>Ga0315336_1002621_pt1 | contig 26788 bp, 23 predicted proteins | sample ASW5metaG_FD_204512 | JGI IMG/M metagenome (GOLD analysis project Ga0315336, IMG submission 204512) | Ammonia-oxidizing marine archaeal communities from Monterey Bay, California, United States - ASW #5 | ecosystem: Environmental > Aquatic > Marine > Intertidal zone | place: USA: California... | reverse complement strand
AACTCTCGGCGATGGTCAATTTGCCCGGGTATATGACATAACCCCGCTCACTCAGGCCATCATAAAACTGCTGAAAGTCAAATCTGCTGTCGGTCGGCATCTTGAAAGTCACGATGATCGGCGCCTGCAGGGCATCCGGCAACAGGGTCTCAAATCCCATCGCCCGCATCCCGGAAACGAGCACCTCGCAGCTCTCCCGGTAACGGCCGCCCCGGCCTGCTACTGCACCCTCGGCATCAAACTCATTAAGAGCCTGATCGAATGCCAAGATACAGTGAGTCGGAGGTGTAAACCGCCACTGCCCATTGGCCTCCAATCCCTTCCACTGCTGGTACAGATCCAGGCACAGGCTGTCTGAATTGCCCTGGGTAGCAGCCAGAGCTGTTTTCGATGCAAGGCAGAAGCCCATTCCCGGTACACCCTCCAGACACTTGTTACTGGAAGCCACCAGCACATCAAACTGAACCGTCCTCGCCGACACAAAAAGCGCGCCGAAGGCGCTCATCGAGTCAATGAGCAACGATCTACCCGCAGCAGCCACGACCTCGCCCACATCTTCGATCGGATTCAGAATCCCCGTCGTCGTCTCGCAGTGCACGACGGCGACATGCGTGATTTTTGGGTCGCCATCAAGGCATTCGGCTACCGCACCCGGGTCCACCGGCTCATCCTCCGGCCACTGTAGAACCTCTGAGACAAGCCCGTGATATTCACAAATCGACTGCATCCGGGTCCCATAGGCGCCATTCACCAGAATCAGTACTTTCCCGGAAGACGGTACAAAATTGCTGAGCATCGCCTCAACCACGAAAGTGCCACTGCCTTGAAGCGGAACACACACATAAGTTTTTTGTCCGTCGATAAGTTCAACCAGACGCTCGCGTACCCGGCGATTGATATCAATAAAGCGCTGATCACGGGATCCGTAATCATGCCGCATCGCTTCCTTTACGGTGCGCGACGTTGTCAGGGGGCCGGGCGTTAACAACCAGGGGTCCTGCCGGGTCTTTTCTGACTGGGACACGTCAGCAGGTCTTGTAATGATTAATAGATTTCACGTCTTGTGCGATTACCAATCAGGCGATCGCATCCGCGAGAGAACTTAGCAGCCACGCCGGCAACAATATCGCTAACCATGCCAAAGATTTTCCCGAACAAGTTCATCCATGGTGGCCTCAATACTCGCGCGCAGAATTCCGATCATCTCATCAATCTGACCCCGGTCAAGGATGAGCGGAGGAGACATGACATTAAGGTGAGCGATTGGCCGCACGATTAAGCCTCTTTGCTGACAGTGCCGGGCTATCCGGCTGCCAATCTCGACTTCCGGAGCAAAGAGTTCCTTGGTGTTTTTGTCTGCAACGTTCTCGATGCACATCATGAAGTGACTGCCGCGTACATCACCGACGATGGGGTAGTCCCCCAATGTTTTGAGTTGGGATTCAAAGTAAGGTCCCATCTCCCGGACATGTCCGCAAATATCATCGCGCTCCATGATCTCGATATTTTTAACTCCAGCCGCACAGACCACTGGGTGACCCGAGTAGGTGAATCCGTGGGTAAACATCGCGCCTTCCGCCTGCGGCACGCTGATAACATCGTACATCTTTTCTGAAAGAATGGTTGCCGACAAAGGCAAGTATCCCGAGGAAATACCCTTGGCACAGGTGATGACGTCGGGCACGAAGCCAAACACCGCTTCAGACGCAAAAAAATGTCCCAGCCTCCCGAATGCGGTCACCACCTCATCTGAGATATAGAGCACCTCGTACTTGTCACAGACTTCTCGGGTCCGCCGGTGATAACCTGCCGGTGGCACAATCACCCCGCCCGCTCCCATGATCGGCTCGGCGATAAAGCAGGCGACATTCTCAGGGCCAAGCTCCAAAATCTTGTTTTCAAGATCGCTGACCTTCTCATCGCAGAACGCCTCCTCGGTCATGCCATCCGGACGACGGTACACATTCGGTGCTGGAATGTGATGGACCAGATCGGGGGCCAAATCGAATCCCTGATGATCAAAGGTCACCCCGGTCATCGACATGGCAAGATAGGTGCTGCCATGATAACCGTCGGTTCTGGCTATGATTTTCTTCTTGGTAGGCTTACCCAAACGATTGAAGTAAAAATGGATGATGCGGATCGCAGAATCATTTGCCATTGAACCACCGGTGCCGAAGAACACGTGATTCAGAGTGCCCGGAGTGAGTTCAGCCAATTTGGCCGCCAGCGTCGCCGCTGGAGGCGTTGTCAGATGGTTAAACGTTGAGTAGTAGGGAATCTGACGTACCTGATCGGCAATCGCCTGTGCCATCTCATCATTGCCGTAACCAATATTGACGCACCAAAGCCCACCAATCCCATCCATAAATCGGTTGCCGTCCGAATCAAAGACATAAGCACCGTCCGAGTGGGACATCACCAGTGACCCCTCGTCTTTGAACGAGGCAAAATCTGTCCAGGGATGAATATTGTGATCGCGGTCTTTCTGCCATAAGGCCTTGGTGTTGTATTTCACGGTAGGAGTATCCACTGCAGTCCCTCTCATTTAATTGGTGTTAATTCTGAAACCCGGGTCTAAGGAGAAATTTATTGCAACCCCGAGAGATAGAGCATCCTATTAAAGAATCTGCATATCTTTCGCTGTCGTACCCGATGCTGTTGCGTTCGCATAAACCTGATAGGCGTCAATATGATAATCATCATCTTGTTCCGTTTGCTGAACACTCGGCAACGATTTCATCTCCGCAAGCCACTTATGTATCTTTTTGCAGCTGTCGGGTATCTCTATGTTTCGATAGTGTTTAAGTACATTAAATCGCTCGAAGTGAGGATACATCGCGATATCAACTAGAGATACTTTTTTACCAAACCAGAACGGACCTTCCTCAAAACCGGGGAAGCCCTCTCGCTCCAGTTGTCGCAAACTGTCGATCATTCGACTCTTCAATTGTGTCTGTTTTGTCTCATCCTGATCAAGCAGCACCTTGTAAAAGAGCGGTACGATCCGGGTATTGTCAAAATCAATCCATATTCGTGCATGCGCACGCTGCACTGGAGATTCTGGGAGTAGATTAGGACCTGGTTTTATCTCCTCCAGATATTCGTTGATCACCGTCGACTCATAAATCGCAGTGTCGCCATGTAACAGGACAGGCACCTTACTGTAGGGAGAAACCTTAGCAAACCAGTCCGGTTTGTTGTCGAGGCTGATCTCCACTAACTCAAACGACAGTTCTTTTTCCAGCAGCGCAATACGGCTGCGTTGCGCAAAGGGGCAAACCTCCGCACTGACTAACTGGATCTGGTCCACTGCTTCTCCCATGGTCGCTCAGCCTTGACCGGCTAATGCTCAAAGCCTTTCAGTACATTCACCGCATTGATGCCTACTTCACCAATATCGTACCCACCCTCCATCACAAAGAGGGTTGGAATCGCCAACGCGCCAATGAGGTTACCCGTCGTAAGGTAGTCCGGCGTGGTCAACTTGAAGAAACTGATCGGATCGTGTTCAAAGGTATCGACCCCTAAAGAAACCACGAGGTGCTGGGGCGAGAATTCTCCGATGTGACTTAACGCATTATCCAGCGCATTCCGCCACTCGCTGAAGGGCGTCCCTGGGGGCATCGGGTAATTGCGGTTATAACCCATGCCAGCGCCCAATCCCATCTCATCGGCATAACCGAGAAAATGTGGAAAGGCGTCTTCGGGATCACCGTGCAACGAACAGAAAAGTACATCGTCACGCTCATAAAAAATATCCTGGGTTCCGTTGCCATGATGGAAGTCGATATCCAATATCGCCACACGGTGTGCACCATTATCCAGAAGGAACTGCGCTGCGATCGCCGCGTTATTAAGGAAACAGTATCCGCCGAACATATCGCGCGCCGCGTGATGTCCCGGCGGGCGGCACAGCGAAAAAACCCCCTGCTCTCCGTCAGCCAATACCTTCGCTCCGGTCAGGGCCACATCTTTGGACGCCAGCGCGGCTTCCCAGGTGCCTTCAGTAATGGAAGTCTCGGCGGCCAATGCGTAATAGCCCAACTTGCCTTCGATGAAACGGGGTGGTCGGCACTGCATACGTCTTGCCGGCCAAACCGATGCCATTGCCTCACCGGCATAGCCCGTGCGGTGCCATTCCTCCCAGGCATTCTCCAGAAATGTCACGAAATCGGCATCATGTATCCGGAGCACAGGATCCAGTGAAAATGTCTCGGGAGCTTCAACAGACCCAATCCCGGAAGTGCGGACAGCCTCGATAACCATGTCGGCACGTGAAGGGCGTTCAAACGGTTTCACCAGTTCCCCGCCGTATAACTCGGTTTTTGCATCGCGCAGGCGATGCTGTTCACTAAATATCGTTTTCATTTCTTTCTCTTTGACGCTCGCCAAATCAAGTTATTTCAGTGTTGCAGACCTTCGCTCTGAAGATGCGTCACCAACCGGCCGATAAAGTCCCAGCATCGTACGAGCTGCGCCTTCTCCACGTACTCATCCGGCCGGTGTGCCTGCAGAATACTTCCCGGACCGCAAACCACGCAAGGGACTTTGACCCTGTCTTCAAATAACCCGGCCTCTGAGCCGAAACTGATCTTCTCCGGGTCTCCCGTATCCTCCAACAGCATCTGGACAAACCGTACCACCGGTGCATCAGCAGGGGTATTGAGTCCCGGATAGCCCGCAAGCGTCTCGAAAACGATCGAGGTGTCCGGATCAACGGCATGCATCCCAGGCAATAGCTCATTTTCAACATAGGCCGTAATCTGCTGAATGTAGTAATCAGCCGTTTCTTCTGGCAGGTGTCGCACCTCAAAACGAAATTCGCAAGCGTCCGGCACAATATTGAGAGCACGGCCACCCTCGATCGGTCCAACATGCAGCGTGCTGTGCGGAACGCGATAGCCCTCATCGATCAGACCGTGTTCGCGTACTTGTCCATAGACACGACGAATATAAGCGATGAGTTCTGCGGCCATCTCTACCGCATTGACACCTTCTACGGGGTAAGCCGAGTGCGCAGCACGGCCCCGAATACTGACACGCCAGCTGTGCTTACCCTTATGCGCGTTAATCACCTTCATCATTGTAGGTTCCCCGATGATTCCCATGGCCGGCTTAACGGGGTGATCACTCAGCACATCCAGAAGCCGCCTCACGCCGATGCACCCGATCTCTTCATCGTAGGAGAGCGCCAAATGCACTGGTGCCAACAGCGGCTTTTCCATCATCTGCGGGATTCTGGCAAGCGTACAGGCGATAAACCCTTTCATATCTGCGGTTCCCCGACCATAGAGTGCGCCGGCATTGGCAGTCATAACAAAGGGATCCGTAGACCAGTCCTGTCCGTCAACCGGTACCACGTCCGTATGACCTGACAGCATGACACCGGAACGATCTTCGGGCCCTACCGTCGCATAAAGATTTGCCTTGGACCCGGTTTCATCGTGGACCAGAAGGCTCTCGATACCAAAACCCGATAGATAGTCCTTTACCCAGGCGATCAACTCCAGATTGGAGTTGCGGCTGGTGGTATCAAATGCAATCAACCGCTCCAGCAGTTGATACGGCGCAGGATCTAGCGCCGGTTCGCCGCTGCCGGAAGCGCTCACGGATCGCCAGGGACCCCGTAAGCCGGCGCAACCGCCGGGTTCAGTGCACGATCGAGATAATCATTCATCTGAGGTTCGTAACGAACCCAAAGATCGCGAAGGTCGCCTAGGGGATCCTCGGACCAATCGACCCGCAGATCCACCAGTGGCCAGGCGTTTTCGCCTGCCACCAGCAGTGCAGCCGATTGGGTAGGGCCCTCCTCCCCGCCTGCCGACACACCAGCCTCGAGCGCACACAACAGACGCTCCGCAAGATGTAGATCGGCATGGCTGGCGAACCCTTCAGTCATCGCTCCCGGTACCCGGGTGGATGAGAGTAGGTTACCTGCAGCCACGCATTGCACACCGTGAGAAACTGCGTGAGTACCGAGAATTTCCGCTCCCGTACGCTCGGCAATATTGCCGCTAAGATCGACCGCCGTGACCTGGCGATACTCAGCGAATGGCCGGCCATCCATGACCGCTGCCAGGGCCGCCGGCGCATCAGTGCCTTGCGCCATCAAATCGAGTATCTCGTTGCCGATAGAAGGGTCGGTGACATTCTGAGTCGCCACCGCGCCGGCACCGGCCCTGACCCAGGGACATCGACTGCCCACACTGATACTGGAGGTTGTGATCGCGACGCCGGCCATTGCGGTCCGTTCACACATGCCCACAATCGAGAAGGTCACTGTACTATCTCACTGGCCTCACTGGCCTCACTGGCCTCGCCGGCCGCCTGCTGTCCCTGAAGGCCAAAGAATGAATCATCCGGGTAGGGTTCAAGAATCTCCATCGTGCCTTCCCGTAACCGTGCAACGTGCGTCGGCTCGCCGGCTACGATCCGCCGGTAAAACTGAGACGGGACCGCGGGCGGCATAATGGCAAATGCGTCAGCCGCACGGTAATCGGCAATCAACATCCGCCGGTCCCGATTCTGGGACCGATTGGAACCCCCTCCATGCAGTGTCCAGATATCCATTAGACAGACATCGCCCGCTGTACCGACAAGGCTGTCCGCCCGACTATCAAACTTATCAAAAAGTGCCGGGTCAGTGGATCCGATAAATTTGCCATCGTGAAAATGGGTGTAGCGCTCCCGGTGTGAGCCCGGCACGAGACGCGCGCAACCATTATCCTCGTCCATGTCGTCAAGAAAGAGCAACAGGGTAATGCCGTCATCATTGGTGTGTGGATCAAAAGGGTGGTCGGCATGGTATTCGACCCGGGTGCCTGCGCCGGGAAACTTGTTGTTGAGTTTGCAGTGATGAAAGAAGACGTTGGGCCCGATGAGATCTGTAACCACCTCAGGAAGGTCTCCCTCAAACAACAACCTCTGATAGACATCGGAGATGTCAGCCGGATTTGCCACCCGACGAAGGCGAGGGTTGGTTGCACCGTGCCCCTGCTCCAGGTCGAACCGTGCTTTGCCATTGGGCGTATCGAAACCATAGTTGGCTTCATGTTCGCGGCTCTCCTGTACCCACTGGTCCAGTTGCGCAAGCAGGTCTTCCCGAACCGGTTGCGAAACGAGACCCCGCAACATCAGATAACCCTGGTTTTGGAATTCAGATATCTGCGCTTCGCTCAACATCGTGCTCACCTCACTCCGGAATCACTGCGGTGACTTCTATCTCCACAACCCATTCCGGTCTCGCCAAGGCCGGGACTACTAGACCCGTTGAACAGGGAAACACACCTTTCAGCGATTTGCCCATCTCCTGGTAGACAGCATCACGGTAGCGGATATCCGTGAGATACACGACGATCCTGCAGATATGCTCAAGCTGGCTGCCCGCCTCGTGCAGCAGCATCTGAATATTTTCCATCGCCTTGGCGGTTTGCGCCGAGACATCACCGATATGCAGGGATTCCCGGGTATCCAGATCCTGGGCAACCTGGCCGCGCAGAAATACCCAAGTGCCTCGGGCAACCACCGCCTGGCAAAGATCATTATCGAGACTCTGCTCCGGATAGGTTTCCCGGGTGTTGAACGGCCGAATGCGCTCATGAATCATGTCAACTCCTCCTCCTTCTTATATACCTTATATGTCCTCTACCCCGGCTCAGGGAACCGGCACAGGACCCTCTCCTTTTTATTCCGGGTGTCGATGATGCTTCAGGCAGAGGTTACCCTATCAGACAAGTCGGCTGAGCGTCTAACGAAATCGAGCGAATCCTCCCAGTCGAAGTTGCGGTAGACCGCCCCCAGGTGTGCAAATGGCGGTGCCTGAGCAAAGAGCTGAAAGGTCAGGCGATGTCCGGCGTAATCGGAGTTCAATAGATCCCGCGCATAAGCCAGCAGCTTTCTACGGTCCTGAGCCTGCCAGTTTTCATTGACCGAATAGTATTTTTCCAGCCACGGTCCACTCTCCTGATCCTCAAAACACGCAAAATCCGGTGTGACACAAATCTGACCACCGCATAACTCGCGTGCAAGATGCATCATCGCGGGAAGATTGGCGCAGGCGTGAACCCGCCCGGTAAACAGCAATGACTGGTTGGGCATCAGCAGATCACTGGGGCTTTTTTCAGCAAGGGCAATCGATGCGGTCAAATGGGCATTAATACCTTCGCGGTAGACTGCCAGTTGGGCAAGCTTCTCCTGCACTGCCGGCTGCTTATCCAGTCCTGTCTGGCGGACATTGAATAGCGCTGCACCGATCATCATGTCTGCGTATTTCAGAATCCGCTGAACGAACGCAAATGCTGAGTAGCGATGCAGGGTTGCCCGGATAAATGCCGCTGCTTTGGTATGCCGATAGAACAGCACGTTCTCCCAGGGAATCACGACGTTGTCGAATATGACCAGCGCGTCGATCTCGTCAAAACGGTTGGACAGCGGGTAGTCCTCTTTCGGTGCCCGCCCCGCAAACCCTGTACGGCAAATCATACGGATACCGGGGGAGCCAAGATCACAGATAAATCCCACCGCATAATCTGAATAGGCTTCGTTGCCCCAGTTGGCAATCGTGGGCTTGGTGAATGCCTGATTGGCATAAGGCGCTGCCGTCTCAAATTTAGCCCCGCGGACAACGATCCCTTCATCAGTTTCCTTAACCACATGCAGCAGCATGTCGGGATCCTGATCCTGGGGGGCCTTGGAACGATCACCCTTAGGATCCGTGTTGGCCGAGACGTGAAACGGATCGTGATCGATGACCCGGTGAATATGATTGGTAATGTTTGTAGAGAATTGCGCATCCACCTGATTGAGGACGTCCTGCCCGTCGTACAGCGACCACATTTCGCCGACCGTTTCATCCCCAACCCGAGTCACCACACCGCCGATATCCTCAAAGACGGCGTCGGTCGACTTTCGCTTGTGCTGCCAGTCATCCTGCGTATAAGGCAATTTGAGTCCTACCGAAAATGGCTCATCGTTGTCACCGTTGTAGGTCATCACCGAAGCCGTGGCGGCCTCGTGCTGCATGTCATAGATCCGAGCCCGGATGTCGACCAGTGGCTTGAACATCGGGTGGGTGGTGACGTCAGAGACTTTTTCGCCATTCATGAATACCTCCCGGCCATCACGGATCGATTCGCGGTACTCATTTCCAGTTCTAATCATGACTTCTTTCCTGTTTGATGGGTTTATCGACCATATGCACCTTCGCGCAGCCTCGGACGACTGTGAATGATCATCGCGATCTCGAAAAGATTGTAAAATATTGTTTTAAGATGAATTAGATAGATTTTTATTATGTCATTTTCCCTGCGTCAACTGCGTCACTTTGTCTGCATTGCCGAGCATCAGAATATCTCCAGCGCCGCACGGGAACTTTTCCTCTCACAGCCTGCGCTTTCCACCTCTATTGGTCAGCTGGAAGAGGGGCTCGGCCTGCAGTTGCTGATCCGCCATCACGCGAGGGGTGTTTCACTCACCCCTGCTGGGAATACGTTTCTGGCCCAGGCCCGATCCCTGATTGCCCATGCCGAGGAAGTGACAAGTAGCGGTCGCGCCCTGGGCGAGTCGGCCCAGGGCGGCCTGGAGGCTGGATGTTTCTGGACGCTGTCCCCATTTTTCCTGCCGAGTCTTCTGGTACTGACCCGCAAAAAGCATCCTGAACTTGAGGTTAAAGTCAGCGAGGGCCCCTTGGATGAACTTCAGAAATTACTGCATAACGGCAACATCGAAATTGCCCTGCTCTACGATATCGAGTTGGACCGCACACTCAAACGTCTTCCGATGACCCAGGTGAAGCCACATATTCTGCTACCCGCTGCCCATCCACTGGCGCATCAGGCCAGCCTGGATTTAAAGGCGCTTCAGGATGAGCCCTTCATCCTGCTGGACTTGCCCCATAGCCGTGACTACTTCCTGGGGTTTTTCGGCAAACTGGGGTTCCAGCCGAAAATACGCCACCGAAGCCAGTCTTTCGAATTGGTGCGCGGGCTCGTCGCCAGCGGTGAGGGCTACAGCATTCTCAACCTACAGCCGGCCTCGCGCCAAACCTACGATGGCGGGAAAGTGAGATGCCTGTCGATTAGGGAAAAGGTTCCCGCACTGTCGGTGGTACTGGCATATCCCGCAGGCCTGCGCCAGACGCGTCGGGCGCAGGCGTTTGTCAGTTGTTGTCAGGAGTATTTCAAGACGCCTGGCCGTCACCGAACTGTTTAACAATAGATAATGAGAGCGCTACGGCGTATCCGACACCCAAGGCAAAAACCACGGTGCCAAGACCTACGGTTCCACCCAGCAGCCATCCGGCACACAGCACTGCCAGTTCCAGCCCCGCCCTGACCCAGCCGATCGGCTTGCGGGTCAAACGTTGCAGCCCCGTCATCAGGCCGTCGCGGGGTCCCGGCCCAAGATTAGCAGTCAGATAGAGTCCGCTGCCAATGCCGATCAGCATCACCCCGGTGATCAGCTGCAGATACCGGAACCCCGAACCCTCTGGGATTATCAGCAACGGCGTCATGACATCGATGGCGACAGCGACCAGAACCGCATTGGAAAGCGTGCCGAACCCCGGAACTTCCTTCAATGGTATCCAGAAAAGAAGTACCGATACACTAACAACAAAAGTCGCAAAACCCACGCTCCAGTCCGTCTGCATCGAGATCCCCTGCGCAAGGACTGTCCACGGACTGACACCCAGGCCCGATGCGATGAACATGGCCTCTCCCGTCCCAAACAGCCAAAGACCGGTGAAAAGCACTGCAATCGTCCGCCACCGCGGTGTAAACGTCAGCGGAGTATCAGCGCTCCAGAGTGTCCGGGGAACACTGTGGGCTGGGCGCAGCAAGCGCCGCCAACCGGCTAAGCGCACACGCCTTCACTCATCGGCCGGAAAGAAAACGCCACGATCTGCTATGACTCGTCGACAAGGACGGACTGGACCTCCCTGATCACCCGTTCGCCGGTCATCCGCGCGCCGTGACAGGTACAAAAATGATCCGTGGAGGTAGCCTCCCCGCAAAAGAACAGCCGGTCCGCAACCGGTTGTGCCAGCACCGATCGCTGATGAAACTGCCCCGGCATACTGGTCGAATAGGCACCCCGCACAAAGGGATTACCCCTCCAGGCGGACTGGCGGTCTGACTTCACTTTCGCGCGCAGATCATTTCCAAAAACATGGCATAAGGCGTCGATTACAGCCTCCCGCGAGGCCGTCGTACCGGCCCGCTCGAGCCAGTCGGCATATCTGCCCGCAACAATGCCGATGGCGCAATTAAACCCATAAGCCCCAAGACTGATCTGCATGGGCAGATGTCCCGGCCGTTCGACCACAATCCGTTCCACAAGGTCATCGGGAAAGACATGTCGATCGATCTCAAGGCGAATCCGGTTGTAGTTGCCCAGCGGCAATGCCGCAATGGCACTGTGTTTCTCAATGGGCAACTCCGGGGAAAAACGGATATCCCCGGAAGCCAACACACCTGTAGACACCGCGATCACGGCACACTTTGCCTGAATCTGCCCCTTGTTGGTCTCTACGCATACGCCTGCGGCGCCCCAACGCACCGCGGTGGCCACGGTGTTCAGCGAAACGGGAACATCTGCGCCCCAGCGACTGACCAAAGTACCGTAACCGTCGACGACAGGCCAGTTCTCTTCGGTATCGTGATAACTGACAAGATCCCCTATCGAGATCTGATCGACATCCGACGAGGTATTAAGCGTATCGTAATAATCCAATACTTCCGTCCATGGACCGTCCCGCTCGACGGTTTCCATAACCGACTTATCCATGCCTTGTGACCAGGCGGCAGCAAGCACCGTTTCGCGCTCATCCATGGCTCGAGTTCCGGCCGCAACCTCGACATCATTAAGCCAGCGGTCATTCCGGAAAAAAGCGGAGCGTCCATAACCCTCGCGGCGCTCATATTGCACACCCAGCACCTCGGCGGTTTCGACGAAAGGGTTCAGACTGGCCGAATGCATCCAATGACAGCCAAGGTCAAAAGGCGCGCCGTCGGGCATTATTTCTGTATGGGCGCGGCCGCCAATATGCCCGTCTGCTTCGAGCACCATCGAGGTGAGTCCGCCAGCAGTTAGCGCCTTCGCCGCAGCCAGACCCGCGGCTCCGGCCCCGATCACAACCACATCGACGGAGTTGCTCATAAGTCTTTGTGAAGAGGGTCCGTCAGACAGCCAGCCTGAACCACCATCCGCGCAGGGTCCGCTCCGATCGGGTAACACAGATGCGCCAGTGTCTCGACATCAAACACCGCGAAATCTGCCCGTGCGCCAGGCTTCAGCACACCACGATCAGAAAAGCCGAGTGCTCTCGCCGCATGAATGGTCACGCCGGCGACCGCTTCGCGCGGTGTCAGCCCGAATAGAACACAGCCCATGTTCAGTACAAGCAACAGTGAATCAACTGGCGAACTGCCGGGATTGCAATCAGTCGCCAGTGCGATCGGCACCTGATGCTGCCGGAACAGTGCAACCGGCGGACATTGCTGTTCTTTCAGAAAATAAAATGCCCCGGGCAACAACACGGCTACTGTGCCAGCCTTAGCCAACGCGCGAACCCCGGCTTCATCGGTATATTCAAGGTGGTCCGCCGACAGTGCGCCAAACTCAGCTGCCAGTGCTGCGCCTCCGTTGTTGGTCAGCTGGTCTGCGTGAAGGCGTACCGGCAGACCTAGGCTGCGGGCTTTCTCAAAGACCCTGTGGACCTGTTGCTTGGTAAACGCAATGTTCTCGCAGAACGCATCGACACTGTCCGCCAGCCGCTGCCTTGCGGCCGAAGGCAGCATCTCTTCACAGACCAGTTCAATATAGTCGTCACTCTTTGTGTGAAATTCTTCCGGGATGGCATGCGCGCCCAGAAAGGTCGTGTGAATCGAAATGGGCAGCATTTCAGAGAGCGACCGCGCGGCCGAGAGCATTTTTTCCTCATCCTCAAGCGTCAGTCCGTACCCGCTTTTGATTTCCAGCGTGGTCACGCCCTCGGCGCACATCCGGGCTGCCCTACCCAAGGCAAGCGTACACAGTTCCTGCTGCGTGCTCTTTCGGGTTGCCGCAACCGTCGAACGGATTCCCCCGCCCTGCCTTGAGATCTCCTGGTAACTGACGCCTTCAAGTCGCTGCTCGAATTCACGTGAACGATCCCCTGAGTAGACCAGGTGGGTATGACAGTCAATGAGTCCCGGCAGCAGCAAACCCCTGCCGCAGTCAACGCACTCATCGATATCCTTACTTTCTCCTTTGATCTCTCCGGCAACGACGGAATGCGCAAGGACATCCTCCCGACGACCGACAGCAACGATTTCATCTCCATGCGTCAACAACGCACCGTCGTCGAGGATTTCTGTTCCGGGAACCGGGTCCGCCATGGAAACGATCCGCGCATTTTCCCAAAGTTTCACCTGCCCTGACCTCATTTCATATCCAGAAAGAACTCACTAAGAACGAGCCCATGCATGACCTCAAGGTCCTGGCCCGGTGATCGGTCTTGATCCAGGGGTGCGATGTGCTGTCGAACCAGGCGATGAAAGCCGATCACCCCTTCTCCGTATGTCGCATTACGCTGGTCCAAAGCAATGCATCCAGCCAATGCCTCGTAGGACAGCACCACAATACCATGCTGCACGATCTCCAGTAGGCGCTGAATCACGGGCAGCGCCATCGACATGTAGTCCTCCTGCCCGCCTGAGGTCTCAGACGTCAACAACGAGAGTGGTTGCGCGGCCATGCGAACGCGGGCAACAAGATCAATGCAGGCCTTATGTGCGACTACCATCCCGGCATCTAGTCCCGGGCGGGGCGCGAGCTGCGGGTTGAGGCCAGTCTGATCTTCATCCATCAACCGATGCAGACGACGCTCACTGAGACACACCACGTGGGCTGTGGATATCGCGAGATATTCGATCAGGTTGACCAGAAGCTGGTTATGAAAACTACCCACGGAAAGCAGCCTGGCTTGCCCTTCGGCATCGTCATCCACCAGCATGGGATTGCCTGAAAAGGTCATGATCGTCTGCTCGATGCCGGACTTGACCTGATCCAGTGCATCCGAGTGGGCACCGTGTATCTGGGGGATGATCCGCAGGGAAATCGCTGCCTGCAGCTTGTGCGGCGTAACGGCACTGCCTCGCAAAAGTTCATTGAGGCGCTCAATCACCTTTGCAACACCAGCGCCGTTACTGTGGGCCAACGCAGGATGAATAGCGTCTTTCGGCGCAGCGACAGCCTCCAGCGATACTGCTGCAACCAGCGTTGCGAAGTCATGCAACGCACTTACCTGCCTGTGTGCATAGATCGCATAGGCGGGAAGTGCCGTGATCCCGTTGATCAGCGCCAGTCCCTCTTTTGACTCCGGCTGGTAAGGAGGGACGCCACGATCAGATAAGGCCTTTAGAGCTGCTACGGGGTCGCCATGTTCATCAAGCACCCTACCCTCCCCGATCAGCGTCTGAAAACAGTGGGCGTTGGCTGTGCCGTCCGCCGCGAAACCATGTCCCACTGACGGAACGAAGGGATCAAAGTGATCGTTCAACCGCGCGGTAATGTACTGACACAACTCACTGCTGACGCCGTCTTGTCCCGAAAGAAAATTCACCAGGCGCAGCATCATCATTGCGCGGACGACGGGCCGGGGCAGCGGATCACCAAAGGCTGCTGCGCGGGCGAGCAGGATATTCCGTGAAATGGCGTCACGTGCTTCTGAGGAAAGATCGGTCCCGCTCAATCTGCCAAGACCGGTGGTCACCCCGTAACATGGGATACCCGCGTCGATCAGTGCATTGAATGTCTCCCGCCCCTGCTCGACCTTGGCGAGCAGTCCGGGTGCAATTTCCAGGCGCGCCTGCTCGTAGGCGACAGCAGTGACGGCGTCCCAGTTGAGGTCAGACAGTGTCTCGAGGGTGATCACGTGTAATCCAGTACCGTCCCGATACCCAGGCGCTTGGCTTTCTCGAGCATTGCCCATCCGAGGGCAATATCTGACGTAGACAAACCACGGTGCCAAAACAGGATCGTCTCGTCATCACTTTCACGGCCAGTCAACTCACCTGCACAGATGGACCCGATTTCGCCGTGGATCGTGTCACGGGTCACCTTGCCTCCGTCAACATGACGACGCAGACAGCCAAACGGTCCGATCAGGCACTGGTCCCAATGATCGACCACAATCTTGTCCATGATATCGGCGATATCGTCTTCAACGGTACTCTGGGTACCGTAGGGAATGACGAGCGCCCCTGAGTGTACCCATGCGGTGCGAAACAAAGGTTCCGGCGCCTCCAACCGGGAGGCCTCAACCATGATGTCGGCGCCCTCAAGGCAACTCTGCCAGTCGTCAGTGACGGTCACCGCTTTGCCAAGTTCGTCCGAGAGGCGCTCGCCAAAACTGTCGCGACTTTCCGGCCGGCGTGAATGAACCCGGATCTCGTCGAAATCAAACAGGTGGTCAAGCAGTTTGACGTTCCAGTAGGAACTGCCCCGGGCACCGATGTGGCCCAAGACTTTCGGGTTAGGCGGCGCAAGATACTTTGCACCTACTGCCGTCATGGCGCCTGTTCGCATATCGGTAATGGCAGTTGCATCAATCACAGCGCGGGGCACGCCGGTCCGCGCATCCATCAGGGTCAGCATGCCAAATTCTGATGGGTAACCCAGTTTGTAGTTGTCTATGAAGTCTCCAACGACTTTTATGCCCGCAATACCGATGGGCGCGATGTATCCGCGTAGTACATTAAAGTGTCCCCTAAAAGCGGGGTCCGGACGCAGATGCATTCTGGGCTCGATCACGGTTTCGCCCCGGCCTTGTGCGGCAAGAGATTCTTCCTGGGCGGTGATAATTTCCTTCGCGCTCATATCGAGCGCCTTAACATCCCGGGCGCTAAGATAGTGCAGAGTCAGGTGTTCCACATGGACTACTTGATCAATACAAAGTTGGTGCTACCGCGCGGCTAGTCCGCGCTTTGTGGTCGCGGGAAAAGTACGGGGAACTGATCTCCACCAAACGGCGCACCGTCTTCGTAGGTCAGATCTGGAAAGAAAGGTGATGTCTTGCCAAGTCGGGTAACAAAACGGGCATCATCGCCGACCCAACGGATCGAGATCACCCGCCGGCGCCGGCTTGAAAGATTTGCCGCCGCACCGTGCAGTGTTCTGAAATTGAATGCAATCGCGTCGCCAGGCTCCGTTGCCCAACTCCGGATATCCAGGTTTTGACGATCGGTTTCGACGTCGGGCACGGTATCGGACCCATCCCCCGAGTACAGATCATTACCGTCGAAGCGCGTGGGCTTGAAATCGATTCCCCATCTGTGAGAACCGGCAACATACTCGACCGTACGCTCGCGAGGTACTGCATCAACGGGCACCCAGAAACTGACGGACTGGGTGCCATCAACAATGTAATAGGGCTGATCATGGTGCCAGGGCGTCTTAACAGCGTTACCGGGCTCCTTGACCAGAATGTGGTCATGGAAAATTCGGGCGGTGTCAGAGCACATCAACTGGGCTGCAATGTGGGCCATCGGTGAATCGACCACCAGAGCGCGGTAACCCGCAAATTCTGACCAGACACAGTAATCCTGGAAAAATTCGCAGCCATCTCCTTCATCCGGCCGATAGGTACGCTCCCGCCAGCTTGGCCTTTGTTTGTTTTCTTCAATGGCGACACGCACAACATCAACCCAAGCAGTAAAAACATCTCGAAGCACGACTACCCCGTCCTTATTGAAGGTCTCGATCAGGTCATCGGAAAGTTGATTGGACTTTATTTTTTCCATCTGGGAGCCGTGAATGCTTAACTCTCCATTGCGGTGCACCGATACAGCAGCCGGCGATGTCCCGAAAAATCGTTAATCGGATAATGTAGGGTAAACCGGTTATCCCACATTACCAGCTGACCTTCAGTCCAAGAGATCCGCGCGGTAAATTCACAGCGGGTCATGTGCTCATCCAGAAACTTGAGCAGCGGTTCACTTTCCTTCGGTGTCATGCCGACGAACCGTGTCGCAAACATCCGGTTAAGATAAATGCCCTCTTCACCGGTATCAGGGTGGCGCCGTACGACCGGATGCACCGCCGTCTCGGTCGAGTGGTCTGGTGCATCAGGCCCGGAATAGCTGTGCACCGCTTCCAGTTTACGGAGCATTTGCTGCATGCCGGGACTCAGCGCAGCAAATGCGGCAACCGTGCTGGCAAAGAGGGTGTCACCCCCCACCGGCGGCAGTTGCTTGGCATGCAGTGCAGATAGGTATCCTGCCGGATTTCGAAAAGTGGCATCAGCGTGCCAGCAGACGCCGCCGAACAACCGGTCACTGTCGGGTTCCTTAAGCATTTGCAGTACCTCCGGCACCCCCTCGACGGGAATAACACCCTCGTCGGCGTGGTGCACAAACAGTGGGCCGAACTGGCGAACAAAGTCCCGCAGTTCCTGAGCTGAAGCCGCTTGAGGCTCAAACACCAGAACCAGATACCGATCAAACGCCTCTTTGATCGTCCGGATTGAACCCGAGTTCTGCTGACCTGATCCGACCGTCCAGGGCAAGATCTCAATAAACGCCCCAAAGACTGGGGTAATCGGTCTTATATGAATACCGTCGTCCGCCTCGTCGCCATCCGAGGGTAAAAGCTCAGCGAGCGGTCTTATTGTCTGAGAAACCGGTGTCATATATTCTTCTACTGTGAGCGCGCTGCCTGTTGTCTTGTGCCAGCAGGCGTCATCCGTTTTGCATGGCACACGCCGCCTTAGGCCACACCAGTATAGGCGTCGCCACAGAACAATCAACTAGGAAGTTCATGCCTACTTCAGGTTCCCAACTCACCTCTATCCGATGTGCGACTGCACTGACCGCATCAGGTTGGCAACGCAATTGCGTTATTGAATTCGATCCGACGGGCCGAATTCAAAGTGTCCGAGAAGATGACGATTCGGCTGTGGATCTGTGTCTTGCGGGTACCGTCATTGCCGGCATTCCCAATCTTCATTCGCACGCCCATCAGAAGGTCATTACGGGGTTAACCGAACGTAGGATCGCGGACCAGGATGATTTCTGGGGTTGGCGCGAACTGATGTACCGTGCCAACGCCCGTCTCAATCCCGAGCAACTGCAGACCATCGCGACGTATCTGTACATCGACATGCTGCAAAAAGGATATACGTCCGTTGCAGAATTTCATTACCTGCATCATCAGCCCAACGGCTCGCCCTACGCTGACCGCAGCGAAATGTCTGCACGACTTCTGGACGCGGCTTCCGAAGCAGGAATAGCGATAACCCTGCTCCCTGTTTTGTACTGTCGCGGCGGTTTCAATAATGAACCCGTACAGCACGCCCAGCATCGCTTCCGCAATCACCCGGACGACTACCTAAAACTGCTCGAGGATTGTCATTCCCTGTGTGCGAAGGATCCCGACCGGTCACTGGGTTTTGCAGCCCATTCCCTGCGGGCCGTCTCACCGTTAGACATTGCGATGACGATCGACAGTGCCGGAAAACTGCTCGAAGGCGCTCCGATTCATATTCACGTCGCTGAACAGATGCGGGAAGTCAATGATTGTCTGACTGTCAATGGTACAAGGCCGGTGGCATGGCTATACGATCAGTGCGAAGTCACAGATCGCTGGTGCCTCATTCACGCAACCCATGTTGACCTCGAGGAGCAAGCGCTGATCGCAAAAAGCAGCGCCACCGTCGGGCTCTGCCCGACCACCGAGGCAAACCTCGGTGACGGTATCTTCCCAGCGTCAGAACTGATGGCGAACAAAGGATTCCTGGGGGTAGGGTCAGACAGTCAGGTTTGCACCTCTCCGGCCGAAGAACTCCGACTTCTAGAATACAGCCAACGACTCAGTCTGCAACGACGTACGGTGCTGGTGCCGGACGGTGCCGGCAGTAATGGCCGCGCATTGACGACGGCCGCAATCATCGGTGGTGGCCGTGCCCAAGGCGAGCACATCTGCGGGCTCCAGCCTGGCGCCCGTGGCGATCTCGTTGAGATCGGATCGGATCACACCGAATTTTCCGGACGCACACCAGATCAGATCCTTGACACGTGGATTTTTTCCGGGCCAGACAATCCCATACAGAACGTGGTTGTAGGAGGAAGACATGTTGTTCGTGATGGTGTACATCCACTTATGAAAGATGCATCGACGTCGTACCGGAAAATGGTCGAGACGCTCGACCTACAATAATAGACACCAGGGAATACGAGGAAAAGCCGTGCAGACATTCAATCTTGCCCCGGGTAGCCTGACGCAAGGAGAACTTCGGACCATCGGGGCGCAGGCGGCCGAAATCTCACTTCCGGACGCTGCATGGGAGCAGGTCCGCAACAGCCACCAGCATCTTCAGATGGTCGTACAGCGTGGTGCACCTGCATATGGCATCAATACCGGTTTCGGCAAGTTGGCGAAAACCCAGGTGGACGTGGCTGATCTGTCCACACTGCAGCGCAATCTAATCCGCTCCCACGCTGCAGGCGTGGGCGAGCCGATCGAACCCCGAATTGTACGGCTCGCAATGATCCTGAAGTTGTTGAGTCTGGCCCGAGGATATTCCGGTGTCCGGCCGAAAATTATCGAGCACTTTATTCGGATGCTGTCTGAAGACATCTTGCCGGTGATCCCGGAAAAGGGATCGGTTGGCGCCTCGGGCGACCTGGCACCGCTTGCACACCTGTCCCTCCCGCTGATCGGCGAAGGAGAAGTCTTCTTTAAGGGAGACCGCGTCCCGGCGGCACAGGCGCTGCAGGCAGCCGGATTAAGCCCCCTCACTCTGGAAGCCAAGGAAGGGATTGCGTTGCTGAATGGCACCCAGATCTCTACGGCCCTCGCGGTTGACGGGCTTTTTGCAGCGGAACAAAACCTCGCCAGCGCGATTGTTGTTGGTGCGATTACGGTAGACGCGGCACTCGGCAGTTATGCGCCCTTTGATGCTCGTATTCACGAGGCCCGGGGGCAATTGGGACAGGGCCGGGTTGCCGGACTGTACCGGAGACTACTAGACGACAGCGAACTAAACCGATCACATGCAAACTGCGACCGCGTTCAGGATCCCTATTGCCTTCGCTGTCAGCCGCAGGTACTCGGCGCGTGTCTCGACCAGCTGGATCATGGCGCGCAAATACTGCTGCGCGAGACTAACGCCGTCACTGATAATCCCCTGCTGTGTCCCGATACCGGAGAAGTCCTTTCCGGTGGAAACTTTCATGCGGAGCCCGTCGCGATGGTCGCTGACAACATCGCACTCGCTATCGCCGAAACCGGCAGCCTGTCCGAACGGCGTATTGCCATGCTGATTGATTCGAGCATCAGCGAACTGCCGCCGTTTCTCACCCCCAAAGCCGGACTTGAGTCGGGCTTTATGGTGGCACATGTGACCGCCGCCGCACTGGCTTCCGAAAACAAGAGTCTCGCCCACCCCGCAAGCGTTGACAGTCTTCCCACATCTGCAAACCAGGAGGACCATGTCAGCATGGCGACGTTCGCCGCACGGCGGCTGCACACCATGAACGAGAACACACGACAGATCGTAGCCATCGAATATCTTGCCGCGTCACAGGGAATTTCATTACGCCGGCCTTTGACTTCTTCAACCAGTGTCGAATCTGCACTGCAACAGCTTCGGAACCAGGTACCACAGTACATGGAAGACCGGGTGTTCTATCCGGATATCGAGCAGGCGGCATCGCTGATCAGGCAGGGTCGGCTTACCGAGCTTCTGCCAACGCAGCCGTTGGACACGCTGCTTGACTGACGCTGACAAGGCAGAAATCTTATGAATCGAATCCTCAGTATCGCCCAGGTCGGGCACCCCGTACTGCGCGAACCAACACAGGAACTCAGCCCCGAGGCTCTGGCTACGAGGGAGGTTCAGCAGTTCATCGACGATTTGGTTGCGACCATGCGTGCTGCCAACGGGGCGGGACTTGCGGCCAATCAGGTGTACCAGTCGCTTCGCATCTGTGCTATCGAAGTCCGGGACAATCCCCGTTATCCCTACCGCCCGAATATTCCCCTGACCATTCTGGTCAACCCGGTGCTGACGCCCGCCGGTACTGACATGTTCGAAAATTACGAGGGATGTCTCAGCGTACCCAATCTGCGGGGCAAGGTTCAGCGCTACTGCGAAATCGATGTCAGTGCGTTGGATCGGCACGGCAGCCCGATCAATGAACGTGCCAGGGGAATGACAGCTGCGACCTATCAGCACGAAGTCGATCACCTGCTCGGCATGCTCTTTTTGGACCGGGTCGAGGACTCAACGAGTCTTGTCACCTGGGACAACTTTGAGCGCTACCACCGCGAGCAGGTGGCCGACAACGTCCAGCAACTGGTTTCCCGTTACGGTAGCTGAATCCATACGCACACACATACAACACGAATACCAAACGCCACCCTCTAACTGAATACCGAAATGACACTGAATCGATACGCACCCGAAAGACACATCCAGGCGCCCAAGGGGCCCGAGCTGCAATGCAAGCACTGGAGCACGGAAGCCCCAATGCGGATGCTGATGAATAACCTTGACCCTGATGTCGCGGAAAACCCCGCGGAACTGGTTGTGTATGGTGGCGTTGGCCGGGCCGCGCGTGACTGGGACAGTTTCGACCGGATAGTCTCCTCTCTTAAAACCCTTGAGACCAACCAAACACTGCTCGTTCAGTCAGGCAAGCCTGTGGGAGTTTTCCAGACCCATGAGCAGGCCCCAAGGGTGCTGATCGCCAATTCAAACCTGGTGCCACATTGGGCAACACTGGAGCACTTTTCAGAACTCGATCAGCGCGGCCTGATGATGTACGGACAGATGACCGCCGGCTCGTGGATCTATATCGGTTCACAGGGCATTGTTCAGGGTACTTTTGAAACCTTTGCCGAGATGGCGCGACAACATTTTGGCGGATCCCCCAAGGGTCGCTGGATACTCACAGCAGGTTTGGGCGGTATGGGCGGCGCCCAACCGCTTGCGGCCACTATGAGCGGTTATTCCATGATTGCCGTCGAGTGCAACAGGCAGTCAATCGAATCTCGACTTAAGACTCGCTATCTGGATGCGTGGGCCGACAATGTGGATGACGCTCTAAGCCTTGTTGAAAAAGCTCACGGCGAAGGAAGAGCAATTTCAGTGGGCCTACTGGGCAACGCGGCCGATGTATACCCGGATCTCGTCACACGCTCGCAATCTGATCCCCGCTATCAGCCTGATGCCGTTACTGATCAGACCTCGGCGCACGACCCGCAAAACGGTTACCTACCCACTGGCTGGTCCATGGAAGAATGGACAGAGCGACGCAAGACCGACCCCAAGGCAGTAGCCGCTGCGGCAAAATCATCCATGGCCGTTCAGGTCAGGGCCATGCTCGACTTCTGGGACCGGGGTGTGCCCGTGGTGGACTATGGAAACAATATCCGCCAGATGGCTCAGGAAACCGGTATCGCCAATGCATTCGATTATCCTGGCTTCGTGCCGGCCTACGTTCGCCCGCTCTTCTGCAAAGGGATTGGTCCATTCCGATGGGCGGCGCTTTCGGGAGATCCTGAAGATATTTACCGCACAGACGCTAAAGTGAAAGAACTCATGCCGGATAACCCACAACTGCATCAGTGGTTGGATATGGCACAAAAAAGGATTTCTTTTCAGGGGATGCCCAGCCGAATCTGCTGGCTGGGCCTTGGTGACCGTGACCGAGTCGGCAGAGCGTTCAACCAGATGGTAGCGAGCGGTGAACTCAGCGCACCTGTGGTCATTGGCCGAGATCATCTCGACAGCGGCTCCGTCGCCAGTCCCAACCGCGAAACCGAGCAGATGAAAGATGGATCTGACGCCGTGTCAGACTGGCCATTGCTGAACGCCCTGCTGAACACAGCTTCGGGCGCAACCTGGGTATCCTTTCATCACGGCGGCGGCGTCGGTATCGGCTTTTCGCAGCATGCGGGCCTGGTCATCCTCGCCGACGGCTCGGAATCGGCCGACCAGAAACTCGCCCGGGTGCTATGGAACGACCCGGCGACCGGTGTGATGCGCCATGCGGACGCAGGCTATGAAGACGCTATCGACTGCGCCCGGACCCATGGGCTGAATTTACCCAGTATCGGTAACTGAGCCCCGGAAGGACTCGAACCTTCGACCAATGGATTATGAGTCCTGCCTAACAAGCGCGAGGCTCCAATAAATCAGGAACATTCTTTACCCGCGTGATCGACTGCAAGCCCTTAGAGATAGATGTTCCAGAGGAAACTCTGGACTTAATCCGCAAAAAAGTGACGACATTCCCTTGGCATGAAATGCCAGACGACGGAGGGTGGGGCTACGGCACAAATCTGGACTACATGAAGCAGTTTTGTGACTACTGGGTCACTGAATTTGATTGGCGAAAGCAAGAGAAGCGAATAAATCAGTTTGCTAACTTTGTAACCCCAATCGACGGGATCGACATCCACTTTATCCGCGAGAAAGGAAGCGGGGCTAATCCGAAGCCTCTCATAATCTCTCACGGTTGGCCGGGTACGGTCGTGGAGTTTCTTGACTTTATTGATCTGCTGGCCCATCCGGAAAATCATGGTGGAGCGGTAGACGATGCCTTTGATGTCGTCGCACCATCTCTGCCCGGATTCGGTTTTTCAGGTCGTCCACCACGGCCATACGGTCCCAGGAAAATGGCGAGTATCTTCAACAGCCTCATGACAGATGTTTTGGGATATGACCGCTACATCGCACAAGGTGGAGATTGGGGCGGTGCTATTTCAAGTTGGCTGGGTTTTGATCATGCTCCCGCATGTGCCGCGATCCACATCAATATCCTAACGATGAGGCACAAGGATGAACCCCAGGGAGCTGAAGAGATTGCGTGGGCGGAGCAATTCGAAAAAGACCAGATTGTTCAAAATGGCTATCGTACGCAGCAGGCAACCAAGCCTCAGACGTTGAGTTACGCCATGATGGATAGCCCGGTCGGTGTGGCCGCGTGGATCCTGGAAAAAATGCACGGTTGGTCTGATTTAACGCGGGGTAACATAGAAAGTGTTTACACCAAGGACCAGTTATTGACGAACATCATGGTCTACATCATTACCCGCACCTTCAATACTGCGTCATGGATCTACTACGGACGCCGCGAGGAAGGAGGGAGAATCTTGTCTCCGGAAGGCAAGCGGGTGGAAGTGCCGACCGGTTGTGGGGTATTCCCGGAGGAACTTCTGGCGTGGCCCCCACGCAGTTACGTCGATCGGATTTACAACGTCACGCAGTGGACGGAGATGCCGCGTGGAGGGCACTTTGCGGCGATGGAAGAACCAGAGCTCTTAATTAAGGATATTAGAAAATTTGTCCGCAGTTTGGATGATTTTTGATAACCGTTACACCCAGCCACGAAAAATAGGTGAGCCTAGAAACCTGAAGACGCCTGTCTATAGCTGATCTATAAGGTGGAACACGTCGGGTCCGTAAGACCCGGAACCCACAGGGCTACTGAGGTTCAGTCCTGCAGATCGGCAGCCAGGGCTTGCTGAACATCCGTGCTGATCTCGACCTGATGAGAATACTCCCGGTGGTCGATACCAAAAAGGACCGGCGCGCTACCTTTGAGACCGGAAATGTCCTGAGGGCATAACTCAAAGCGCAAAAAGTGCACGGCGGAGGTCTTGTCCCTGGTCTGCCGCTCGAGATCCTCGTTCGCAACCGGCCGGATGCGCTCGTTCCCGTTGACCTCAAGCCAGACCGCCTTTTCAATCCCAAGCAGGCGCGCTAAGGCTTCGCGGCGCTCCTCCACTTCGGGATACTCCAGCATAAAAGTCGCTTTGAGGTTAGTGCCATCCGGAATGAGCGGATTGTAGGCGTCCAGTTCTTCCTGAATCTGATCGACTTCAAAGATACGTTCAATCCGAAGCATTTCCTGCACCTGGTACTGCATCGTGAGGGCATCCTCAAAGTAAAGCGTCGCGTGGGGTCCGATCTCGACCCGGCGGTTGGCTTTGTGCGCCAGAACGCGGGTCCGGAAATCCGGCCTTTCCACGGAATAAGCTTCAAGGGGAAAAAGGTCGCTTCGTGATAACTTCTTCATAGGAGCTCCAAAAGAAAGGTCAGATTCCGTAGGCCTTTCGAAGCAGGCTGATCGGGTGCTCTGCGTTACTGCCATCACCGACGCCGTTCGAGAGGTGATTGCCTGCAATTGGGCAGTCGCTGCCGTAGTGATCCGGCTTGTTCTTCTTGATAGCATTCACCACCGGTCTCCCGATTTTCATGGCTTTGTCGAAGGTCTCAGCCTTCACGCCGTAAGTGCCATCGTGACCGGAACAGCGCTCGATCATGGTCACCTCTGTATCGGGAATCAGTTTCAGGAGGTCGCGCGTTTTCGGGCCGACATTCTGTACGCGCTGATGGCATGAGGCGTGGTAAACCACCGAACCGAGTGCCGTGACAAATTCTGTATCAAGCAATCCTTCGCTGTGGCGCAGCATGAGGTACTCAAACGGATCAAAGAAGCCATCGGCTACTTTTTGAACCTCAGGGTCATCCGGGAAAAGCAATGGCAGTTCCTGGCGGAACATCAGTACACAGGAGGGCACCAGCGCCACAAGATCCCATCCATCGTCAACACACTTGGCGAGATGCGGGATATTTTCTTCCTTTGCCTTTTTGACCGAAGCGAGGTCTCCCAGTTCAAGTTTGGGCATGCCGCAGCAGCGCTCCTTCTCCGCGATAGTCACGGGAATATTGTTGCGCTGCAGTACGGAAACCAGATCCTCTCCCAGACCCGGATCATTCCGGTTGCCATAACAGGTGGCAAAGAGGGCTACCTTGCCCCGGGTCTGCGCAGTCGGCGTGGCGGCGCCTTCATTCAGCGATGTGAGGTTCGGCATTCTCTTGCGCAAGGGTCGGGATTCATAGCGAGGAATGCTGGCCTGGTGATGAATGCCGGCGACTTTTTCCAGCGTTTTGCGCAAGGGTACCGAACGGTTGGCCGCGTTGACCACAACCGAAATACCTGGAATCCCCGCCGTCTTGCCGACGAGATCAGTGCTCGTCAGCAGCTTGTCGCGAGTGGACGCCCCCTTCTGAGAAAAACGCACCGCTTTGGCCCGCAGCATCAGATGCGGGAAATCGATATTCCATTCATGCGGCGGAACATACGGACACTTAGTGAGGTAGCAAAGATCGCACAAGTAGCATTGGTCAACGACCTTCCAGTAATCCTTCTTGGTGACGCCATCGACCTCCATGGTTTCGGATTCGTCTACCAGATCGAAGAGCGTCGGAAAACTGTCACACAGCGAGACACAACGCCGACAACCATGGCAGTGATCGAAGACGCGCTCCATCTCCGACATCAGCTTTACTTCGTCGTTGAAGTCGGCGCTTTGCCAGTCGATCGGGTGCCGGACGGGCGCTTCAAGGCTACCTTCGGTTGTTTTTCCCATGATTTCTTGTGCCTAACGAAAACGGGAGGCGACTGTGCGCCTCCCGTTCAGAGCCATCAACGCCGAGGTCAGTCGTCCAGAGAGTCCAGCGCTTTCTGGAAGCGGTTGGCGTGGGACCGTTCCGCTTTGCCTAGCGTTTCAAACCAGTCCGCGATCTCGTCGAAGCCTTCTTCGCGTGCCATCTTTGCCATGCCGGGGTACATATCGGTGTACTCGTGCGTTTCCCCCGCGACCGCAGCCTTGAGATTGTCGCCGGTTCCGCCGATTGGCAAACCCGTTGCCGGATCACCCGTTTCCTCGAGGTATTCCAGATGCCCGTGTGCGTGCCCGGTTTCGCCTTCGGCGGTCGAACGGAACACGGCGG
>Ga0315336_1002620_pt1 | contig 26790 bp, 16 predicted proteins | sample ASW5metaG_FD_204512 | JGI IMG/M metagenome (GOLD analysis project Ga0315336, IMG submission 204512) | Ammonia-oxidizing marine archaeal communities from Monterey Bay, California, United States - ASW #5 | ecosystem: Environmental > Aquatic > Marine > Intertidal zone | place: USA: California... | reverse complement strand
AGATCAGAATATGATCGGCAAACCCCTTGGTCACACCCGCGGCAATCGTGCCGACGCCGACTTCCGAGACCAGCTTCACGCTGACGCGCGCCGCCCGGTTAGCGTTCTTCAGATCGTGGATCAACTGCTTGAGATCTTCGATCGAATAAATGTCGTGATGAGGCGGCGGGCTGATCAATCCGACACCAGGGGTCGAGTAGCGAATGCGGGCGATGTTTTCGTCGACCTTGCGGCCGGGCAGCTCGCCCCCTTCGCCCGGCTTGGCCCCCTGGGCAATTTTGATTTGCAGCTCGTCGGCGTTGGCCAGATACCATATCGTCACGCCAAACCGACCGGAGGCGACCTGTTTGATTGCCGATCGCTTCGAATCGCCGTTGGGCAGCGGTTCGAACCGCTCGGGGTCTTCGCCTCCTTCACCGGTGTTGCTCTTGCCGCCAATGCGATTCATGGCAATGGCCAGCGATTCGTGCGCCTCCGCAGAAATTGACCCGAACGACATCGCCCCGGTACAAAAACGTTTGACAATTTCCTCGACCGGCTGCACCTCGTCCAATGGAATCGGTCCACCGTTGGCCTGATCCTCGAAGTCCAACAGGCCGCGAAGTTGGCAGCGCGTGCGGGCGTCGTGGTTGATATGCTCGGCAAACTGCTGGTAAGCATCGCGGTTATTGGTTCGAGCGGCGACCTGGATATCGGCGATCGACTCCGGGTCCCACATGTGTCGTTCGCCCTCGGCTCGCCAGTGGAATTCACCCGGATTGGGCAGCACAGGGAGCTGGTCGGCGGATTGTTCAGGATACCCTAGCACGTGCCGCCGCAAAGCTTCCTCGGCCAGGATCTTGAAGTTGGCGCCCTGGATTCGACTTGCTGTGCCGGTGAAACAACGCCCGATCACGTCGTCGGCCAGGCCGATCGCTTCGAAGATCTGGGCCCCTTTGTAACTTTGCAATGTGGAGATGCCGATCTTGGCCATCACCTTGAGCATTCCTTTGGCAACGCCCTTTCGGTATTTTTCCACCAGCTGGTGGTCTTCCTTTGTTACAGGGTCGTCGGAGCCCGGATCGAATGCCTCCATGGCAGCAGCGTCAGCCACGGCTGGGTGGAGGCGGCCTTCGCCCGATTCGGCGTCGCCGAGCGTTTCGCCACCCGAATCGAGCAGTCCTTCGCGCCGGGCCTTCCACAAGGTCTCGAAGGCTAGGTAGGGGTTGATCGCGTCGGCACCATAACCGATCAGCAAGCAGTGATGGTGTACTTCACGAGCTTCGCCCGACTCCAACACAATCCCGATGCGGGTCCGCTTGGTCTGCCGGATCAAATGTTGATGGACTGCCCCGACTGCCAACAGCGAACTGAGCGGAACCCGATCTTCTGCCATGTTGCGATCAGAAAGCACGACCAGCGAATAGCCATCGTCGACCGCCTTTTCGGCTTGCTGGCAGATTCGCTTCAAGGATTGCTCCATGCCGGCGGGACCTGCATGCCGCGACCAGGTGATGTCGATCTCCCGAGACATCCAGCCGCGGTGATCGAGGTGTTTCAGCGCCGCCAGTTGCTCGTTTGAGAGAATCGGATGCGGCACGCGCAAGCGATGAGCATTCTGCTCAGTAGTTTCTAGCAGATTGCTTTCCGGTCCGATGTAGCACTCCAGCGACATGATCACTTCTTCGCGGATCGAATCGATCGCCGGGTTCGTGACCTGCGCAAAGAGCTGACGAAAATAGTCGTAGAGCATCCGCGGCTTGTCCGACAAACAGGCCAGGCAAGAATCGTTGCCCATCGATCCGATCGGGTCTTTTTCAGCCTTGATCAGTGGCAGCAGCATGAACTGCATCGTCTCGGTCGTGTAGCCGAATGCCTGCATCCGCTCCAGCAGAGTGCTGCCGTCGAAGCCATGCCCTTCTTGCTCAGGATGCAGCTCGGCCAGATCGATTCGCTGCTGATCGACCCACTGGCGATAGGGTCGTTGCTGGGCAAAGTGGCTCTTGAGTTGCTCGTCGGGAATCAGCTCGCCTGCCTGAAAGTCGATGAGAAACATACGGCCAGGCTGCAGCCGTCCTTTCGCTTTAACGTTTTCCGGCCGGACACTCCGCAGCACACCGACTTCGCTGGCCATGATCACATGGTCGTCGTGCGTCAGATAGTAGCGGGAAGGCCGTAAGCCGTTGCGGTCGAGCACCGCGCCGATGTACTCTCCGTCGGTAAACGCGATGGAGGCGGGACCGTCCCACGGTTCCATCAGGCTGGAATGATACTCGTAGAAGGCCCGCTTATCCTCGGACATCGTCTCGTGGTTCTGCCAGGCCTCGGGAATCATCATCATCACCGCTTCCTGCAGCGAGCGGCCGCTGAGCAGCAAAAACTCCAGCACATTGTCTAGCGTGCCCGAGTCGCTACAGTCGGGCTCGACGATCGGAAACAGCTTGGAAAGCTCCTCGCCGAACAGCTCGCTTTGCAAGACGCCTTCGCGAGCATGCATCCAGTTCATGTTGCCGCGCACGGTGTTGATTTCGCCGTTGTGACTGGTGAACCGGAACGGCTGGGCACGATCCCAGGAGGGAAACGTGTTGGTCGAAAACCGCGAGTGGACCATCGCCAAATGGCTGGTGTAGGTGGGGTCGGCCAGATCGGGGTAGTAACGGAACAGCTGTTCGGTGGTGAGCATTCCCTTGTAGATGATCACTTTGGTCGAGAGCGAACAGATGTAAAACATCTTGGCCTGGGTCAGTGAATCGTCGCTGCGGAGCTGCGAACTGGCCTGCTTGCGAATCAGGTACAACTGCCGCTCGAAAGCGTCTCCCGCACAGTTTTCCGCTGCCGCCACGATGAGCTGCTCGATCCGCGGTTCGCCCGCTTGGGCGGTGGGGCCGATGTTGGCAGTCTTGCGATCGGTCGGGACTTGCCGCCAGCCAACCAGGCGCTGGCCCTGGGCGGCGATGATCTGTTCCACCGCCTTCTTGCAATGGGCCCGCTCGTCGTCAAGCTGCGGCAGAAAAACATTGCCCGCGGCAAACTGCCCCGGCTCGGGCAGGTCGGCACCGAGATCGGTGCGTGCCACCTGCTGGAAAAATTCGTGTGGCAGAGCCGTTAAAATGCCCGCCCCATCGCCCGTGTTCGCTTCGCAGCCGCACGCTCCGCGATGGTCCATGTTGCGCAACACTTCTTCGGCATCAACCAAAATCTGATGGCTTCGCTGACCTTTAATGTGCGCAACGAAGCCGACGCCACACGAATCATGCTCGTTGGCCGGATCGTAGAGCCCCTGTTTTTCAGGCAGCGCAGTCAGCGGTTGTTTGGTTTCCATAACCTATCTACCTGGAAATTTCTCTGGTTTCTGCATTTTGTTGACGGGGAGCAGGACATCGCTCAACCAACGCGAGCGGTCGTGCTTTCGTTGGTGTAATGGGTCGCGGGAAGTGCCGGCAACGGAGACTCTGACGAGGCTCGCAACAACCGAATAAACTGCTCACCAATGATTCCTAAATTCCTATCTCGGCGGTACACAATGCCCAACGGCCGGCAAAGCGTACTGTCTGGCAAGGCCACCTTCGCAAGCGTTCCTAGAGCGATCTCGCGAGCCACCGTCGGCTCCGGCAAGATGCTCACTCCCTGACCGATCTCGATTGCTCGCTTCATCGTTTCGATGTTATCGAATTCCAAGGCAACGTCGACTTTCACGCGCGCCTTGCTCAGAGCACGATCGATCTCGCTGCGAATCCGCAGTCCCAATTCAAAAGCAACGAGAGACTCACCAGCCAGTTCTTTGAGCAAGACCGTGCGACCCTTGGCCAATGGATGTTGCGGATGGCAAACCAGCACCATCGGCTCGCTTCGCCAAGCAAGGACAGCTCGCGTGCGTGTCTCTTCCGGGTAGCTGACCAAGCCCAGATCAACTTCCCCGGCATCGACGATTTGAAGAACTCGTTCGGGATGAAGATAGTCGAGCCGTACCTGGGCGAGCGGATACTTGGCTGAAAAACGCTGCATGAATTCGCTCATGTGCGCTAAGCCAACTGAATAGATCGACGCGACCAGCAGCCTTCGCGACGACTCATCATGAAGTGTGCGAACTTCTTCTTCCAGTTCCGAGTAGTGTTTCACCAACTGTCGGCTCCCGTCGTAGAATCGCTCTCCCTCGGCAGTCAGTACGAACGGTCTCTTCGAACGATCCAAAAGCTGAACACCCAACCGTTGTTCCAATTGGTGTACGACTTGGCTCGCACTCGATTGTGAAATGCGGTTGTCGGCGGCGGCGAGAGAAAAACTTCGTCGGTCGACCACGTCGCAGAAAATCTTCAGCGATTTGATTTGCATCGTCGGTGCCTGCTGCTTTCGTGAAGTCTTGTCTTACTACTTGGTACCGATGTCTGGTATCGGTGCCGCTTAATCGCTACCTGGGCACCTTAATCCTTGACGCCAATCCTTGACGCCAATTCCCCGACACGGGCAACCGCCTCCGTCGCGTCCCGAATACACGGCGACCGAGTGGCTCAAGCTGTCAGTCGCTGCTCGTCCCAAGCCTGGCTGGCGTATCGTCCGACTGGCACGCTGTCCGGCTGGCACAGACGAACGGCCGCGTCGACGGACTGCTAGGCTTCAACGGTCGATTACTGGCCACCGCAAAAAAAGGTCGCCAAAAGATGAGTCTCTCACTACTGGGCCATTCCTGTATCAGGCCTAGCAATACCAGTAGCTGCCAGAATCGAATTACAAGATATTAATCTACCGAGTCTAAGGGTGCCCTGTCAACCAACTGAGAGGCTAATATACCCTGTTTCTTGGGGTTCTGCGGCAAATCAGTAAGCTGAAAGGACAACATTTCTATCCGTCAGAGACGGCCCCCCGCCTCCGCATAGTGAGTGGCAAGCCCTTAGCCGTAACAAAAAAACAAAGATCAGCTTACCGGCCCGGCAGCTTCTCGAACGGGTAGCTATGTCCACGATCGCGTAGGACCTCGGCTTTGACGATTCGGTCGGGAGTCGCGGGCTGTGGTACATCGGGATCGCGCCGTCTGATGGCGGCAGCCACCTCCATACCCTCGATCACCCGGCCGAAAACGGTGTGTTTGCCGTTGAGCCGACTTCGAGGATCTTCGCGTGCAACAGGAATGAAGGTCAAGAAAAACTGTGAGCCTCCAGTATCAAGACCAGCATGGGCCATGCTCAGACTGCCGCGAAAATGCTTGCGGAAATGTGCCTGGTGACATTCACACCGAATGTTATAGCCGGGCCCGCCCCTGCCGGTTCCGTCGGGACATCCACCCTGAGCCATGAAACCTGACAGCACACGATGAAACGTAATGCCGTTGTAATATCCAGATTTCACCAGCGTAAGAAAATTGGCCACCGCCTGTGGGGCCTCGTTCTCAAAAAGCTCGATGACAACTTCGCCTTGGGTCGTGGTCAGTTTCACCCTCGGCAGATCGTCTGCTTCTGCCTCAGCCTGACGCAACTGTTGTTCCTCGTTCCACCAACTCGGATAGTCCTTAAGTCCGTAGACAAAGCTGCGCCCCAAACTCCAGGCTCGAAAACTCGGGTGTTTTGAGTCTCGTACCGGTGGACTAGCCGAGAGAAGCCCAGCCTGCTTGGCTTGTTCGAGATACTGTTCCGCCAGTTCGTAGCGATTGATCGCAAAGGCCGAAACTCCGCCCCACAGCCAGAGCTGGGGCCATTGGCCACCGGCGCCGGCGGCAAGCATCGGTTCGATGATCGGCAAGGCCTTTTCATACTGATCTCCACCATCGCCGTTAAGATCGCCCAGCACATAGAACCCGGCAATGGTTAGCAACGTGTTGTTGACTTTCGGATAGCTGTTGGGGTCGGCTTGGTAGACGTCCAGTCCGGCTGCTACGATTTGCCCGACCAGCGCTTCGGATTGCTCGCGAAGCTGCGGGTTTGCCTCAGAACCGCCCTGAGCCCTTTGCTGCTGGATCTGCTTAGCAAGAGTACCCCATTGTTCCACCAGCTGATCAAACGACTCCTTGGCGGCAGCCACGGTCGAATCGGTGGTGCCCGCCGAGCTCGGCTCTTCAGCCCTGGCGAAGCTTGGGTTCGTGGCAACAACTAGCAAGAAAACAAAAGCGAATCGAGACATGGAAAGATTCCTCGCGCTATTCAGTACTCGTTCGAGGGGGCGTACAATGACCGACGCCCAAGATAACATAGTCACGCACGATTCGGCAGGCGCACCGAACAGAGGCCGCGAGTTTGTTCAACTAAGATTAGACCCGAAGAGCAAACCTAATGAGTAAACCGAGGCGAAAGCCAGCCAGCACAGCGATCTCCTCCGATTTACGGATCATCGGCGGTACGTTCGGTGGCCGTAAATTGTGCTATCACGGCGATCCACTCACCCGACCGATGAAACATCGCGTGCGGGAAGCGATCTTCAACCTGGTCAGCACCGAGTGTACCGGCCGGCATGCGATCGACCTGTTCGCCGGCACCGGCGCCTTGGGGTTGGAGGCGCTCAGCCGTGGCGCGGTCGGCGCGACGTTTATCGAAAAGCACGTGCCGACCGCCCGGGTTGTTGCAGAAAACATGGCGTCGCTGGAAGTCGACGACCGTTCGTCGCTCTTAACTACCAGTGCGTTCCTCTGGGCCAAGCGCGACTTGGCACCGGAAGCAGCAGCGGTGAAGTCCGACAAGCCCGTCGTCGCCAGTTCCTCCTTTCCGCTGCCCCCGTTCGACACACCCTGGCTGGTCTTCTGCAGCCCGCCTTACGCTTTTTTTGTGGAGCGCCAGGAAGAAATGCTCGCACTGATCGGCACCGTGATAGATCGTGCCCCCCAGGGGAGCATTTTTCTCGTTGAAGCAGACGGCCGGTTCAATTTCCAACAGCTGCCCGGCGGTGTCGCCGAGGAGAAGGGCCAAGCCGGTTGGGACGTTCGCACCTACTCGCCCGCGGTGGTCGGCGTTTGGCGGAAGTGAACTACTCAGTCCTCTGAAGAATCGCATATTCACCACGGAGTCACGGAAAAAAACGGAATTCGGTTTGCAAAATGTTGTTTATTCCGTATCCCACATTCTGCAATCCGGGTCTGTTACTCCGTGTTCTCCGTGACTTGTATGTTTCAAGAAGTTGCTTTCAAAGTGTCCTATGGGAATCATGAACCTCTGGGCAAATGTACCGCCACAAACGAATGTTGCATACTTGTTTACGCCGTTATCATTTACCGCTAGAATGCCCCACTGTGTCGTGGCGAGTTATATCTATATATGGTGATTAACACGAATGCCGTTCACAACACTGCAGAACACGCCTTAAGTTTAGTGCGACGAGTGTCCATATGGGTGACAATATTGATTCCTCACGGCACGCCCCGGAGGAGGAAGTTAGCACGGTCGATAAATCAATGCTACGAGACCTAGCAACTGCACATCGCCGTGTCATTCTTGGGCTGCTTTCGGGGATTATCTTTATTGTCGTCAACGGAGTGGTAGTAATTACTCTTAAATCACATCCTAACAACGTTCTCGAATTGATTGACGAGTTGCTTGTGTGGGTGATGGTAGGAATATTCCTTTTCAATGCGATTGTGATCTACAGACTTGCGTCTATGATAGGCCCTGAACAAGCGATTGGAATCCTCTACATATTGCTCTTGCTATTTCTGACCCCGGTGGGGTTATTCATGATTTGGCGGTTATGCCGAAAAGCAACAACGATACTGAATACCAACGGGATACAAGTCGGCTTCTTCGGAGCGGACCCAACATCGATATAATCTCAATTGCTCAAGCAGTAGATGGCAATTTTCTCGCGTGTGGCACCGACAGTCGTTCGGGGTTGACGTTGTCACCGAGTAAGCTGTTTCGAACGATTGTCGGTGCCACACTTTTCCAGTCTCCGGTGAGAAGCGCCGGGTGGCCAAGAAACGTCCTCGCGTTTTCACTCCGAACCTCGATAATGGACGTACGCGCGACTGCGCCGCTCCTTGATAACTGAAAACAGGTTGGCCGCTGCTCTGGCAAGAAAAAGGCGCGTAAATTCGCATTAGGAAACGTAAACTCACGCCTTTTTGCACGGACCATAGCAGCGACGAGACTGCGATTAGAGGGCAAGAGTGATGGAGTCCCGCGCAGAATGGGTGAGTTTTGCACGAGAATGTGGGACCCCTACACGGCGCGCAAAACTGTCTAAAGACGAGAGACTAGAGCCAGAGAGGACTGAGAAATTCAATCTTTCCAGACCTCTCACCTCCGACCTCAAACCTTCAAACGTTGCTTGCCCAGGGCGGCGATAGCGCCGCATGCCAGGAGGACCAAGCTTGTCGGTTCCGGAACGGTTTGGGACCCCGTTGAGGCGGAAAAAGCTAGTGGAATTGCCCCGGGCGTGCCGAATTGGTCCTCCCAGAAAAACAAGTCCGAGGGGCCTATGAATTCGTCGTGGGTGGCGTCGCCGTCGGACAACAAGATGCCGCTGCCCGGTCCGCCCGAGCCGAGGCCGAGCTGCAAGGTGAGAAAGTCGGTGCCGTCGATGTCGCCGTCACTATCGAAGTCGGCATCGGGCAGCCCAATGGCGTAACCCAAGTCGATGAGCACAGCCAAATCGACTGCCGTCAAGTCCTCGCGGACTTCACCAAAAGCGAAGGAGGGAAACATAACGTCCGTTGTGGTTCCGCTGTGGGAAGGGTCGGACGGGGCGAGGACCAAAGTTCCGCCGCCCGCGAGCGTAGTGAACGGTCCCGAGAACGCGATCCCTGCCGCCAACAGGGCCGGGAATGAGCCCGGACCGACAATCGGCCCGAACGCGCCCGGGTCGATCACCGGTGTACCGCCGAGTGTCGTCACGAAAGAATCAAACTTTGAGTAGACATCGGGAAAGGTTTCGTTGAGTCCCGACCCGGCGAACGGACCGGAGGTGGTGATGTGACTGCCATATCCCAACAGATGGGTCAGCTCGTGCAGAATCACGCTCGGAAAGTGGATTTCCGCGGGCGTCGGCGTGCCCGCAAGCGCATAGCTGTAGCCAAAGTCAACAACCAGCCCACCTTGGCAAGCCGAGCCGCCACAGTCGGGCGCGCCGACGCCAGGTATCCCATCCACAATGGCTGCAAAGACTTCGCCGTCAAAAAACCCTGCGGCCGGCGGGCCGAGGCCTTCAAAATCGGCGCCGGCGGTCGCCAGAAAGCCGGTTCCGTCAGTTTCCGAAGGCGCCACGCCGATCTTCACCGTCGCGTCTTGGGCGATCAGCGAGCCGAGCTGAGCGGCAACCAACTCCAAGGAAGCCTTGCGTGCCGCGCCCAGCGATCCTGCGCTGAACCCCGTTCCAGGAGTGTCAAAGTACGTGAACTCGAACGTGACTCCGGCTTCGAGCGATAGGGAGCACAGAGAAAAGAGGACGGCAATTGCGACGGCACAAGTGAGACGACGGCAGTTCATGGAACAGGCTCCCGCTGGGTGACGAGAAGATGGCGATCAGTCCGTCTAGCACGGATGGCTGCACTCTTCTGGGCCACTTTGATCGTCAAGCCGCTGTTCCTCCAGCATCTTAACACGATGCGAGGAAGCAAGCCATGTTTTAGAGTGCCATTCTCACAGAAAACGCAACCTCGGATGCGTGCATTGTGGTTGCCTGGTACTTTCCTGTAGAGTCGAGGGAGCAGGACTAGTGATGATTGCGCCACGAATGAACCCTGGGGCCAGCAGTTTCCCGCAAAATCTGGTCTTCCGCCCGGCGCCCTCGCATTATTGGGAGCACAGCGTTTAATAATTCACTGAGCACCCAACACGAATCTGGTATATCTCAGGGAACAGGGCGATCGTTATCCCGTTCAACTCACTCCTTTCTTATGGATTTCAAGGTATGAACATTCAAAGCGTTTGCGTTGCATCGCTCGTCGTTTGGCTTTCACCTGCTGCTTACGGCGAGATTCCAACGATCGACGGTCTGTTTACCGACTGGAGCGATCAATCTGTCGTGGCTAATGACGCCCAAGGCGATGCGAGCGGGGCATTCGACATCACCAAAGTGGCGGCGACGACCAACGGCACCGAGCTCTATCTTCACTTCGACACCGGCAGCGAGCTCAATATCCAAAGCGGAGACGAAACCGAAGGCACGTTACGTCTTGTGATCGATCTGCCCCACGCTCGGCAGCTGACGATCGATTTCAGAGCGAAAACAGCAACGCTCAATACCGAGCCCGTGCAAATGCTGCCCTGGTCGCGACTCGGCTTTGTCTGTCTGCCCACCTACGCGTCGGACCGCTATGAGCTGCGACTGAATCTGGAAAACCTTGGCCTCCAGGAGGGCGACGCGATCAAACTAAACTTCGCCGGATCCGATGGGTTGGAACAGGATGTTCCGGTAGTCTTTAAGAAAGCTCAGCCGCGACAATCACAAGCAACCTTGACGAGAAACAGCACCGCCGATATCCGCATTGCGAACTTGAACACCCTCCATCAAGGCTTGAGCGATGCGGGTCGATCCGCATCGATCAAGCGACTCATTGCAGCGGCGCAGGCCGACGTCTTCTGTTTCCAAGAGGAATGGGACGAAGTGAAGTTTCGTGAGGCAGTCGCGTTGGCGATGCCGTCGGAAGAGCAAGTCAATCTACATTGGTTCGCCGGCTGCGGAGTGGTAACGTCGTTGCCGGCAGAGCCCCTTGCTATGAATCACGTCCCCGGTGCCGCTGTAGCACTTACACTGCCCGGGCCAAAGTATCTGGTCGTCGTTGCCTTACACTTGAAGTGCTGCGGCTTTGCTGGCAGCGAGGCAGATCGGACGAGGGTGCACCAGGCACAACGATTTGTCAATGAGATTCGGAGACTTCGAAACGGCGAGTTCGGCGAGCATCTGAGAGAAGCGGCAGTCGTAATCATCGGTGACTACAATCTGGTCGGTTCACGAAAGCCGCTGGACACTCTCAAAACCGCCGGGTTGACCGACTGGGTCTTGCCGGGGATGGCAGATGACGCTGCCTACACATGGCGAAGAACCCGTCAGGAAGATCCGTTCTGGCCAGGGCGACTCGACATCGTGTGCTACGACCCAACCAGGTTGAAGCAAACGAACGGCTGTATTGTCGACACTTCGAGAATGTCTGAGCAGACCCTCTGGGACCTGAGACTCTTTTCCCACGACAGTTGGGCCAGCGACCATCTGCTGATCGTCGCAGATTTTCAGCTTGCCGAGTGAAATGCTGCCGGCAGCGGTGTACGTTCGGAGTTGGACAGCGCTGGAAGTTTGGCGGCTGACCGCAGCCCGAACACGCCGTCAAATTGCTTGTTGGCAGTGAGGTCGACGGGTAGAATGAGAGAGGGTATTGGGTCGGCCATGCCGCTGGTCGTCTAATCATCGGCGAGATCGGCAGCAGGTCATGTCTGCGGAAGGCGCGATTGCAATCGACCTTACGCAGAGGGATCGGAGAAGTATCTTGAGAATCTCAACGCGACGAGGTTTCACGCTTGTCGAACTGCTAGTCGTGATTGCGATCATCGGGGTTCTGGTGGCCCTGTTGCTCCCAGCGGTGCAGGCGGCGCGCGAAGCGGCCCGGCGCTCTCAGTGCAGCAACAACTTGCGGCAATTCGGCCTGGCGGCCCAGAACCACCTGTCGAACGACAAGTATTTTCCAGGCGGATTGACGCAAGAGTGGGGACCCTACCGAGGCGTGAGTTTCTTTGTCTCGCTTTTGCCGCACATGGAACAGCAAAACGTTTACGACCGCTGGGACTTCAAGGACTTGGAAAACAATTCGCTCACGGCGGAGTCGCCGGCCGCGGCAGTCATCGATACCTTTATTTGTCCTTCAGACAGTCCGGAAGAACGCTTGATGGAGTTCAAGGGTCTTCCTAACATCACAGGGATGTCATTCGAAGGTTTCTACTCTAATACCAGCTACGCGGGCAATCACGGCACGAGGAACTACTATCCCAATGCGGCCGAAGCCGACGGCATTTTCTTTACAACGGGCCCTTCCTCGGCTCCAGAAAGAGACCAAGAGCCCGTCAAGCTGTCGCAACTGGCTGACGGCACCAGCAACACGATTCTGATGGGCGAGCGATACAACTTCGATCCGATCTTCAATACCATCAAAGAGTACAACCGTAGCGGCTTGCTGATCCACGAGTGGTCCTTATGGGGTTGGACCGGCGGCTTCAAGGGGACCGGCCACCTGACCCGCAGCAGCAATCAGCCGATCAATTCTCAGACTCCTGCTTACTGCCAAGGCTCATCCAGTTGGATGTGCCAAGATAATCGGCTGATGGGCTGGGGAAGCGGGCATCCGGGTGGGGCGATGTTTGTCTTCGCTGACTGTTCCACGCGTTTTATCGAAGAGTCGATCGCGACAATCAGCCTTGCGGCGCTAAGCACTCGCGACAACGGCGAGATCCTCTCGGAGTAACCCCGTTGTTTTGCAATTTGCTTCCTTCATCAGTTCTCCGCCACCCGTCACACCGGTCTTCGTCGATGCCCCGTTTTTCACTCTTCGATTGTTGTGCGTTCCTGTTGACATTGCTTCTGGTCGGCTGTGGCGAACCCCTGCCTGAATTTGGTGAAGTGGAAGGTGTTGTGCTGGTCAAAGGCAAACCGCAGCGCGGCCTGCTCGTCCGTTTCATGCCCGACCCCCAGCGGGGAAACGATCTCCCGATCAATGCAGCCGGCGAAACTGACGCCGAAGGAAAATATCAATTGCAATACTTCTACAAGGATGCTGAGGGCATGGGGGCGCCAGTCGGTTGGCATCGGGTACTGATCGAAGACACGTCTCTCTCGCGAGTTCCCCAGGGAGCCGCACGACCTCCGGAGTTGATCCCCCGCTCCTACAGCAACCCCACCACCACGCCGTTGCAAAAGGAAGTCAAGCCGGGCGAACAAACGATAGACTTCGACATTGGTTCTTAGGAAGCGCGCCAGTTCGGCCCGCCTGGGGGGAAGCATGCAGTTACAACGGGTGACGCTTCGACTACGCAGCCGTTTCACGACCATCCAGACTGAAAACCCCGGCTGATAGCACTCTCTCCCGCCCAGCTCTTCTTGTGCTGTCTTGGCTCGTCTCCTAGACTCCGACCCCCCTGTTCTGCCTCGATCGGTCGAACGGTTCTCAGAATTCAAACGGAGGCAGTCGACATGTCATTGCGTCTTCTTACGGTCGTTGGTTTCTGTGTCCTTAGCTCTGTTCTTAGCGCGGTGCTGGCCACTCCGCTGCAGGCGGCACGGATGAGTGAACAGGAAACGGTCCGCCGCGCTTCGGCGGCGCTGGAGCAGATCATGTCCGCTCCCGCGGCGGCGATCCCGCGACGACTGCTGTCCGACGCGCAAGCGATCGTGATCGTGCCACAAATAAAGAACGCCGCATTTGTCGTTGGGATTCGCAAGGGCTTTGGAGTGTTGGTCGTACGCGAAAACCATGGTCTTTGGCGGGCTCCGCAATTTGTGGAAATGACCGGCGGCAGCTTGGGATGGCAAGCCGGCGTCAAGTCGTCCGACCTGATCCTCGTATTTCGCAACCGTCAGAGCCTCGACAACCTGATGAAGGGCAAGCTGACGCTTGGCGTCGACGCCTCGGCGGCCGCGGGCCCGGTCGGTCGGCAGGTTGCCGCCGGCACCGATCTCGAACTCAGCGCCGAAATCTACAGCTACTCGCGCAGTCGCGGCGCCTTCGCCGGCGTCTCGGTCGGAGGCACGGTACTCAAGTTGGATCCCCATGCCGGCACCCGTTACTATCAACAGTCCAATACAGTTCCTCCCGCGGCGGGAAAATTGGTCGGCCAACTGGCTGCCTACTCCGGCGCAGCCGTGGCGATGGAAACATCTCCCCCATCGCCCGCTGCCCCCGCGTCTTCCGTCATTGGAAACCAGCGGCAACTGATCGAAGCCGCGGAGCAACTTTCCGCGCTCTTGGACCCCACGTGGCGTCAGTACTTGGCCCTGCCCAAGGAAATCTATCAAACCAAGCCCCTCGAAGCCGATCTCTTCGCGGGACTTGATGCGTGTTTACAACGTTACGAAACCACCGCTGCCAATCCGCAGTACGCGACGTTGACGAAGCGGCCGGAGTTCCAACTGGTCCTCGTCTCTCTGCGTCAGGAGTCATCGCTCCTACCGGCAGACGCCATCACCCTCCCTCCACCACCAACCGCTGCCCAGCCGAGCAACACCCAGTCGACCAATACCAAGTCGACCGGCCCACTCTTCCCGCAATAGGGCAGTTCTCCAAAACGCGCGGCCGTCAAGGTGTGCGCACCTAGCACAAGCCACTAGCTCTCAGCAATCTGCTCTCAGCTATTCTGCTTTCATTCCGCCTTCCGCAATCCAAATCCGCATTCCATACTGTTGCAGCCCGCGCGGCCAATTGCGAGCGAAGAATTTGGCCGGTGGAGATGCAACGCGGAGGCCGCAGCGAATTCGTCGCCTTCCAATGCACTCATGAGATAAAATGAAACCAGCTATTGACAGGTCCAACCATAACAGGGTGGGCGTCACCGAATGCACGAACCAGTCTGCTTATTCCGCAGAGGTGGACTGCACCTCGTGCAGTTCGTGCAGATATCAAGATGCTGGAGTTTGTCCAACTTCCGTCAGTTCGAATGACGGTAAACTGGGGCGGTGTTGCGACCGCACGCATCAGAGAGAGTGGACTCTGTGGGCAGGGCGCAATGCAGGTGGAGTGATCCCTTACTGCAATCAAATCGATAGGCAACCGACCACGGCTGGGCAAAGTGCTCTGTCCCTCCCTGGCATTTCCTAGGCGCCAACGATGCGTCGATACAGGGTCAGATAGGCGTCCGCCATCCGATCGATGGTAAATCGATCAGCTACGGCGCGGCGGACGGTAGGGCGATCGATCTCGATGATCCTCTCAATTGCCTGATTCGCTTCGTCAAGGTTGTCGACCAGAAAACCAGTGACGCCATGCTCAATCAGCTCAGGCATCGATCCGCGCCGAGAGGCGATGACGGGCGTGCCGCAAGCCATCGCTTCGATAACCGAAAGCCCGAACGGCTCTTCGAAATTGATGAGGTGCAAAAGCGCGCGTGCTTCGCCAAGGGCCCGCAGCCGCTCTGTTCCACCGACTGCCCCGTGATAGGTTACCGACACGCCGTCAACAGTTGGCAGGATTTCCCGTTCATAATAGTCTGTATCCTGCACAATGCCGTACATGTGGAGATGGCGCCCGCTTGTGCGAGCGGCGGCGATCGCCTCAGCAGCGCCCTTGTCGGGATGGATGCGTCCGAAGAAGAGGAGATCGTCACTACCCGCCGGATTGAACGGAAAATCGTCGATAGGAATGCCGTGATGAATCGTCGCAGCGTATCGCAGGTCGGGATAACGATCCGCGTCGCTGATGGCGACGTAATGGACCACGTCCTGGTATTCCGCATACATCGGCAGGATGCGCTCTGACGAGAAGCCGTGGATCGTCGTCACGATCGGTGTGTCGGTCAGGCGCGCGAAGGCGTGGGCAGGGAAGTCCGCCTGATTGTGAATCAGATCGAACCGGCCGGCTTGTTCAAAGAGGTGGGCTAGGTGGCGGAATTCCCAGACCTTCGCGTCGATCGATGCATCGTCCCCATACGGAGCTGGCACGACGCCATCGAGCGTTGCGGCGGTGATGCTGTCGAGCGTGGCGAAGAGAGTAACATCGATCCCACGCTCGACGAGCGCTTCGGTCAGCATACTGGTGACGAGTTCCCAGGGGCCGTAGGTTCTCGGCGGCGTGCGCCAGGCGATCGGGGCCAGCATTGCTACGCGCATCTCAGCATTTCTCCTTAAGCCGCAGTACGAGACCTTCATCCGGGGCGAGTGTGCCGTCCATCGGGCGATGCGCCAGGTTTGATGGACACAGCGTCGATGCAAGCACCTCGACGACGCAGGGTTCCGTGGACAGCGACGGAGGCAGCGGCCGCGTCTCGTCGCCGAGGTTCAGCGCGATCAGCAGGCACTCGCCGGCATGTCGCCGCTGGTAGGCGAGCACGTCCTCCGCCGCGTCGACGAGCGTGACATCGCCGTATGCCAGTGCGTCGTGTGATCGCCGCAGCGCGAGCAGAGATCGGTAGAGAGACAGAAGTGAGCTGTCGTCCCGAGCCTGTGCCGCAATGTTGCGCACGCGCCAGTCTGCGTTGAGCGGAAGCCAGGGATCGACAGTGCTGAACCCCGCATAGGCCGAAGCATCCCACGGTATCGGTGTGCGCGAACGATCGCGACCGATCCCCAGGCCGGGCTGACGAAGATCCTGTGGGTCCCGCACCCGATCAGGCGCAATCTGCACTTCGCCAATCCCGATTTCGTCGCCCTGGTACAGCGTCGGCGTCCCTCGAAGCGTCAGCAGAAGCATTGCTGCAATTCGTGCCTGCGCCTCGCCGACCCGCGCAGCTATGCGCGACGCGTCGTGGCTGCCGATCACCCAGTTGGGCCAGCCGAATCGGGGCAGAGAAGCCTCATAAGCGGCAATCGTCCGCCGAAGCGAGGCTGCATCCCAGGCGTTTTCGATGAGCTGGAAATTAAACGGCAGATGCACCTGCGGACGATTCGGCGTGCCGTACCAGCGGGCGAGGCGGTCGTTGGGCAAACAGATCTCACCGATCAGGACGCGGTCGCCATAGCTATCGGCCAGTTTGCGGAACTCGGCAGAGATGGCATGCGCTTCCGGCTGGTCGGTCGAGTAGAGCTGGATCAGCCGATCGCGCTGCGTGCGGTCTGGCGTCCAGTGTGGATTGATCGGATTGTCGGGCAGCGCTTCGGCCTTGATAATGTGCCAGAGCACATCGATCCGGAATCCGTCGACGCCGCGTTCTAACCAGAACCGCAGCACCGCCATCATCGCTTCCCGTACCCCTGGGTTGCGCCAGTTGAGGTCGGGTTGCGACTTGAGGAAAGCGTGAAGGTAGTATTGGCCGGTGGTCTCGTCCCATTCCCAGGACGAGCCACCGAAGTCGCTGATCCAGTTGTTCGGCGGTCTACCGCCCGGCGCCGGATCGCGCCAGATATACCAATCTCGCTTCGGGTTCTCACGCGACCCCCGACTTTCGACGAACCAAGGATGTTGATCTGACGAATGATTTGGAACGAAATCGAGCAGAAGTCTGAGCCCGCGCGCGTGGACCGCCGCAAGCAGCCGGTCGAAACCGGCGAGATCGCCGAACATCGGATCTATGTCGCAATAGTCAGCAATGTCGTATCCGAAATCTGCCATCGGCGAGGGATAAATCGGTGACAGCCAGATCGCATCGATCCCAAGCTCAGCGAGATAATCCAGCCGCGACTCGATTCCTGCAAGATCACCCACGCCGTCCGCATCGCTATCGTGAAACGATCGGGGGTAGATCTGATAGATCACCCCACGCTCCCACCAAGGAGCTTGTCTTTGACGTTCGCACACCAAAATGACCTATCTCAGTTCGTTGGAGTTACAAGCATTCCATCAACATCCAGTGAAGCCTCGCTCATCCGAAGGTTCCTTGCAGTTTCTTTGCACACCACGGGCAGTGAGCCCAATACTCCGAAGTACCCCCCCACGAATAGGAGGTACATCGAGCTGACGAGCCTGGCAGCTTCCACGGCTTTCGCACCTTTAGTTTACACCAGGCACAGTAACGCACAAACGGCATGAGTTCTTTACGTTGGCACGTTGGATTAGAGCATCTGGCAGTATACCGTTTGTCGGAGTATTTCCGCTGAGTTTCTGGCTGAAAGCCTGCCCCAAAACACCAACCGCAAAAGCTCCAATCGACTTTCACTCCGCGATGACAGCGTGGAAAGCAGAGCGGAAAAGAAGTTTCCGCATTAAACGTCTTGCGGTCTTGCCCGCACCAAGGACTTCGCGGAAGCAGTTGCATCACCCTCGGCAGACAAGGCAGAACCGTTTTTGACAGAGGTGATCCTCGCCTCCGCGCCGAAGAACACGAGCTTGGTGAATGAGGTTTCCTCCACCAAAGCAACTAAACTGCAGAACACTGAATCGCTGCTGGAGTCGATTGAACGGGATCACGCCCAAGTGGGGACTCATCATTTGGGGCGTCGATAATGATGTCGAGTCATCTCTCTACCTGGCCAAAAAACGTGCTCGCGTTTTCTCAGCGAACCTCGATAATCGATATACGCGCACTTGCGCCGATCTTTGATAACTGAAAAACACGTTGGACGCTTCTCTGGCAAGAAAAGGCGCGTAAAGGCGCATTGGGAAACGTAAATTCACGCCTTTTTGCGCGGACCGCAGCAGTGACGAGACTGCGATTGCAGAGTAAAGGCTAGGGAGTCCCGCGCAGAATGGGGGAGTTTTGCACGAAAATATGGGACCCCTACTTGGCGCGCAAAACTCGGTGAGAAAGATCGAGCCGTACGCGAGAGTGCACCTTGCACTAATCGTTGACCGAGTGGGTAAGTTCCACGTCTTCGGACGATTCGTGGTGGTCAGTCCCGCTCGATTCACCGTTGGTCAGGCGCTGGATCATCGCGTTAAAATCTTCTGCCAGGCCTTTCCAGAAATCGAAGTCGCGAAACTTCAGGGGTTTTATCGGTTTGCCGTCGGCGATACTGCGAATCTCTTGCTTGAGGCGATAGATCGGACCGACGAAGCGGTGGCTCAGCTTGATCGCATCGAGTACGAAGATCGGCAGCATGAACACCATCACCAAGATAAACGGCCCATGGGTCCACCACATGTTCCAGACATGCTCGTTGATGGGGCGAAACGGATTGCTCAACACTTGCAAACAGAAAGCGATGGCCGAAGCGACCGTGAGAAAGGCTAACCAATGGAAGACCAGGCGTCGTACGAGTGCTCCTTGAACCTTGGAGTCGACGTAAGTTTTTTTGCGTTCTGGATGGGACATCTGTCCAAAGCCTCGTCAAGGGTTTTGAGCTGGAGGATTTTGTTTCTTGGCTGCGTGTAAGGTGCACACACATCTGCAGACAAGTTTGCTGTCGCTATATTTTTCCTGTGAAAACTGCGCTGCAAGATCCTTTACGGAGTTCGACGCGCCTATCGCAAGCTTACGTTACGGCACGTTGCAGGGCGGCTTGCCGCGAACGTAAATGGGCCCGCGTTGCCGGCACATTCGGCATGATCGGATCGCTGTCGTCTGCCGAACCGGCTGGCCGGCTCGCCCAACGGGGCAATTGACCGGGCCCCAGCTGCTCTGGCCAAAGTTGCCAGAGCAACGTAGCTTGGGCGGCATGAACGATTCTTCGCCGCCAACTGCCGGGTCTGCGTACGCTTTCGCAGCGCCTACCTCGACGCTCAAGCCGGCCCTGGTGGGCAGCTTGCTCTGTTGGCTAGCGCTGCCGCCGGTCGAGTGGGGGTTGCTGGCCTGGTTCGCGCCCGTGCCTTGGTTGCTGCTGGTGGCGGTGCCAACGCTGCCGGGCAGGCGGCCCTATCGGACGTTGTGGTTCGCCGGTGTCGTCTTCTGGCTGCTGGCAGTGCATTGGATTCGCTTGCCCCATCCGCTGAATTACCTGGCGTGGGTTGTTCTGGCTGGCTATCTGGGGATCTATCTGCCCCTGTTCGCGGCACTGTCGCGGCATGCCGTGCATCGGTGGGGTGTGCCGCTGTGGCTGGCCGCGCCGGTGGTCTGGACCGGATTGGACTGGCTCCGTGGACATTTACTCACCGGCTTTCTGATGGGATCGCTCGCCCATACGCAAGTCGGCCATCTCTGGCTGATTCAATTGGCGAACCTCGTTGGCGAATATGGAGTGACGTTTTTGATTGTGCTTGTGGCGGCGTCGATTACCCAAAGCCTGTCGGTACAGAAGGACCCCGCCGAGTGGCGATTCAGTCGGCGGCGTGTCCTGCGTCACTGTTTGGCCTTGGTGCCGGGCGTTGTCGGGATGCTGGCCGCGATGGCGTATGGGCAGCACGTTGTGCAAACCGCAGCCGAGCAAGAGACGGTCCTCGGGCCGCGCATCGCGCTGATCCAGGGCAATACACTTGCCGATTGGAAGCATGAGGCTGATCGTCAGCAGCAGATTATACAGGAACACCTGCGGCTGTCGTTGGAAGCGGTCGAACAGTCGCGGCGGCACGATGGCACCGAGGTTGATCTGGTCGTTTGGCCGGAGACCTCTTTCCGCCAAACGCTGGTGACTGTTGCCGACGGATTCGAGCCGCCCGCTGAGCTCGTCCACGAATCGGTATTGTTGGCCGCTCCGCTCGATCTGGCGGAGTTGGTTCGGCAGGTTGGCTCGGCCGTGCTGGTCGGCATCGATCGCATGCAGCTGTTGCCGCTTGAAGATTCGACAGTGGGAGGTGAATTGCCGCTTCGACAGGAACGGTTCAATTCCTCGGTGATGGTTGATCGGCAGGGCGCGATCGTCGGCACCTACGACAAAATGCACCGAGTGCCTTTCGGTGAGTTCATTCCCTTTGCCGATTGGATTCCGGGGCTTTATCGTCTAACGCCGCTGACCGGAGGCATTGAGTCAGGCGCCAGGCCTGTGGCGCTGGAGGCGGGCGGAGTCACTTACTCGGTCAACATTTGCTACGAGACGGCCGTGCCGCACCTGATTCGCCGGCACGTGGCGGAGCTAACCGACCAGGGCCAGCGGCCCGACCTGCTGGTCAACCTGACCAACGACGCCTGGTATTGGGGCTCCAGCGAACTGGAGATGCACCTGGCCTGCGGAATCTTTCGGGCCGTTGAGATGCACACGCCGCTGGTGATCGCCGCCAACGGCGGGCTCTCGGCCCAGATTGATTCTTGCGGACGCGTGCTTCAGCTTAGCGAGCGGCAGCAACCACAGCTGTTGCTGGCCGACGTACCGTTGCCGAGCAGCCGGGGCGATGAATTGACGGTCTACGCGGCCTATGGCGACTGGTTTGCCGGGGCATGTCTGCTATGCTGCATAGTTTTGGCGGCGAGCGGTTGGCGCGGCAGAGAGCGTTAGGCGCCTTGGCCCGACCATTCGAAGCAACTCTCTCCAAACATTCCGTTTTACATCTCACTTCCCCAATGCCCGTACTACTACAGTTGCAAGACGCCTACAAACGCTATGGCGAGCAAGAGCTGCTCGACGGCGCCAGGTGTGCGCTGGACGACGAACAGAACGTTGGGCTGATCGGCCGCAACGGCGCGGGCAAGAGCACCGTTTGCCAGATCCTGCTGGGTGAAGAGGAGCTCGACGCGGGCGAGGTCATCCGCAGCCGCAAACTTCGATTGGGCTACCTGAGACAGCACGATCCGTTTCTCGACGGCGAGACGGTCCTCGGTTTCTTAGAGCGCGACAGCGGCCAACCCGAGTGGCGGTGCGGCGAGATCGCCTGGCAGTTTCAGCTGCCCGACGCCATGCTCGATCAGCTGGTTCGCGAACTGTCAGGCGGCTGGCAAACCCGTGTGAAACTTGCCGCGTTGTTGCTGCACGATCCGAATCTGTTGATTCTCGACGAGCCGACCAACTTTCTTGATCTGCGAACGCAAATGTTGTTGGAGGAGTTTTTACGCAGCTATCGGGGTGGCTGTCTGATTGTTTCGCACGATCGTTCGTTTCTCAGACGGACCTGTCAGCACACGTTGGAGCTGTCGCGAGGCCAGATGACTCTGTTCTCCGGCGACGTGGATGCCTATCTCGAAAACTTGGCTGAGCGTCGCGAACACGATCGCCGAGTCAACGCTACGACGCTCACCAAGCGGAAGCAGCTGGAGACGTTCATCAACAAGAACCGCGCCAATGCCAACACCGCCAGCCAGGCTCGCAGCAAGGCGAAGCAGCTCGAACGGCTCGAGCTGCTCGAAGTGCAGGGGGACGAAGCGACCGTGCGATTCAGCTTTCCCGCAGTGCAGCCGCGCAAAGGGACAGCATTGCGGACCGAGCATCTGGCGATCGGCTATCCTGACTTGGAGGTTGCGGAGGATATTCACGTCGAGGTGGAACATGGCGCGCGGGTCGGGGTGGTCGGCGACAATGGCCAGGGGAAGACGACGTTTCTGCGGACTATTTGCGATTCGATTCCGCCTCAACACGGAGAGCTGAAATGGGGCTTCGGTTGCGAGGTTGGGGTCTACGCGCAGCACGTTTACACGACCTTGCCCGAGCAGCAGACGGTCGAGGACTATCTGCATTACCAATCGGCTCCCGGCACGACGATCCAGCAAACCAAAAGCGTCGCGGGCAGTTTTCTGTTTAGCGGCGAGTTGGTCGAAAAGAAGATTCGTGTCTTGAGCGGCGGCGAGCGGGCCCGGCTGGTGCTGGCCGGTTTGCTTCTGCAGCAGCATAACGTGCTGGTGTTGGACGAACCGGGAAACCACCTCGACGTTGAGACGGTCGAAGCCCTGGCTGATGCCCTGACGCGTTACGAAGGAACTGTGATCTTCACCAGCCACGACCGCCATTTCATGCGCCGCGTGGCGACCGCGGTGATCGAAGTTTCAGCCGGCCGCGTCGCCAGCTACCCGGCCAGCTACGACGACTACGTCTATCGGGTCCGCAAAGAACTCGAGGAGGGGCTCCGGGCAGAACACACCGTCCGCGGCGCCCCGGAATCGGGCCAGACGAAAAACCCTCGCAAATTGGGTGGCCGCGAAGAGCGCGAGCTGCAGAAAAAACAGAAGTCAATCGAGGGCAAGATCGCCAAACTAGATGGCGAAAAAAAGCAAATCAACAAAAAACTCCTCGCCACGACCGACGCTGCGGACGCCCAACAGCTGCACGATCAAATGTTAGCTATCGGGGGCGAAGTCGAGTCGCTGGAACAACAGTGGCTCGATGCGCTGCACGCATTGGAAGGCCAGTAGTCGCGCTTCTCACCGGAGTAACCAGGGTCGGAATGTACCAAGTGACAGATTCCGAGAGAATCACTGGCTTTGTGATACCAATTCGACTGGTGAAGCGCCTATTCTTTTAGGGGACGGTGCGTCCCGAACTCGCTACTTTGAGTAATGGCAGAGGAAGACCCGTTGAAGACTGCATACTGGCCCGTTCCTCGCCCTGTGTTGTTTACCGCAACAGCCCTTTTGGGTGTGTGGTTTTCCACCGCTGATGCCGTCGAGCCGGTTAACGTCGGCTTCATGTGGCACATGCACCAGCCGACGTACATTCCTGGGCAGACCGTTACCCAAACCGACGCCTCGGGGCAGTTTTCTTTCAGTGTGACCGACGTGCACAACCAGCGTTTCGGGCCGTACACAAGTTGGCCGAAGGACGCGATCCAGTCGGGGCTGGCGCTGGCCAATCTTGGCGCGCAAGTTTCGTTTTCCGGATCGCTGATCGAAAACCTTAACAATCTTGAGGCGGCCGGAGTGAACGGCGGGATGTGGAACAATTGGGAGTCGTCCTACCAGCAGGCGGCCCAGTGGAACACGGCACAAGACAATCCGCGGCTCGACGTGGTCAACTTCGGTTTCAACCACCCGCTGATGCCGTTGTTGGACGAGCGCGACATCCGTATGCAAATCCGTTTGCAAAAAGAAATTCACACCCAGACCTGGGGCCCGAGTGTTCCGTTCTCCAAGGGTATCTTCCCGCCGGAGACGGCGTTCTCCAGCCGAATCATCCCGGCACTGGTGGCGGAGGGGATCGAGTGGACCGTTGTCGACAGCATCCACATGGAACGGGCGACGGAGAATTACCCCCACACGAACGATTCCAATCTCTTCGCACCGAACCGGGCTGACCAGATCAATCCCGACATCGGTGCAAACGGCGGGCAGTGGGTGCAGCTCAACGGGCTGTGGGCGCCGAGCAAGGTTGCCGCCCCGTTTGCTTATCGTCCGCACAATGTGCAGCACGTCGATCCGAACAGCGGAGCGATTAGCAAGATCGTTGCCGTGCCGGGTGCGCGTTACGAAGGCAACGAGGATGGCCGAGGCGGATTTGGCGCACTGCAATACGAAACAGTGATGGAACAGTATCGGCAGTTTAACACCGATCCGGACCATCCGATGTATGTGCTGCTGCACCACGACGGCGACAATTTCGGCGGCGGATCCGATTCTTACTATCACAGCAATTTCCAGAGCATGGTGAATTGGGCCTCAGGCAATGCCGACTACAACGTGTCGACGATTCAAGACTATCTTGATCAGTACCCGGTTGCTGCGAATGATTTGATCCACGTCGAGAATGGTTCCTGGGCTGGGGCGGACAATGGCGACCCAGAGTTCAAGAAATGGCTCGGCGATCCGGACCCCAGTGGATGGAGCCCCGACCGAAATTCCTGGGCCGTGTTGACCGCCGCTAAGAACCGCGTCTTTACTGCCGACGACATCGCACCGGTGAGCAACTTGCAAAATGTGCTCAACGGCTCAGGCAGCGCGACCGAGCAGGCGTGGAAGCATTTGCTCACGGCCGAGTCATCCGATTATTGGTATTGGGACGGCACGGAAGTGTGGGACAGCAACGTCACACGCGGCAGCAATCTGGCAGTGGCACAGGCCGATCAGGTGATCTCATCGTTCGGCGGCACGGAGTCAACTCCGCCGACCGTCTTTCTGCCCCAACGCGAGTCGTACAACCCGGGCGGAACCGAGTGGGGACCTGGCACGGAGCCGAGCGATTTTGAGGTGTGGACCTATGCCTATGATGTCAGCGGGCTGACCGACGTGACACTCAAGTGGCGCGTGGATGGCGACGGGATGAATCCGCTCGCTTCGATCGAGAACGAAACTTATGCCGGCGGCGCGGAAGTCGGCAGCTGGAACGACGTCGCTATGGCCTCCAGCGACGTTGCCCCGCCGGCGAATATCATGACGCCCACTTATCGCGCTCCGCGATTTGGCGCGACCATCGCAGGGCAAGAAGACGTGTTGATCGACTACTACGTCGAAGCTGTCGATGGGAACGGTAACGTCACGCGCTCCGACATACAGCATGTCTACGTGGGATCTAACACAACGCCCGGTGGCGATGTGGTTACCATCGGACCCGATCCGGCCACGGCGGGGCAGCCGGTTACCGTGACTTTCGATCCGGCCGGCGGTGTGCTCGCCAATGCAAGCGAGGTTTATCTGCACTACGGGTTTGACGATTGGAATGCGGTGGTCTCGCCCGATGCGCTGATGAATTGGAATCCGACGGAGCAGTATTGGGACCTGACCGTGCCGGTCAATTCAACGGCCACTCAGCTGGACCTTGCATTCAACGACGGAGCAGGCACCTGGGACAACAACAATGGGCAGGACTGGCACTTCGACGTGACTGGGGCCGAGCCGCCTGCCGGATTTGAAATGGATGGGCAGCTTGATGCGGAGGCGGTCGAAGTCGCCATGGGTGGCGGGCTGCATCTGTACATGGCACGCGAAGGCGACACGCTCTACCTGGCCACCGACGATGCGGGCGAAGGGAACGATCATTTTATCTACCTCGCCCTGCAGCCGGGAGCCTTGACCGACGCCAACTGGGACAAGGACGGTTTGGTCGCTGCCTGGGATGCCTACCTGGCAGACGAGAACGACAACGATTACGAAGCGTGGTTCGACGCTCAGGGTTCCAGCGAGGCGGCCACCGGCGGCAACGGCGGCGTGCTCGAAGGGACGATCAATTTGGTCGATGAGTTTGGTTCGCTCCCGACCGAAATCTATTTGGCCGTGGGCGTTTACGAAACGAGCAACGGCGGCCTGCTGAATTCTGCTCTGCAGTTGCCGGGAGCAACCAACGGCGACGGAAACCTCGACGCCGTGGAATGGTTACTGGTTCAGCTCGCGACCTTGCAGCCGGGCGATTTCGACCTGGACGGCGACGTGGACGGAGCCGATTTTCTCGAATGGCAGCGGGGCCTCGGCACCATTTACGACGCCGACGACCTGGCCACTTGGGAAGCGCACTACGGCGCTGTTGCCCCGCTGGCAGCAGCTTCGACCGCGGTGCCTGAGCCGGCGACATCGATCATGCTGCTAGGCGGGATGCTGGCCGTGCTTTTTCGCCGGGACGCGACTAATCTTCTCGAACTCAAGTCTTGGTGATGCCCACACGCAACACCCCGGTTCTTGGGGGTGCGGATCTGCTACAGAAATGGCCCGTTATCTTTCTCACATTTCAGCTATTTAGACTTCTCGGCAGTCGGTAGCTCCGTTTCTTGCTGTTTCCGTTGGACTCACCTCGAAATGTAACCTAGCCTTTCTCTTGGAACGAAGAAGTTTTCGCTCCAAGTGACTCTCGCTGGCGGAACCGGCGACTCCCCGAGCCTTTTCATCCTGCTTCGGCCGGATGAAACCCACCTTTTCCACTCGCCTTTTCACATCCTTGGTTCCAGGTCGCCCTGCGACTCCAGCATTTTCAGCGCTATGTGCATGCGCTGAAAGGAGGTTCTCACTATGATTTCTGCTTTAACTCTGCCCATCTACCGACTGGCTAAACCCTTACTCCTTGGGACATGCTGCTACCTACTTTTGGGCGCAACCTCTTGCTTGGGTTTAGATGTATTGCGCATCGAAGAACACTGGGAACTGCACGTCGGCGGTCCTGACACAGATCGTTGCGCTCCTCAGGTAACGATGGTCATGGCACCCACCGCCAACCTGAATGGCGATTTTTTCATCTTCACCCTCAACCACTGGAGTCGACCTGATTTTGCTTCTGGTGGTTTGGAAGTTCAGCGGTGGAGCGGCGACAACTGGGTCTCCTCTCACCATGGATCGAACAAAAGCTCAATGGGCATCGATGGCGAAATTGTCACTTGGACTCAAAGCCTGGAACTAACTGGTTCGCAACTTAGTTTCACTATCTCTGACGGAGATTCGCAAACTTGGGGCCACTTTGGAGGTCAAGGTCTGTTGCGTACTTCCTTCCCGACTGAACTGACACGACTCAACGATTACCTACCGGCAACCTCTTTTAGCGGATCAGGCATAAGCTACGCAGGCAATCGTGTTTCCTCGCTGACGCTTACGAAACTCGTTTGGTGGACTTCTGATG
>Ga0315336_1002619_pt1 | contig 26807 bp, 18 predicted proteins | sample ASW5metaG_FD_204512 | JGI IMG/M metagenome (GOLD analysis project Ga0315336, IMG submission 204512) | Ammonia-oxidizing marine archaeal communities from Monterey Bay, California, United States - ASW #5 | ecosystem: Environmental > Aquatic > Marine > Intertidal zone | place: USA: California... | reverse complement strand
TATACTCGCAGGCGCAACTGAACAAGGTGGCGAGGCAGCTCAATGAACGGCCACGCCAAACGCTGGGGTTCGAAACACCGGCGGAACGATTTAGCGAATGTGTTGCATCGATCGGTTGAAGTCGCAGTCTCGAAGGCGAAACTAATTTGATTTGCACTCACGTACGTTATGTTGAGTGTGACCTGCTGGACGCTCGTGCTGTGCAAGATACCCACGTTTTCCGACATGATTGCTTGCTCCCTGGATTGATCAATTACGGTTGAGCCAAAAGTTGTCTTATTTTTTTTCACGCAATTATTCACTCGATACAATCCATGGTAGCCGTAGTTGTGGTTAAAGTTAAATTGTTTTTTACTATTTTTAAGAGCATACAGTTGTATGCTTTATTCGATAGCTTGCCAAATACTTCGGTAACCCTCGGAATCATTATGGGAATCCGTAGGTTGACGACGCTTAGGCGGGCGTTTTAGGCGGTGAAAGTCACGGCGGCGGCGAGGCGTTTGAGATCGAGGCCGGCGCCGGCGCCGGTCGGAAAAATCGCCAGTGTATAGGTCATACCCCGATCGAGCTGGATGTCGTTCAGTCCCGATGTCCCGGCGTTGCTGTCGATCTCGATCGGCGCGTGCCAACGCGGTACCAGGACCGGCGAGGCTCCGGCGCCGGACCACAGGCCCGCCCAAGCGCCGGCCTGCTTGGCGAAAAAGCCCGGTGGAAAGTGGAAGTCGAAGGCGAGCGATGTGGTTCCTGCATGGACCACGGCGACGTCCGTGGAAAAATATTGGTACGTTGGTGCGCCTGAGCCTTCCCGCGGTATAAGCGCCGTGGCGATGACGTTGGCATAAGGCGACCAGCCGCTGCCTGCGATTTTGGGGCCGACAGCGTAGCCGAGCAGGTAGGCGGTATCGGTGATCTGCACGTTCTTGAAGTTCTGATCACCCGTCGGCTGATTGCCGGCAATTTCAATCGCGGCTTGCGGCGGCCGGTTCCACGGTACTTTGTTGGCGCTTACCGACCATAGATAGGCGCTATTCCGGTAAGCGTTCGGCTGATTGCCGTTCCAAGTGCGATAGCCGAAGTTGACCAGGTTGCCGCTCACGGTGTTGATTTTGAGCGCGACCCGCTCCGTGCGTGACCCCGGTGCGGGGCGTTGCACGGCTTCCGCCGCTGATACGACGGGTAGCCGCAGGCCGCCGGCGACGCCAAGGGCCAGGGTACCTTGCAAGAATCGGCGTCGACCAAAAGGCGGCGTCTTGCACCGGTCTCGCGTCACCTGAGAAGGTTGGATCATGCCCATACGTAATTGTTGGTTCAATTGATAAATTTTTTCCTCAAAAATTGTAGGCCGCGATTGAACAAACGACAAACCTGTTGCCCCTGATCCCTTGGTTTTGGCTTTTGCCGGCGGCCACGAGACGCCGCGGGCAGGTGACAAGGCCGGCGGACAAGCGATAGTCTGGTTCGTGGTGAGCCGGACTTTATTGGCACATGGCCTTGCGTCACTACAGCAGTCGTGGCGCCGAATTTCCCAGACGAGGAGAGCCTAGATGACCCGGAACCCCAGCGATCCAACCCAGCCGCCAGTCCTGGGCGCGCATCACGCCGCCTACCGCTGCCGCAATGCCGAAGAAACCCGCGCCTTCTACGAGGACGTGCTCGGCTTTCCGCTGGTGCAGGCCCTCGACATTGATGAGCATCCGTCCACCGGCGAACCGCTTCGCTACATGCACGTTTTTTTTGACATCGGCGGTCACAAAGACGACGCACCCAATCACATCGCTTTTTTCGAAGTGGCCGACAGCGACGGCAGCGTGCCGACCTTCACCTTCAAGCGGCAATGGGGCATGGACCTGCATTTCGCCATGGGCGTCGAAGATCATGCCGCACTCGCCACCTGGCAGGATCGGTTGACGACGCGCGGCGTCGAGGTCGAAGGCCCGGTCGATCACGGTATATTCACCTCAATCTATTTCCACGACCCAAACGGCTACCGGCTCGAATTCGCGGCCCAGAACGTGGCGGAAGCCGTCCTGTTCGATAAGAAGGCGACGCAGGCGCACGAGGCGTTGAAACAATGGGTGGCGCGCGGCGCGGCCCGTGACGCCGCGGAATAGGCTCCAAGCCCCGGTAGATTGAGGATCGAGCGATGACTGAAGCAAAGGCCGGCGCACCCTATCGCGCCGATCATGTCGGCAGCTTGTTGCGGCCCGCGACGGTCAAAGCTGCGCGCAAGGCGCATTTCGACGACGGGACCCTGACGGCTGAGGCGTTAGCTGCCGCGGAAGATGCCGCCATCGCCAAGGCGGTGGCGATGCAGGAAGCCATCGGCCTGAAAGCGGTGACCGACGGCGAGTTTCGCCGTTCTTTCTGGCACTATGATTTCATGGGCGCGCTCGATGGCTTCGCGCTCAAAGAAAAGGACGCGGGCCTACAGTTCCAAGGCGCCACCTTGCGGCCGATCTTTCCGGCCATCACCGGCCGGCTCGATTTTCCCGACGACCATCCTATGCTTGATCACTATCGCTATCTGGCCTCGGTGGCGACGGCGCAGCCGAAGATTTCCATCCCGGGTCCGAGTTGTTGCCATTTCCGTACGGCAAAAGAGGATATCGAACCGAAGGCGTATAAGGACGTCGAGGTGCTGTTCGCCGACCTGACGCGGACCTATGCCAAGGCAGTGCAAGCCTTCTATGACGCCGGCTGCCGCTACCTGCAGATGGACGACATATTCTTCGCTTACCTATGTGACCCCAAGATCCGCGAGCAGAAGCGCGCGGACGGTGACGATCCCGACTGGCTGATTGCGAAATATGCCGAGATCATGCACGACGCCATCGCCGGCCGGCCCGACGACATGGTGATTGCCATGCATCTCTGCCGCGGCAACTTCCAAAGCACCTGGGTCGCCGATGGCGCCTATGACCCAGCGGCGGACGCGATCTTCAATCAGACCGGCATAGACGTCTATTTCATGGAATATGACAGCGAGCGGGCCGGTGGCTTGGAACCGCTCAGGCTGCTGCCCAAAGGCCGAAAACGTGTCCTGCCCGGTTTCGTCACCACCAAAGTGGGGGCGCTTGAAAGCGTCGACGACTTGCGCCGCAAGTTCGACGAAGCGTCCAACTACGCCGACATCGACCAGCTCGGCATTGCCCCGCAATGCGGCTTCGCCTCGACCGAGGAAGGCAACAAGATCAGCGCCGACGACCAGAAACGCAAACTGGAACTGGTGGTCCGGACCGCGGAAGCGATCTGGGGCGGTGTCGACGCCTGACCGCGCGAAACGGCGCCTGGTCAGCGATGGAGAGCGGCCATGTGTGCTGCCGGATAGCGCGCACCTTGCGCGGCGCCGGGCGGGATGGCGGCATCGAGCCCGGCGATCTCTTCGGCGCTGAGCACGACCTCTGCGGCAGCCGCATTGGCTTCGAGATGATCGATGCGTTGCGTGCCCGGAATGGCGACCACATGCTCGAATTACGGTGACAGTCCACTTATCTATCACTATGTACTACATAATGATAGATAAGTGGACTGTCACCGTAATTTGTGTCACCGTAATTTGGTAATTTGTAATTCACCGTAATTGCCGTAATTCTCAGCCAAGGCCGATGACCGGAACCTCCAGCTCACTGCTGCCGAGACGTCTGGTTCGCATGATCAATCCTCCGCTTAATCGTCGTCGAATACTTCCAGTGCCACCCGGCCGGCGTTCACCGCCGTCGGCCAGCCGGCGTAGAAGGCGAGATGGGTGATCAGGCCGGCCAGTTCGTCCTGGGTCACGCCGTTGTCGAGGGCGCGGCGCATATGGCCTTTGAGCTCTTCGGTCCGATAGAGTGCGGTCAGCACGGCGACGGTGATCAGGCTGCGGTCTCGCTTCGACAAATCGGTCTGCTCCCAAACGTCGCCGAACAAGACGTCGTCGCGCAACTCGCCGAGTTTGGGGATCAGTTCGTACACGGTTTTCGGCTTTTCACTCATTTTGATGCTCCCTGTTTTTTGGAATGACTAGACCGTCGGCTCTACGTCGAGCCGGACAACGATACCTTCGAGTTCCGGCGTCGGCGCCGGGTAGCGGGCCAATACGTCGGGGTCATGGCCGGGGACGATGTGGGCGTCGCTCGGCGCCAGGACACGCAACCGGCGAAAGCCCTCGAGCATGCCGAGCATGCTCTCGTGGGTCGCGAACGGGGTGCCGTGGTCCAGGCTTTCGTAGTAATGCGCGGCGTCGGAGGCGAGCACGACCCAGCCGCGGGCGGTGTGCACACTGAGCGATTGCAGGCCGGGCGTATGGCCGGGCATATGATGCAGGCGGATGCCGGGGGCAAAGTCTTCGTCGCCGGCATGGAAGACCACACGATCACCATAGATCAATTTCACCATTTCCAGGACATCCGGCAACGCGAACGAATGCCGCAGCGCGGCATGGGTCATGGCACGGCCGGTGACGAACGCCATTTCGGCGTCCTGGACGTGGAAACGCGCCTTGGGGAACAGCGCCAGATTGCCGGCATGGTCGTAATGCATATGGGTGATGACCACGTCTTCCACGGTCGTGGCATCGACGCCGACCAGGGCGAGGGCCTCGACCGGGTCGCGCAGAAAGGTCCGGCCGCGGCGCTCGCCTTCGGCCTGGCCGAAGCCGACGTCGACGACAATGGTACGGGCGTCGTCGCGGATCACCCAGACGAAATAATCCATCGCCAGCGGTGCGTCGTGGGGGTCGCCGCCGACGAAGATGGCGCCGCGGCTGCCGACCCGTTCGCCATATTTGATGGCAAAGACCTCGTAGCATGGCAATGACATACGGTTCTCCTTGGGGCGTGTGGCGTATCCGGGGTTACTTCATCAGCGCACGCACCGCCTCGGCGATGCGGTCTTGGCTGGGGATGGTCATGCGTTCCAGATCGTCGTTGTAGGGCATCGGCGTGTCGAGCGCGCCGAGCCGTTTGATCGGGGCGTCGAGCCAGTCGAAAGCCTTGTCGACCACCATTGCTGCGACCTCGGCGCCGAAGCCGCCGGTGGTCCACGCCTCATGCACGATCAGCAGGCGGTTGGTCTTTTTCACGGAGTTGATGATTGTCGCCTCGTCCAGCGGTTTCAAGGTCCGGGGGTCGATGACCTCGACGCTGATGCCTTCGCGTTCCAGCCTGGCGGCCGCCGACAACGCGCGCGGCACCATGGCCATGGTTGCCAGCACGGTGACGTCGGTGCCGTCGCGTTTGACGTCCGCCTTGCCAAGCGGGATGGCGTAGCTTTGTTTCGGCACCGGGCCGTTGCCGCCCTCTACGTAAAGCAGTTTAGTTTCGAGGAAGATCACCGGATTATCGTCGCGGATTGCCGCGGCCAACAGCCCTTTGGCGTCGTAGGGTGTCGACGGCGCGGCGACCACCAGCCCCGGCACGTGGGTGAACCAGGCCTCCAAGCTCTGGCTGTGTTGTGCCGCCATGCGAATGCCGCCACCCTGAGGGCCGCGGATGACCAGCGGCACTGTGGGCTCGCCGCCCAGCATGAAGCGGAACTTGGCCGCCTGATTGACCAGCATGTCCATGGTCAAGGCGACGAAATCAAAAATCTGGATTTCGACGATCGGCCGCATGCCGGCGATCGCCGCGCCGACGCCGCAACCGACGAAGGTCGCTTCCGAAATCGGCGTGTCGCGCACCCGCTCTTCGCCGAACTGCTCCATCAGGCCTTTCGAGACCTGAAAGATGCCACCGGTGGCGCCGACATCCTCGCCCATCAAGAAAACGGTTTCGTCGCGCTCCATTTCCTGGCGTATGGCTTCGTTCAAGGCTTCGGTGATGGACAGTTCGCGGCTGGTCGAGGCCGAACCTGGTTCGTCATAATCGTCATGCGGCGCGGTAACCGCGGCCAGCATGACGTCGAGCGACGGCGCTGCGCTCTCTTTACCGAATTCGATGGCGCTGTCCAGGTCGGTCTCGACCGCGGCGTCCACCGCCTTCAGTTTGCGCGCGCCTGCCACTTTCCGGGTCTTGAGCTCCTTTTCTAACCGCTTCAACGGATCGCGCCGCTTCACCCATTCGTCATATTCCTCCGGCGGCCGCGGGTCGCGTAGGTTGGCACGCATGGAATGCTGGCCCCAGCGATAGGTCATGGCCTCGATCAAGGTCGGCCCCTGGCCCGAGCGGGCACGCTCTACCGCTTCCTGTACGGTAAGATAGACCTCGACGGCGTCGTTGCCGTCGATCGTGATACCGGGAACCTCGTAGCCGGCGGCGCGCGACGCCACTTGCTTGACCGATGTCGTGTTGCGGTACGACGTACTGAGGGCATATTGGTTGTTCTCGCAGACGAAGATCACGGCGAGTTTCCAAACCGATGCCAGGTTCATGGCTTCGTGGAACACGCCCTGGTTCGAGCCGCCGTCGCCGAAGAACGCCACCGTGACCTGATCGCTGCCGCGAAGCTTGGCAGCGAGCGCTGCCCCGGTCGCCAGCGGCATGGCAGCGCCGACGATACCGTTGGCGCCGAGAATGTTGAGGTTCATGTCGGCGATATGCATGGATCCGCCGAGGCCGCGGCAATAGCCGGTATCCTTGCCCATCAGCTCGGCCATCATGCGTTCCAGGCTGGCGCCTTTGGCGATGCAATGGCCGTGACCGCGATGGTTGCTGGCGATGAAATCGTCATCGCGCAGGTTGGCGCCGACCGCGGCGGCGACCGCCTCTTGGCCGACATAGCTGTGCGCGGTGCCTTTGATCAGCCCGGCCTCGAACAATTCCTTGGTCTGTTCGTCGAAACGCCGGATGCGCCGCATGGTCGCGTACATCCGTTCCATGACGGCGCCTGGAACCTGCATATTGGGACGCGCGGCATCGGACATGATTGAACCTCCGAAAGGGCTATTGAAACCGGCCGTGCCGCGCGGGCTCGCACGGCTTCGGCTGGAATCCCAACTCTATGGTAGCCGCCGTTTTGCACGTCGTCGAGGGCGTGCGGCAGCGGTATAAACCGGCTTTGCCGCTTTAGGTCATCGGCCTCGGTGCCTTGTCAGAGCGGCGAGCTGTCAGCCCCGTCGGTGTGCGGCAGGCGTGTTCCGGGGATTAGTCCTTGCCGCAACATGTAGGCCATCAAATATGACAACGTGGTCTTCAATGGAGGATCCGCGTTCGCTCTGCCAGCCAACGCCCGCGCCTTGCGGTAACGATCATTGTTGTAGCGTTTGTGTCGCATCGCCGCGGCTTTCCGGTGGGAGCGGTTGAAGAAGTCCAATAGCGGATAAAGCGGATCCTGCCTTGAACAACGGCGATTCATCTCTGTGATGAAGCCCGGCATGTCGTAGTAAACGAAGGAATAGCCGTACTCTTTCGTGATCAGGCGCGTGATGTCGGACATGTTGTAGTAGCTGTCGGCCGTCAAATGCAAAGTGTCATCGGCCGAACGCCGCTGCATGAAAATGGCCGCAAGGTTATCGGCAACGACGTCGGCGGGAAGAAAGCTCATCTGTGTCTCGGAATTGACCGCGACGCCCTGGCTGATCATAAAGGCCAGCAGACGAATTATGATATCGTTTTTGCTGGCGATGCCGCTGCTCGAGGCGGAAATGAAAGCCGGGCGATAAATACGCGCTTTCAACCCTTGTTTTTGGGCCGCGCGAACGAGCTGCTCGGCCACCCACTTGCTCTGGGCATAGCCAAAATCGAGATCCGTCATTTGTTGGTTATTGTCGGCCTCCAGGAGTTCGGCTTTCGACGTCCAACCAAAGATGATCGTGCTGGAGACGAGATGGAACTCCTTGCCGGTGCCCGTGCAAGACAATCGCAGCAATTCCCGAGTGCCGTCGACATTGTGCGGTCTAAGGCTGTCGTAAGTGCTTACATAATTGACCAATGCGGCGTTGTGGATGACCGCTTGGACCCGGGCAGTAAGCAATGCCCACGCTTCCGAGCAAACACCAAGATTGCGCCGCGTGATGTCCCCGCAGACGATATGGACACGCTTGTCCAGTTGCTCGTTGAGTGCTGGTGTCCATATGCCGGCGTGCCGCAAGGCGTCGCGAATACGGCGTCGTCCGGCTAACGGATCAGCGGCACGGATTAAAATGGAATATACATGTGGTGTATGCAAAAGCAGGCTGCGGAGCAGGAACGGACCAAAAAATCCGGTTGCACCGGTTAGGAGCACATGGGTTATGGGTTTGCTGTCTACAGCCGGTTTAAGGTGGCTGAAAGGTTCAAATTCGGCGTCGCGTCGCATACAATCGCGTTCGTCCGCGTCGTAGTGCTTTTTGAGGCGCTCCATAACGTGCTTCAGGCTTGCGACCGACTCCCCTGCCGAAGCCTTCTCAAAATGATCGAGCAACGAACCAAGGTCGGCCAGCCTAAGCCTTTGCAGGAACCGTCCATCAACCAAATGCGTCAGATCGGTAAAGCCGAGTTGCTCAAGCCGTTGCTCGATCTCGCCCACCAGCATGACCAATGAGAGGGAATCGACCCCAATATCGGCCAGCGTGTAATGCTCGTGGCCTTTGAGATCGTATGGTTCGAGGATAGAGCGCAATCGCTGCCACAAAGTTGAAGAGGCGGCGGGCGGCGATGCCAGGCTGCCGATGGTCGTGTGGGTCGCGATAACCGGCAGGGCGCTGGCCAGCCAGAGCCGTCGCGTCGGGCTACGGGCGACCTTTCCGGAGCTGGTCTTGGCGATGGTCCGGGGTGGCACGAATACGATGGTTTCCGGCTCGATGTCGTACTGCGTTCGAATCGCGCGAACGATTTCTATGGCGTCGGGGTTGTCCTTAGCGGCCTTTTGTTCAACGACGACGACCAGGGTTTCTGCCGTTCTACCTTCGAAGGCGACCACACCTCCGCTACGAATGTTGGGCGACGTCGATTCGACGATACGCTCTATGTCGTGCGGGTAGTAATTGATTCCCCGAATGATGATTACGTCCTTGATACGACCGCAAACAAACAATTCACCGTTATCCAAGAAGCCGAGATCTCCCGTGCGAAGGTAGGTCGTTTGATCGTCGACGTCATTCGCGACAGGATTTTCGAAAACTTGCTTCGTAAGATCGGGGCGATTCCAGTAGCCTTGACAGGTGCTTGTGCCGGATAGCCAAATCTCCCCGACCTCTCCGTTGGCCAGAACGGCGTGGGACTGTGGATTGACGATCCGCAGTTGGATGCCATCGAGCGGTTTGCCGCAGCTCACCAGCCGACGGTTGTCGACCGTGACCATCCGTCTGCCGTAGTGGGTTGCCGCCAGCGTATTTTCGGCCAACCCGTAGGCGGCGACATGGGCTTGCGGCCGCAGACCATAGCGGGCGAAGCGCTCGAAGAAGCGATCGTAGGTTTCAGCGCAAACGGGTTCCGAGGCGTTCATAAATACGCGCACATTGCTGAGATCCACGTCGCCGAGCCGGCTGGACGGGACTTTGTCTTCGCGGAGACAGTACTCGAAGCCGAAGTTCGGGGAAGACGCATATGTGGCCCGCACCCTGCTCAAGGTCTGGAGCCACAACACCGGACGCTTCAAAAAGCATAAAGGAGACAATCCGTAGGTCATACCGCCCATGATCGCCGGGAAGAGATAGTATCCGATAAGGCCCATGTCATGATACTGGGGCAGCCAGGAGACGCCGGTCGGCTTGTGATCGATCGTCGCCAGGCAGTTTTGGATCACGTTGTCATGGCTGACCACGACGCCCTTCGGATCACCGGTCGATCCTGAGCTGTATTGCAAGAACAGTGTCGTGTCCGGATCGTTCTTGAAATCTATCGAGGCTTCTCCCCTCACGTTATCCGTCGTCATCCAGTCAAAATCCAACGCTGCAGGCGCGTCCCGCAGACGCGCCATGGTCGTCCGCCGGTTCGACTGATACGACTGATAAAAACCGCTGGTCGTAAGGGCAACTTTCGCTTCGCAGTCTCGCGCCACAAACGCGAGCTTTGCCAGACCTGCCTCGAAACTCATTGGCGTCGGGGCTTGCACCGGTACCGAGATGGCGCCGATACGGGCGCAAGCAAAGAAGGCGACGATAACCTCAAGTCCGGCAGGATAGACGAGCAGTATTCGGTCGCCACGCCTGATCCCCCCTTGCCGAGACAGATGCGCCGCGAGGCAAGAGGTTCGCTCGTGGAATTCCAAGTAAGTATAGGCGTCGGTTTCGCCGCCGTGTTCGTCCAGAAAACTGCTTAAGCGGGCGCCTGGCTGGGCTGCCGCCCAGTGCTCCAGGTGGTCGATTATGGTTTTCATCTGCATTCCAGGCGTGCTTGCTGGACCGAGCAAACCGGGGCAAAGCCACACAGTGTCGACAGAGGACCGAATGGGCCGCCATCGCCGCACGCTAGCATCCGGTGAAGCGACCGGACTATGACGGATCCAGCGCACCGCAAGGGGATCGGCAATGCTGCGGTTGCCGTTAGCGTGTTCTGTACCGCCCAGTCACAGCAGCCCATATGTCGCTTTTCGTGGCGACCGATGCTAACCGATATGAGGTGGCTGGCGGCCGATCTTTGGCAGATCCGGCCGTTCCACGGGACTAGGGCTGGTGCACGGCTTGTACTCGCAGGCTGGGCGCGGCCGATCAGGCGGACAACATTCTTCGATCTTGTCGTTGAGTTTTGCCAGCCGCTGATTTTCCAGCGCGGCATCGGGATGTGCAAACTCTGAAATGCGGCGCACGACACCGAGGTCTTCGCGCATGCTTTCTTGCAGCTGAGTTTGAATGGTGGCCTGCGTTAGGATACCACAAGTGTTTTCCGAGATGTGTTCCAGTGCGCAAATCATTGTGTCGGCTTGCTGTGTCAGGTGAAACAATAGCTTGGCCGCTTCGATTTCTATCAGTGCGATTGTGGTCAGGCCGTTGACGGTGGCATTGAATCCAGCTTTGACGTCCGCGTCGAGTGTATCGACACTGGCCTTGACCTGATCGACACTGACCTTAACCTGGTCAGTTGCGTTGGTTTCGGCGATACCGTCCGCATGAATCTGCGCCAGCGCCGAATTGACGGCTTGGAGTTCGTTGAATACGTCATTGATGGATGCCATGGTAAATTACTCCTGCTTTTGAGTGGGTGTTATGGTTGTTTTGACGACGTCACCGTGAGCGCGGAGCCTTTTGTGGTGATCTTCCGGGCTTTCATCTACAACGTACTGCATTGGTTCGAACGCGCTCTGGATGTGGATGTCGATCCGATCAATTTGCTCGATCGGCTCCTCCACAAACGACAAACTAAGCCCTTCACCGGCGACGCGGCGACGGATCGTTTTCGGCACCTGTACGTCAATCGTGGCTTTGCCGTTTGCATCGACCACTAACTGTGACGGTGTGCGTGGGTGACTAGAGATCATCTTGATGTCAGCCGGTGGATCGGGCTGGTTATCCGTGAGGTAGAGTGTGAGTACGCGTGTCTCTGAATTGAAGTCGTAGCCTCGCGGACTGGCCCAGACGTGAAGTGGTGTGTCATTCGGATTATCTATGTCGACAGCGATCCCGTGCTGCGCCGGCGCATCTTCCGCGGTCTCCGTAGCTGTTCCCGGATCCGCAGGGCGAATGGTTGCCGACGTGATCTTCAGCTTCTTCTTTCTTGGCTTCCTGGCCATCTCATGCTCCTGATTGCTGGATAAAGCCGTGGCGTTCGAGTGCTTCGACCGCCTCCGGCCACGCTTTGGCAAGTCGGTCGCCGATTTGCCGGCGTGCCTTCGGCTCAAAATTGAAAAAGCCCGCAAGTCCCTTCAGGCCCTGGTCGAGGCGCTGCGGATTGCGCGGCGGCGCAAGCGCTTCCAACGGCGCGGTCGCAAGCCATTGGGCTACGTCGTCGATGATGCTCAGCTGGTCCGTCTTTGGCTCGGATGCCCGCACAAGCGGATCCAGAATTGCCCACGACACCAATGGAAGCTGTGTCGCTCTTCGGATCTTGGGAACAAGATCAGTCAGCGATTTAGGCGCGCCTGCAGGCATCGCGTCGCCGGCACGAAGTGCCTCTAGTAAAGCGTTGATCGAAAATCCGCCAAGAGAGCCGGAGCACGCGTCCAAATAGTCTCGTGCGGCTTGGTCAATCGTGGCCTGATCTGACCGACCGAGCGCCAGAACCCCGGCCAAGCTGTACCAAGCGAGCAATGGCCCCACAACGGTACGCAGCACGATCTGCCGCGCGAATTCATTTTGTTCGAGGCCGGCCGCAATGTCGGGGCTGAACTGATAATATTCGCCGTAGATCTCGTCGATAAGCCGTGCACCAAGCTCTGAAAGATCGGCAACGCGGTCACGCAATTGCCTCAGGGCCATGACCTCACCGGACTGAGCTGAGCCCGTTGCGGCGGAAACGATGAAACATCCGTTCCCAGTTGATCCGCCGCAGGTGTTGCCGGCGCCACAACCGCCGTCGTGGTTGTTGACGTCTCGTATACACAGTCCAAGGTGGCTGCGCATATCGTTCTCGTCTTGCGTGGCCGGGATCTCGTCATTGGGTTGCAACGCATTTTGCGCGCCGCGCAGAGCGTGCGAGAGTTCATGGTAGAGGATGACGGGGTTGGGCGTCGTGATCGGATTGCCGTTGACGTCGAATGTTGCAATGCCAAACCCGTTACACTGGCCGACGTCGTACACAATTCGGATAATCGTACCAACGTCGGGAATGTCTTGCTCGTAAGTGATACCGTTTCCGGTAATGTCGATTCCCGAGTACGGATCTATGCCGCCGTTCAACGCTGTGATGACAATCAGTTTGGCGAAAGCGGTGTTGACAAGATTGTGCAGTTGCGCCGGTGTTGTCGCCGCTGGGGCTGCGCCGGTATAGATAATTTGAAAGGCGGTAGCATCACCGACTACGGGCGCATCGCCGAGATTGCCGTCTTCATGTGAAATTGTATAGAGATTGGCAAATACTGTCGTCGACTGCCCAGATTGATCATACAGAATAGTCATGGTGTGAGCCTTTCATGTATGAGTTTTAATTCGCGGCCTGACGTTCCTTTATTGCGACCATTGAGGCACGAAAACGCCTTTCGAAACTTGAGTAACACCACTTCAGGCGCAGGCTGTCGGTATTCGACTATTGGACAGCAACAACGCCTCAATTGACTGAGCCATCGGTCGGAACGAATTCGACCGTGCTGGCCGCAAAAACTTTACCAAGGCGAAATACGGGCTATCGATACCACTGGTGCATAGTCCGGTATCCCCTAGACGCGTCGTCCATAGCCATATGGTTATTTATTTTGGAATGAAATACAACCAGAAGATTCAAGAACCGCGATTTGTCTGTAAAAATATGGGTGTGTATGTCCTGTCTAGAGTGAAACAATCTGGGTTTGGCCGAATTATTTCGTGACCAGTTGCGGTGCGGCCGTCGCCGATTAGTATTTGCCGGCCTCGGGCGAGCCGCAAAAGGCCGCGTCGACCACCCTGCCGTCCATGATTGATGGCGTTTCGAGCCCGTAAAGCGCCATGATGGTTGGAGCGATGTCCATCAGGTCGGCATTGTCCAACGTCACGCCGTGTCGAAAGCGCGGCCCATTGGCGAGCAGGAACCCTTCATGCCAGTGCCCGCCCGGCCGTTTGTTGTGCGCCGGCAAAGCGATACGGCCGATCCGGGGTGATTCCAGAGCCTCGATCGGGACACCGAGATTGTTCCATACCACCGCGAGGTCCGGCAGATGATCGATCCGGTCGCCGCTCAATGTCGCTCGCAGCTTTATCACCCGATCGACCGCCGGCTGGCCGGTCGTCGGCTCGACAAGTGCGCCGAAGGCCTGTGCCAAGTCTTCGCAAAGTCGGTTGTAGTCGTCGCCGGGCTGGACCCGGCCTTTCGGCTCCCGGCCTTTCAGATTGATGCGAATAAGCGTCGAATTGTCGGCCGGCAGTTGAAACGCTCGGCTGGATTCCCAGGCGTTGCCGAGATCGAGGAAGCGACGAGACCATTGGTCCCAAAGCCTTTCGGGAAGCAGGCGCTTAAGGTGCGCTATGTTTTGTACGCCGATGAGGTTCTCCGTATGTTGTAGCGCAAGCTGACCGCCGCGGCCGCCAAACACCAAATCCCGGATAGTCGATTTCGCGCCTATGGATGTGCGCGGCTCGCCGCTCATCCCGAGTTTGTCGAGCACCTCCGGCACCATCATATCGCCGCCGGCGTGGGTCCCCATGCCGATGTTCGAAAGAACGAGTATGTTGGCGTTCGGAAATGCCTCGATCAAATCGCCAACGGCCCGGTCGCAGGCTCGGTAGGTGTCGAGCATGACGTCACCGCAATGGGCGCGGATCTCGGCATCGTGTTGAGGATGACCCTTATCGTGGATGTGCCAGAATATGTGCCCGGCCCAATGGGGTTCGGCGAAGTTGCACACCATAACGTCATGGCTGTCGGTTTCGAGCAGGTGCTTGATGATCCGCGTGCGGTCGTCGATCCCTTTCAGCAGTTTGCTGGCGACTGTTTTGCATTCCTCTTTGCTTTGCGGTTGATGCTGGTACCAGTTGGCGAGTGGATGCCGGCCGAATTTTTGAACGAGATCCGGCAACAGGTTTGCCGGGTACGATGACGGCTTCCAACTCGGGTGCTCGCTGCCCCAGTCGACAACGATCACGCCGTTGGCCATCTCCAATGGGCGTGTTACCGGAATGTCGAAAATGCAGCTGCGGATTTGGGCATCGTCCAAGCACTGCCAGAAGGGCTCGCAAGCCATCTGATCGGCATACTTCTTGATGATATGGTAGCTGCCGCTCTTGAGCTCGCGATGAAAGAAGCCGATGCCGTGCTTGGCCGGATTGGTGCCGGTCGTCATGCTCGGCCAGACACTGCCGCTCGAAATGTAAGACGGACAATCCAAGCGCATCCACACGCCACCACGGCGAAGCCGGTCGAGCACCGGCAGTTGTCCCTCTTTGCACCAGCGCTCGACGAGGCTGGGCTCGGCCGCCTCAAGGCAAATCGCAAGAACTTTGGGCGCCTCAGTCATGCCGATTAGAGTGCCCCGGCCGCGGTAACCCTGTAAATGGCGGCCACGGTACGGCATCTCGTCTCAGGGAGAAGGCGCGGGACAAGGCCAATCACGATTCTCAATTCATCTGCAAACCAAGCGAAATAAATAAGTTGCGATACACGTGTATAAATGATCAGATTATAATCTTATAAATGCCACAGGGAGCTTAGCGACAATTGCTAAGGGGAAATATTGGCTATTGCAAAAACAAAAGTAGAGCAAAGCCGCATACCGGCGGATCAAAATTCCGAAGAACCGACTACCGCCGTCACCGAGAAAAACCCGGTCGCGCAACCGGTGGTTCTGGCGTCATCGGAAGAAATGCGGCGCATCCGCAAGCATGCGCAAAAAATCGCGAGTGTAGACGGCCCCGTATTGATTGCTGGTGAGTCAGGCACCGGTAAGAGTCTAATCGCCGAATTTATCCACCACAAATCGCCGCGTCGCGGGGAACCGGTGGTTCGTTGGGGCGCCGGCAGCTTTGACGAAGGGACCATTGCGGCGACGCTGTTCGGCCATACCGCGCAAGCCTTCACGTCGGCGCGCCAGGCCGTACCCGGCTTGTTGCAGAGCGTCGATAAAGGCACGCTGATCCTGGACGACGTCGACGCGCTCAGCGCGAGCGCCCAGAAAATGCTTCTGAGCGTTCTCGACAGCGGCATTATCTATCGACTTGGCGCCCCGAGGAGTGGCATTCGTACGGATGTCCGCATCATTGCGACCACAAACAAGAATCTCGACAGGTTGGTCGAAAACGGTCATTTCCGCGACGACCTATTGAATCGGTTGCGCCGCTGGCGGCTCAACATACCGCCATTGCGGGATCGGCCCGACGACGTACGGGTGTTGGCGACGCTATTTCTGCGGCGGTTCCAAAACACGCTCAACGAGGTCAACCGAGAAAAGCGTTTTTCATCCGATGCATTGAGCCTGCTTGCTGCATTGCCGTGGCGGGCAAATTGTCGGGAATTGCAGGAAGCGGTTGAGAACGCGGCGCTCTTCGGTTTACCGGTTGCCCATGAGAATGGGCGGCTCGACGTTCTTGACTTACGCGGTGTCGCCAAGGTTCTGTTCGATCCGCACCATTCGCCGGTGGGCGGGCTCTACGTGATACCCGAGACCATGCGGACAGAAGAGCGCATTCACAGAATCTGGTCGCTGACCGGCGGCAACGTCTCTTTGACCAGCCGCATCCTGGGCTGTTCGCGCAACACGATCTACGGTCTAATCCGCTCGCGGCAGTGGCTGCTGAGTTAGCGGGCTTGCCAGCGACAGCACGGCCGCGCCGGCACTTCAGATGATCGTGCGTTCAACCGACTTCACCACGAAAACTGTTCACCTCGACAGCTTGCATCGTCGACTGAACAGTCGTTCGTCCGGTCTCGATCGAATTTCCCCTTGAGAATCAATGCCCCCAGTAGTGGCACGATCTTTGCGATCTGAACGGTGTGCCACGGATCTAAGCGAGGGGTTTGAAAAATTGGCATTTGCTAGGTCAGTTTTGTCGGCGGCGGTTTGCAATAGGCTATGCCTTGCGGGCATCGCGCTGTCGGTTTGGCTGTGCACCCTGGTGCTGGTGACAGCGGCAGATGCCCAGCAGACGCTGCCGCCCATGGACCTGCATATATTCATGGACCGGTCGAAAACCGTCGTGTCCGGCTCCGAGGATGCCCCTAACCGGCGCTTGGCCGAACGGCTGCAGGCTGTTCTGGCGCTAAAGGTCGACGATCAAAACGACAGGCCTCTGGTATCCGCACAAGAGCGCTTGAATTTCTACACCTTTGGAGACGGTGTTACGCGAATCGCCGAAAACGTATCCGGAACCGACGAAGCAGCGATCACGGCTGCGCTGAAAGCGTTTTCAGAAGCGACATTCGATGACGCTGACAAATTCACCGATCTGGAGGCGCTGCTCGATGAAATCGGACGCACCGGCAGAAGCGTGCCGTCGGACCGTTTCGGCATCTTCCTGATCGCCAGCGATTTGATTCACGATCCTGACAACAGCAGCTCAGATACGTCGCCGGGAATCTGCTACCAAGTGAAGCTTGCACGTGCCGACCAAGGCAGCATGCTCGACGCGGATATGACGGCACTTTCAGGGCGAGGGCAACAATCTGAGCTGAACGACGGCACGGTGGCGAGCAGCACAATCGCCCCCAATACGTTTTTCGTCCTACTGGAAATCGAACCATCGGAGAAAAGTTTCCAATCGGCGACCAAGCGTTATGCGGAATGCGCCAGCGATCTTGTCAGACTGCGCCCCATTGCCCGCGGTTTCGAAAGTAACTTCGGTGCTGTCACCATTAAAGACAGTACCTTCTCCGAAGACTCCCAAGAATTTGCTCAGCTGTTTCTAAAAAAAGTATTCGACGCGACTCAGCGGCCTCTGAAGTTGTCAGAGGCGGAGGGTCGCCGTGTAGGGCAGGGGTTTCAGCTGACATTAACTGTTGAAAACCCCAACCGCGTGTCCCGCCGTGTCTCCAAGCTCCGGGTCGTTCATGGCGCTACAGAAGATCTCATCACGGATATCGAAATCGGCCCGGCAGACGGTGAAATTGCGGCACAGAGTGAATCAAAATTCGTCCGAACAATTACCAGAGAGATGGGCGACATTCTGCAGCGCGCAACGAGTTTAAAGATTGCCATTGTGACGCCTGACGGAAAAGTCGGCGGATTTATACCATTTGGCCGCACGGACCCTTCCGCACCCGGAATCCGCCAAAGCCCGCTTTCAGCGGAGCTCTTGGCCGAGCAAAATCAGGCGCGCATGGAGCGACCGTTGCTCGAAGACACGGCGTCGAAGATATGGGAACCAAGGACAATTGTTCTGCTCGATCGGGAAACGGGCCAACCGATCGGCAGAGAACAGCAGTATCCGAAGGATGAGGCCGTACCCGTTCTGCTGACGACACCTCAGACAGCTGTACTGCGGGACAATCGCCTGGGCGCTACTATTTCTATGTTCAACGTTCGAGACAATTACGCCCTTACGACCGAACCTGTTGAGGTTCAGCTAAAGGTATTTGCCCCCCTCGAAATTACCGATGCGTCAACACCGAGCAATGGCGAGGTGGCGGTATTTGTTAGCAACAGCAACGGACAGCCTCTGACGGTCACTGGCATGCGGTATTTTACGGACAAGGAGGGTGAAGCCGAAATAGGCAAAACCGCTGCCGCGCCTCCCGGTCTAGAAATTGCTGGAGGCGCCTTAGACACAGAAGTCACTATCACATTGCCCAAAGACGTAAACAAAATTATTGCGTCGCGAAAAGTGTACGTCGCCCTTGTGGATCACGCCAGCGGAAAGAATTCAAACAGACTGGCGCTGCCTCTGGAACCGACGGATCACGGAGACTTGGTGTGCCACGACATTGAAATGAAGGCAGCGGCCGATGGAACGCCCGAAATCAAAGCCACTGTCAGCAAGAAAGTAAAATCCGGACGCAGTGCGAGCGAAATATTAGTACTCGACTCGCGAAACGGCAATGAAATCTTGCGGAAAACCATCAAGAGCGACACCGGTCAGGTGATGAGCGATACACCACGTGAAATTTTTGTGAGGCTCAGTGCGGATGATTATGAAATCCTAAGCAATTTCCCGAGCGTTGGCGTTCAGGTCCTCGATTTGAATGGCAAAGCCTGCGAGCCGACGCGTGTCACGAATGTTATTGGGCCGAGGGTGCCATACTTAGTCGGGCAGCCAAAATTTCTGCCGCTTCCGGACGACGTTGAGAACGGCCTGGACGCGGTAATGTTTGAAATCAAGCTGCGTCGTAGCGAAGGTCTGCCGGCCCCCATCGGTAAAATTCGATTCATGGATAAGCCCGGAGCCGTGTCATATCGTGAAGTCGAAATTCATCCGCCGGTCGTAATTGGTGGTACCTCTCCCATCACGCACAATCTCAGAATTACCACCCCGCTCTACAAAGCGATATCAGTAATGGAATCGTTATACTTCCAGTACTTCGTTGAGCAGCCGGGTAAGCCGCTGCTTGCCTCGGAGCCATTAAGAATTGCCGGGGCCGCAAAGCGCGCCATGCGCGTGCTTGATCCAGCAATCGAAAGCGTTCGGGGAACGGCGCAGTTGAGTTTCAACGTAATAGCCCAGGGCGGTCCGCTGCAGCTGCCGGACGAAGTTTTTCTCAGGGTGCCCGGTCAGCAGCCGATCCATCTGATATCGATGCAACTTCGGAACCAAACGTGGCTGCCGACCGACAAGGAATCCGATCGAATCACAGTGCCCTTCGGCGGCGATCGGCAAAGCGACCTGTTCAAGTCGGCGGTCGCACCGATCGAAGTCTGTGTTCTACCGCAAGGCGCCAGAAAAAACCCCGACCATTGCGAGGTCGATTGGACGGCGGTTTCGGTCGAAGAACCGGAACCAGTCATTGTTCGTGTTAAACCGACATCTGAAGCGACCGGCAAAGCCTTTACGGCCGACCTTATCAATCCGGCCGCAATAGCGCAGGAAGTTGTGGACGTCCAGTTGAATCCGAATGACGGGCAAAACGCCATTACGAAGACGCTGGACGTCAAGCGCATTCTCATTCCCGGCACCGCGGCGGAGGCCGTCAGGCTTGAGCTGACCGATGACGAAGCAAACCGGTTATTTGCCAAAGAGACGCTGTCCGTCAGTGTCGGCAACGGGCAAAACCTCACCGACGCGAAAGAAATTCCATTGGAACCCGTACAAGCAGAGATCATCAATGTCGTAGCAAATGAAATCCCAACACTCTTTCAAAGCCGATATCACATCGAAGGTACCTTTCTGGTTTACCGGGATTTCGTACCGCCTGGTGAAAGAATGGACACGACCTTTGACGTCTGGCTTGGCGATAGTAGCGGCGCCTTGATTCCGGCTGTACGTCGTCGCCTGAGCCATTCGGTACAACTCACTGACGTCGACAACGCCCGCACTTTCAAGGTCGGATGGGTGCTACCGAAAAATCGTCTTCCCGTTGACACCAGCGTCTACGTAACCAGACAAAACATTTCGAAAACGATATTGGATAACGGCGAGCGCAATCAAATAATATCAACAGACGCTTTTTCGTTTTTGATGTTTAAAATAGTTCTTCCAGGTGTATTGCTCATACTTAGTCTAGTCAGCATATACTATTATAGAAAATTGCGGGATAGTTCGGTATTCTCTGATCTATTTTCAAATGTTCGAATAATAAACTACAAATTCTTCGAAGGTGTCAAAGTTCCGACAAACTTCGGAGCGCTTATCGCGGCTATCATTATGTTTATTCTGAACTTTGTCGAGAATATCGATGTAGTATTCAAGTTTTTTGGGATCAATATTGTTGAGTTCGAGCTTGATAGAATAATTTTCACGGTAATAATACTTGTAGTTTCGTTTTTCATTTTTCCGATAATCGCGGCGCTTATTTACCTTGGAACTGTTGGAAGAGATATTAGTAATTACATATCGGAAGAAGATACAAATCGAATAGAAATTGGTGGAATTGGCGATGTTCTAAATAGGAACCGCGCACAATTACGGAAATGGTGCATTATTTGGTCAGCTATAGGACTTCTCACAGGCGCCGCGGTTACAGGGTATTGGAATAATATTTACGTTTCCCCGGGAGATGTCGATATTTACTATTCGGTAAAGGCACTTCCGCCAACTGTTAGATAATGCATCTATAGCAATGATAAGCAAAGAGCGAGATCATGGACCTTAGTGGCACATACGCAGAATACGAGCCGTCGTTACTGCTTGGCATTGGCGGTACCGGTGTTCGCGTACTGCGTCTGATTTTGGCTCGAGGGAAAAGCGGCGAGGATCCGGGCTTGAAGACGGCGATAAACGAAGGCCGGTTGCAGATGCTGGCGATCGACACCGACGCTGGCTCAAATAGTCGGACAGGCAGCGCCGACAACCCGGCGGTTGACGACTTTCTGCTTATTGATTCGCGAGAGATTTGGCGCGCCATAAGAGGCATGTTGCACGGCCAGTTTCGCGAAGGTGTCGTTGAAATTGCCGATGACCACCGTGCCGCTTACCACGACGCGGTTCGGCAGTTTATGCCGGCTCTGTCGCCGCATGCCAAGCTTTCGCTTAGTCCGGGACAAGCCGACGAGCAGGGTGCGCGACAAAATCGGCTGCTTGGACGCGTCGCCCTGTTTTCCGCTGCTGGTGATGTCTACCAACGAATTGGAGAGAAACTCTCCGATGCCCGACGGCATCGCCAGGCCAATGAAAGGCTGCGTGTTTACATCATTTGTTCGCTGGCCGGAGGAACCGGTTGCGGTATGATGTTTGACGTCGCTTTGTTGACCCGAATGCAAGAGGAGAGTGCGAATTTATTCGCAACATTGCTGTTGCCTGGAGCCTTCGGTGACCCGAACCGAAATGGCGAAACTTATGTCAATACATATGCTGCATTAAAAGAGCTGTCAGTGGTCAAGAACTGGCAGTTGCCTTCAGATGAATTCGCCGTCACGTATCCTGAGGAATTAGGCCGCAATAGGGTCTATAAAGTGGATCACGGCGCGCCATCTCTCTTTAGGCAGATCTTTCTCTATGACGACCTTGACAGCGCCTCTGCCGAAGACATCAGTGAAGCAAACCGTAGCGAACGAATTGATGGCGCGTGTCGCCGGCTATCGTCCAACGTCCTGGCGCAATTGCGGACAGACGTGCGCGGAATCATCGACATTGGAATGAACAATGAAAATGGCGATGCGGCTCAGCTCCGCGGCGACCCCCGCGCACGATACGCGTTCTCTACTTCTGCGACAGCGACATTCCCTATCCTATCGATAGACGACATGGCACGTACGATCGTAGGGTTTCGAGCGCATAGTATCGCGCGATCCCTAACGCCGGAATCCCGCGAGCTTAGTCAACAGGAACTCGCTGAAAGCTGGTCTATTCCACAAGATTCCGACGGCCACAAAGAACCCTTCACACATCTTCACAACGCTCTGTTGGAAGGCATGCCGGCCGACCTCGAACTCGAAATCAGGTGGGTCGAAAATCAAGAAACAGCCGTTGAGGCGCTAAAGCGTTCTCTCCGCGGACGGGACATGATAACAGGCGAGGAATTCTTGCAAATCGCCGACGAGGCCGGCATCTCCGCCAATGCGCGTCGGGCAATTCGGCAAAAGATCGTTTCCGCCGTGGCAGATTGGTCAAAGTTGACTGGCGACGCATCCCATGCGCAGCTTTCCCCCGTCGAGTTTTATGGCGCGCGAATTGATGCTGAGATTGACTTGTTTGTCGAAACTTTCAACGACTTCGTGGAAAAGCTTAACGATGAGAACAATTTGATCAGTAAGCGGCGTTTGAGAGATTGGCGGGATGACCTAAGTAAGGTGCTGCCTCAAATTGAGACCAAACAAGACGGTAAATCGCGTGCGGTCGAATCTCGGTCTCGAACGCCGCCAGCCGCGCTGATGATACCGATCGACGTGCCGCCGTCCTTGGTTAAAATGCGACATTATCTCGGGTGGATTGCGACGGAAGGCGATGTCGAGCTGCAATCAGTAGCGGGGCCACAGCCGGAGCGCATCCTAAAATTATTGGCTGACGTCTTCTGCAATGAATACGGGCGGTCAATTAAGGCGGTCGACGCTCACTTTCGGCAATACCAAGACACCATTGAATACTGGCAAGAAGTGGTTGAGATCCGTTTACTCAGAAATTCAAAAAAACTAGCAAAATGCCTGGAGAAACTGGAGAAACTATGCGACGCGCAGCGTGACATGCTTGACAACTTAGCCACCCGCACGAATTCTCGTGCCATTGAAGCCCAGTCCGCCCGAGACTACGAGCGGATGCTGTCACGGACAGAAAAATCTCTGGAACCGATGGGCGAAGAAGTCAGAAAGCTTCTTGCCCAATCGGAATTTGTTCCTCAGGCTACGGTGTCGCCGCTAGCTCGGCTAACTCATGCGCTGAACAGTGTGGCGACGAGCCCCGGCGCTGAAGAGCCGAGCATCAGCGAGACCGATGTTCGGGATGCTCTTGCCGCGGTCAGAACTGACCTGGACGATAAGAGTGACCAGGTCGAGCATCCCGTTTGCAAAGCGCTTTGCGAGGCTCTGGATAGTTTTGTGTCAGAACGAGACCGCTTCACATCGGAACAAATGCTCAACGAACCAACATCCTTCTTGGAGGGCGAAGTCAAGCGCCGAAGCGGTCTCTATACCAGACTTGCTGGTCAACTCCTTCTCTACTTTGTGAGGCAGCAGCCGTTCTTCATCGCGCGGTTAGGTGGCGAAGACGGCGTTCGTAACGCGCTTAAAAGCTGCGCCAGTAGCGTCTTTGTCGGAAATCGGATCGAGCGGTCGATCCAACGCAAAAGCCTTATCATCTGCCGCCCGAATGTCGATGCCGCGCGCCACGATGATAGGGATGGTCGGCAAACACGAGGCGATCATCATTCTCTGATTCGCCGCATGGCGCAGGAAATACTGCGCGATACCGGCGACTATCCGAGCGAACGAACCGACATGCCGTTGGTTTACTTTGAGCAACGATATCACGGCGCCCTGGAGATTTCCCGTATTGATACTTACTACCGCGCCTATACTGAAACACCGGAAGCTGAGCGGAAACTGTATCATCTGTTTCCGGAGGCAAACGAATATCCTGAGCTTGTCGATCGCCGGATTCCTGAGGAAATTCTGCGTCCGACTCACTGGCGATGCAAATTCACGGAGCATGGATGCGTACATATACCGTTGAGTCACGCGCTCTGCCCGGCCTGCGTCGAAGAGTATATCGCTCATCGACGGCCGTTGAAGAAAGTTTCACGGCAAGATCCGTACAGTGAGCTCGTGGTACCCGAGTACAGCGAACCGGATCGTGTAGCCTTTCGGATTCCAGGCAATATGATTGAACCGTATTTCTGGCACGGCGTCCCAGTAGGCGACGAGGACGCGTTCAAGGCGGAGTTTAACCGCCGCAATCTGATGGGTGCATTCAATTGACTAATGATACGATTGACAAACGCCAATTGTTTCCGGGGTATTACCCGGGAAATGGCAAAGAAAGTTCGAGCTGGAAGCTATTGAGGCGGGTCAATAATGCCGGTAAATTCGATCCCGAGGGCCGCTTCGGAGCAACGAATATGTCCAACGCATGGCTGCCGGAATGCTTCCATTGCAATTTTCCCATAGTTGGAACAATTCCCGCGCAATTGCGTCGTGGTGACACAGTCAAATGTCCGCGATGTAAGCGCATGTTGAATTGGTGCGATCATTGTTCCGACATGGATTCCCGGTTGAAGGCGATTGTTCGCTATAAGCCCAACGGATTGGATCGTTGTCCGCATTGCGATCACTTGATGCATAATGCGGTGTCACCGGAATCTCAGATGATCAGGAAGGAGCTTAGTAAAGACGTCGATAATCCCGGAACATGTATGAACATATTCGGATGCCGGGCTGGCGCAATGCTCTGGGGCACCAATGTAAAAGTTTCCCAGGAGTCGTGTTGTGCGTGTAGCCTGCCCGGGCCTTCCCGTACCGTCCGCCCGTATGACGAATTGAGGCGGGAGGCTAAGAACTGTCCGGTTACCCTTATCTTGGTTGGTGAGGTCGATGATACGCTGCGAATGGTAAAATGTTACACGTTCCGCGAAGTGATCAAAAATTTCACGCATCGCATGGCTCATCCAAACAAAGGCCTGGAATATGTACCCCAGGCGGATCCCCATCTGATTAGCGGTTTGCGGCCGGACTACTGTCTCAAATGGCTGGTGCGTGATTTCGGTGCCGATGTCGAGATCGACGGCGATGGCGGCGATCATAACGGGGACAGCCATAGCGTGCCGGATGGCCGGAGTTCGCAGACAGTGCTTGAACAGCTTAAGTCTATGTCCGAGGCCGCTCAGACGCTTCCCATTCTCAACTTCGATGACGTGATACAGATCTTCCAGAAACTCATCGGTACGGCTTCAGAGGATGAGTTGTTTGACGTGCTGACGGAAAAGGCCGAAGACTACCGTGAGAAGCTTAGCTTCGACGGATTGCTCCATTCCCTGTTGATACTATTCGGAGACGACACATTGCAGCGCCAAGTCGTCGATTTGAAGCTCGACAAGGCGCGCACACGTTTTCATGCAGAAATAGGGTTCGCTCCGGGCGAGCCACCGACCAGCGAACCGAATTGCCTCTGAGCGGCACGATGATGCCACCTCTCCGGTATCAACTGGAGACCATGTGACAAGAATGGACCCTGTGAGTTCTGGCGGAGGAAGTAGTCAGGAGCGAACCTGTCTCCAGAAAATTCCCTGATACCCGCCGATTTGCAGGGAATTTCTCGAATTTTACAGGGATTTGTCCTATTTACAGCCCAAAATCACCAGTGTTTTCAGTTGGTTGTGCGTAAATTCCCTACTCGACCGAACAGGGAATTAAATCCGTGTATCAGGGAAACCACAGGGAATTAATTTCCAGCGCGCGGACCAAAAATACGGGCGCTTTTTCTACCGGTTGCGAAGTTTTGGAACCGGTACCCGGCCAACACCCAGTCATTGGCACTCGGCGCGTGCTCGACGCGACGCTCCTCGACATTTTCTAAAAAAATAGCATGTCCTGCTCGTCGCTTTGCTTGTGTCGTTACGACCTGACCAGTGTCGCTTCGACAGCTGCCGCAATCATTTCTCGCAACTCATCGGGTCGAGGTCGCCGTTCGCCTGGATGTACGCCACATTCATTTTAGGCGAGCCGGTAAAGACGTAGCTTTCCCGCGTAGCGTCAAGCGATAACACGTTGTCGGCGCATTTCGCCCGGCGAGTCATCCGATCGCCTCTTCGTCGTGTTGCCGGCTAGGCTTCCAGACCGCGACGACCTTACCGGCTTTGAAACCGGTGAGATCGACGTTTTGATTGGTGAACTCGAATCCGACCGCGACATCGACGACGCCGACTTCATCCCTGAACCTTGTGGCTCCGGGCCACCGACGACAATGGTCGGCGACCTTTGGGTTTTGGGGCACCATCGGTTGCTATGCGGTGATGCCCGAGACCCAATCGCCTACCAACACCTCATGGCCGGCGCCAAAGCCGGCATGATCATCACCGACCCACCCTACAACGTTAGAATCGATGGCCATGTGTCCGGAAAGGGTGTCGTCAAACATCGGGAATTCCCCATGGCTTCCGGCGAAATGTCCGAGGCCGAGTTCACCACGTTTCTGGAAACCGCTTTGCGCCAAATGGCCGCGGTCAGCCTCGATGGTTCGCTGCACTACGTGTTCATGGACTGGCGACATCTTTTCTCCCTCCTAACCGCTGGGCGAGCTGTCTACAGTAATTTGAAAAACCTATGCGTTTGGGCGAAGACGAATAGCGGTACGGGTTCGCTTTATCGCTCTCGCCACGAGCTGGTCGCCGTTTTCAAGTTGGGCACGGCCGCTCACATCAACAACGTCGAGCTCGGCCGTTTGCCGCCGCGGCCGTTAATGCAGAGCCAATCGGTATCCTTCCATCGGCTAAATCGAAATAGGAGCGACCCATGGCCTACGACTATGAAACCGGATAGCAAAGCACCTCAATCTGTCCCAAGGGCGCTGACGTCAGACAGTGCCGGTGCGTATCCACCTGACTGACCTTCCGGATGATATAAAACTCCGCGTCGGCACCACCGCCTCAGTGCTGGTCCGGACCGGGACTGCCGTCGAAAAAAGCGGCGCAGGTCCCGTCGCCGCCCCGCGCGCATTGCAATAGACGAGATCAAAAACAAATATTTGTCGCTGAGTTACCTCAGTGTTTGGTCTCGGCGGCAGACGACTCATGCACCAAAATACGTTGCACCAATGCGACGATGACAGCGGTCGTCCAACCGAACATGATGATGCCGTTGACGGCCTGGAACGATGCCAGGAGTCGCCAGGACGATTG
>Ga0315336_1002618_pt1 | contig 26816 bp, 16 predicted proteins | sample ASW5metaG_FD_204512 | JGI IMG/M metagenome (GOLD analysis project Ga0315336, IMG submission 204512) | Ammonia-oxidizing marine archaeal communities from Monterey Bay, California, United States - ASW #5 | ecosystem: Environmental > Aquatic > Marine > Intertidal zone | place: USA: California... | reverse complement strand
GTGTCGTTTGATTTCCAGGTACTCCCGGGGCCGTCCATGGCCAGGCACGATTCGCACTCGCACCAGTAGCTCGGTTCATCGTTATGACCCAGCGAGAAAAGCCACCAGCGCGGATCCTTGATGTGATCGTAGCCGTTCTGAAAGCGCTCGATGATGCCTCGTGCGGCCGCTTCGGCCACCTCGGGGTTCGACAGGCACGCCTGGGCCGGGCGACCGTCCTTATACATCCAGGTACGTTCGCCGTTCACCAGGGGATACCATTCGGGATGAGCGGCGAAGGTCGCCTGAACTTCCTCCACCGCGGTAGGATGATTCCCCGAAATCACGAACGCTCGAAGTGTATGCCCGGTCTGCTTCTGCCTGCCGTAGCCCAGGTGCGGCGGATAGTGGATTGCCGTGTCCCCGGTGGTAATGGCGTTCACGCCGTTGCGTACGGCCCAGTTCTTAAATCGAAACACGAGACCGGGAGAGGCCACTGCCGTAGTGTGCCAGCCGCGGTCCTCGAAAGAAGGGGTGTGCTTCTTCGGCTCTTCCGGTAGTTCCAATCGGGTCCGCCGCGGAATGCACTCTCCGGTCTCCAACTCATGTCCCACGGAAGGCATGTACCAGCGGCATCCCTGGTCCCGCAAAAACTCGTAGGCGGCAAATAGTGTTCCCTGCTCACCCTGGCCGATAATGGCGATATCCCCGGGTCCATAACCGATATAAATCGTATCGAGTGGCCATTCGTCGGGGTTATGGTTCGCCAGATTATTTGTTGTGCGCCCTAGAAGAATCGCCCTGCCTGCGGCTGCTGTCTCTCCTTCCACAACCAGGGGCAACTGTTGGCCCGTCATGATGTTTACATATCTGATGAGTTCGGCCGCGGCATTTTCCTCTGCCGGACTTGCTTGGGAAGGAACCACGACACAGCGGAGTTGTGCATCATCGGTTTCGGCCATGCCACCACCTATGCACACGGACTGCGCGATCATCACGGCAACGAACATCTTCCAACCGAACGCGTCTTGCGCACTCACGGTAATTCCCCGCGGTCGGGCAGACGGGCGCGAGTTGGTTTCGGTGTTTTCATGTTCAAATCCGTCGGGCGCCGTGCCGGAAACAGCGGACCGGTGAAATTGGCAGTGCAAGGTACCGGCGGCGTGCCGGGAATTCAAGATTTTTTACCACTAGGCGCAGAGTACCTACGCCAGTCGTTCATCCCCGACCCTTTCGGCCCGGCGCGCGGAAGTAGGACTCTTTCCGTAGGCGGCGCGAAACTGCTTGTTGAAGTGTTGGGGATCGGGCATTCCCACCCGGACACCCACCTGGCCGACGGGAAGATCGGTGGTGGTGAGCAACAAGATGGCGTATTCCATGCGACACTGTAGAAGGTACCTCGGCATACTCACCCCGAAACGCTTCTTGAAACGTCGGGCCAGGTAGTTCTGGCTCAAGCCCACGGCCCGTGCCAGGCGGGGAACGTGGAGGGGTTCATCGAGCCGACTCCGCAACTGGGTGGCGGCGTGGTCGATCGCATCATGCACCGGGCGGGCGCGCGGCGCCGAAGGCGCCTGCTGCGCCATGCCCAGGGCCAACAGCAGCCGTTGCAAGCCGATGGATGCGGCAGCGCGCGCAAGCGGATTCACTTCGGCCGAGGTGTGCAGACCAATCACCCGGAGCATCGCCTCGGAAAAGGGGACGCCGTCCACCGTCGCCCGTGCAGCCGAAAGGTGCGGAGGTAGTAGAAAACTGCCCGACGCCATCTCCCGGGGCGCAACCGACCCGGGACTCCGCGGCTTCCCTTCCGGGAGACCAAAGTGAATGCAGAGGTGGCGCCCCGGACGGTCGAGGGCATAGCGGGCCACCTGCCAGGCGGCGAACAGCGTGACATCGCCCGGTGCGATCGCGTAGTCGATGCTGTCGATTCGGAGCCGGGCGGCATACTCGTAACAATGCAGCGACACCGGATTCCCCCGGTAGCTCTGCTCGAAGCCGCGGTCATCGAAGGAAAAGCGGCCGCTGAAATGGATCGCCGGCGCGGCGGAGACGGGCCATAGCAGACCCGCAACAGGTGCAGTGCTGATAGGCATAGTGTTGAATAATTACCACAATTTGCCGATTCTGTCCAATAGAATACGCTCTCCGATTCATGCTAAACTCTGCGCTAGGTTCAGCGTGGCGGGATCCGCAATCCCGAGTCGTGGAAGGAGATATGGAAATGCAGGGTTTATTACGCGTGGCTACCATCCTGTCGGAATAGGAGAGAATTTCAAGGGGTTTGTGGACAGTTACCTTGCGCGAGGCTGGACGCTGCCGATCCTGTCGCATGGGGACGAGACCGACGCAAGGCCGACCTTTTATCAAGCGTGCCTGGATGATCTGGCCGCGTCGAAACAATTTGTCCCAGCGGTGACAACCTATACAACAATCGTGTACCCGAATCATTCGGAATGGTTTGAGCCGAATCTGGATATCCGAACATTCTCCAGCCAAAACAATGTCAATTAGAAGATGTACTGAAGAAGCATCGCGAACCCCCAGTGATGCGGAGGCAGATCGTCGTGCGTTCATGCTCATCGGGCTTCTGGCAGCGCCAGGCGTAGCCACGAGCAACGCGAAGGCGAAGCGCTCAATGAGTGGGTTTACACTCATCGAGCTTCTGGTGGTGATCGCGATTATTGCCGTTCTGGCCGCACTGTTGGTTCCCGCACTGCAGAACGCCCGCGAAGCAGCCAAGAACACGTGGTGCAAATCGAATCTCAGCAATATGGGCAAGGCGCAGTACGGGTATGCCGCGGACCACGACGACCGCATTCCGCCCGCCGACATGGGGAACAACGGCTATTCCTGGAAAAGCTTTGACGTCCTGCTGGAAGAGTATCTGAAATCCTTCAGGTTCTATCCGCCGCCGGACGATATCTGGGTGAGGGACCCCGGCGTCTGGCGTTGCCCTTCGGACGTAATCGGGCGAGCCGTCCATCCGATGTTTGCCTTCCTGCCTCCCGAAATGCCCTACCCGCCGAGGTCGTACCGGATCAACTGGTCGGTGGCGACCGATTTCCGGTACGGCAGCAAATCGGCGCGGCTTAGCGAGATCCCCGGCCGCGTGGTTGTCATTCACGAGAGGTGGGAGGAGCTGAACTTCATCCGGGCGGTGCTTGCGGCTGCATACTGGACAAGAGAAGATAGTCTGAACAACGATCGACAGGGTCGCGGCCACCTGGGAGGGCGAAGCGGAAACTTCCTTTTCACGGATTCTTCCGTCGAGGGGAGACGCTATTTGGACATGGCTGCCTCGCCACAGGAGACGGGGTCGGGGCGGCCGGAGTATTGGAAATAGCCGTTTCGACGGGAATGTCGCTGACTGAAGCGGTCGCTCCAATGGGGTCCTTTCATGACCCATCCATTCTCAATACGGCGGGGACCGCCGTCTCCAAATTCATATCATCGTGCTTTTCAGAATGTTGACGAATCACTGGAGACGGCGATCCCCGCCGTTCCCGAGAATGAATTGATCATGATGAGGCCTTAAGTCAGTGCTATTCCGTTTCGACGGACTGCGTTATCATCAGACAAACTGGTGAACGATCCGAATGAAATTCGCGGGGTATTCCACGTACCTGATGTCGACGGGAGCGGCGGCCAGGGGGCCGGTGCGGGGTGAGTAGTAGCGCTCCATCCAGCACCAGTCGTGGTCCTTTCCACGTCGGGCCACACGGCGCAACGAATCGATGATGCCGTCGCGATCGCCCATGCGGCTGCGCGCCCACGCCTCCAGGTACCAGACCCGGCCCATGGCGGCCAGGTCGTGGCGGTCGAGCTGACCCCACTCCCAGGACTCGAAAGCCAGGGGGTCGGTGGCGATACCCGTAGGCATCTCCCCGTAATAGAAATCCCGGTTGCGGCGCAGCTGAGGCCATAGGACGTCGATCTGTTCCCGGCTGGCGGCGCCGGTGGCAATGGCGGCCCAATCCACGTCGGTCAGGCCGTGAAATCCGATCGGGCCCCGCGTCGGGTGCACGTAATCGGCGAAATGGTCGTCGAGCCAGAAGTGTTCTCGAAACGCGGCTTCGATGGACTCGGCGGTGCGTAGCAGGGGGGCGATCTGTTCCGCGGGCAGATCGAGCAGGCGGTAGAGTTCCGCCGTGCGCCGCAGGGCGTCGGCCACGTAGCACTGCGCGATGCCGTCGTATTCGATGCGCATGGGCCGTTCGAGGTAGAAGCCCGCGCCTCGTACCAGGTGCTCCTCGGTAAGCAACGACAGGATCCAGTCCACGACCCGCCGGATGACGGGGAGTTGATCGGCCAGCCACTGCCGGTCGTCGGTGTGGCGCACAATCGCGCGTGCCACCTGGAGCAGGGTGACGTTGCCCAGAGCACGGAAGGGGTTGCCGGGACACCAGTGGTCGAAGACGGCCCCGTTGTCCTCGACGCGGAGATCGTAGTGGCCATGGATTTTCAACGTCCGGCCGGCCTCGGATGGATTGATGCAGAACGGCACCAGCCCGTCCTCGCGAACGAATGAGCGGACGTACGCCCAGCTGGCCAGTGCCGTCGCTTGTTGTCCCAGCCACAACAGCGCTTCCAACGACTGCCCCCAGTCGAGTCCCGGGAAGGTAGTATCCGAGCCGAAATGGCCGGCGCCGGCGGTAACGGAGAAATAGCCGTGGAACACGTCGTGATTCACGGCCGCAAGCACGTTGTGCTCGGCCGCCTGGAAGTAGGCCTCGTTCAACAGCGGGTCCGACGGCATCACGCGCCGGTAGGCATCCGGGGAGAGTTCGGCATCCTTCATCGATTCCCAATGATCCGATACCAGGGACAACCGTCAAGTCCGGAGGACCAGGAAGTCCGCGCGCGTCGACGTGCCCGGCTGAATTCGGCCTACATGGAGCGCTTCGCGACCGAAATTTGTCGGCTTTATCCTCGTTGCCCACATCCGACATCAGAACACAAACTACGATGAGCTTCTGGCGTTTGGGAGGGTTCGGGACCTGGACAGGATGGAAGTCCGGCCGCACGAATGGATCAAGGATCATCCCGGTGCCCGGCTCCCCGGCAGCGATGAGCGCAGTTAAATCTCCGCCTACTCGACATAATACCCTCTTATGCGGCCTTGTTGCGGAACGCTCCGGATGGGGCAAACGCCCTTGACCGAATCAATGCCCGCGGCACCCCGCACACAACATCTTGTGCCCCACCGCCGCTCTACCGGCCAGGTTCCGGGCAATCGTGCCTGAAAAAGATCGCGGTGGGGCTCGTGCCCTTTTCCTACCAGGGTGCTTCCCCGGACGCTTACGCTCTGCAACCAGAATCTCTTCTTTTTCTGAGCTCAAGCGAGGCAAAGGAGGCGACAGAATAGGGGCCGCAAAACGATAGGAGCTCTGAATCGTCATGGGAGACCTGAGCGTAGCCTCGTTGACTACTTACAACCCATTCGATTCGCGCTTATTTTGCGGCTAATAGTCTTCCATGTGCCGCATCCACGTGGGCCAGTCGCCAGGCCGCGCGCCGCCGGCCTTCGTGTACCGGTTTTCGGTGTTGTAGGGCGGCAGCCATTTCAGTGTCCACAACTCCTTCAATCCGATTCTTCTTGCACTGCCATCCACGAAGACCCCGTTTACGGCCTCGTTGTGCCGGTTGAGATTGAATAGAATCATGTTTTGCCCGAATCCTGTGATAACCATGTCATCGGGTGTTGTTTGCGGGGTGTCTGTGTCTAGCGGCAGCAGGTGAAACCACGCGCCATCCACGACCAGCGGCACCTTGTCCGGGCGATCGACGCGCTGCGTATTTTTCCAGAACCAGGTTTCCTCCGCCCCAAACCAGCCGGCGCCGGTCATGTCGAGCCAGGCGTTCTTGCCGTAACTCGACGCCGATGGCTCTCCAAATCCGGAACCAGCGTTCTCAAAGTTCCAGCCGTAGTATGTCGTTCCCCGAAATTGTGGACCGTTTCCGAATCCCGGCGGCTTGACCTCGTCTGCGATCGGACAGAATAAGTTGGTCTCTTTTGTAACATAGTCCTGAAGTGAGAATGGCCAGAAGCCAGAGGAACCGGAATCTTCGAAGTCGCCGCCCCGGTCCTCATAAAGCAGAGCTGACTGAACTCCCAGTATGTGGAGATTGAACAGACACTTTGCGGCCAGCGCATGGTCCGGCGTATCCCTCACTGCAGGAAGTACCAACGTCGCGGATAGAAGAACAATGAATGCAACGACCAACATCTCGGTTATCGAAAATCCACTATGTTTCTCACTCATAACAAGTCCTCAAGATTCCTCAAGGTTAGTAGTGCCCCACACGAAACAATTCTGAAGTGAAGCCGCCGTATGGGATGGTAATCGTTATCGTTTCGTTTGAATTCACCTCGATCGATTGGTAAGGTGTATCTGCCCAGATCATGTCGGCGCCGGCCTCGGTGGAGGACTCCATGAAATAGAACACCGCCTCTTGGTCCCGCCAGGTGATGACCACGTTCGCGCCTTCCATCCGGATATCCGTAATCAGTAGATCGTTCAAATCGTCGATGGTGAAATATAGTTCCGTTCTCCCATGCTGATCCTGGTCAGCGAGATAGGCGTACTCCATTCCGTCCGCGCGGGATTCGAATTCCGCCAGCACATCGCCCCCGCCGACCAGGTGGCCGTTCAGATTGACCGAATATCCTCCATCAATCGGCGTCCGATACAGTTCATAGACATTATCGGATGTACGGTCGGCCAGGTACATCGCCCAGCGACTATCCGCACTCAGGCGAAAATCCGGCCTAACATCTCCCCCGGCGACGAGTGAGCTGCCGATCTTCCTGACGGGGCCTCCGCCGACAGGCGCACTGTACAGTCCGAATTCGTCATCGGCTTCGGTGTCCGCGCGATAGACAACCCGTGTGCTATCCGGGCTGATGGAGAACGAGACGCCCTCTGTTCCGGTGTGAACGATCGGATCGCTGACCCACGACACGGGTCCACCATCGATCGGCACACTGAAAATCGCAAATTCGTTGGTTGCTGCCACTGCCGCGTAGTACACCACGCGGGCACTATTCGGACTGATTTGAAATTCCGAATTCCCGAGCATGGAACTGGTGAGAGGATCGGAGATCTGGATCGGGCCGCCCCCTTGAATCGGGACGCTGAACAACTCCGAACCCGCGCCCCGGAAGACAACCCGGCTGCTGTCGGCACTGATCCGGAAGGGCGCATCGCTGCCGAGGCTCGCCACCGTACCGCCGGCCACGGGCACGCTGTACAACGCCCCGGACCGAAAGACGACCCAGGTACTGTCTGGGCTGATCTGAAAGTCCTCCCTGGCGTCCCCGCTGGATGGAATACCACTGAGGAGGACTGACGTGCCGCCGCCGATGGGAACACTAAAGAGGTCGAAAGTATCGTTCAGTGCTTCGTCTGCCCGGTAGATAACACGCGTCCCGTCCGGCGTGATGCGGTATGCTCGCATCACGTTTCCCCCGGCGGGCAGGGCACCGTTCAGCTTCGTCACCGGACCACCGGTCAGAGAGACGCGGTAGAGTTCGCGAGTATTGTCGACGTCGCCATCCGCCCGGTACACGACACTGTTCGGGGCAACCCGAAAATCCAGCATGCGGCCGCCCGACACGAGGGAATCGTTGAGCTTCACGGGGCTACCGCCGACGACCGGAACGGAGAAAAGCTCAAACACATCATCTGCTGTCGAGTCCGCACTGAACACCACCGCGGTGCCGTGGGGAGCGAATTGAAACGAGACAACGTCGCCCCTATCGACCAGGGAGCCGTTCAGCTTCGTCACGGTGCCGTCTGCCAACCGAACGCTGAACAGTTCGTGAACGCCTTCCACATCCTGGTCCGCGAGATAGACCAGGTAGCTCCGGTCCGGATTCACGGCAAATCCGGGCGCCACGTCTCCTCCGCTGGATAGGGGTCCGTTGAGGCGCGTCGCCGAACCGCCTCCAATCGGCACGCTGAATAGCTCCATGGCAGAGGCCGTTGCCTGCTTCGCCAGGTAGGCAACGCGGCTGCTGTCCGGAGTGATATGTATCCGGAAATCTGGATCCACGGTACCACCGTTGACGAAGGACTCATTCAGCCGGGTCACCGAGCCCCCCGAAATGGGAACGCTGTAGAGTTCAAACAGGCCCTCGGCCCCCTGACCCGCAAGATAAACAACGCGGCTTCCGTCCGGGCTGACGGCCAAATCAAAGACATCCTCATCACTGACCAACGGTGGATTGAGCGTTGTGGCGACGTTGCCTTCTATGGGTTTACTGTAGAGTTCGAATCGATCTTCCACTACGAGATCACCTGAGAAGACCACGTTCGAACTGTCAACACTGAACCTAACTTTCGGCTCCACATCTCCAAAAAGTCGTGTAGATGATTCAGGAAAAGGGGAAGTCAGGGAAACTGCCGTACCCCCAGTGATGGGTACAGACATTAGATGGAACGAGTCGAAATAAAGCAGATTGGCCCAGTAGTACACGCTTTCACTATCGGGGCTGATGTGGAATCTGGAATCAACGTCCCTCCCGCCGGATAAGAATGGACCATTTAGTTTCGTTACGGAGCCTCCAGCTATCGGTGTGCTGAATATCTCAACCACATCGTTCGTTTCCTGGTCCGCTGTATACACGACCCAGTCACCGTCAGGACTGATTTGAAACGCGGTCTCGACGTCACCTTCGCCGACGAGCGAATCATTTAGTGTGACGACAACGCCCCCTGTAATCGGAGTACTGAATAGTTCAAATGTGTCTTGTGTGTTTTGATCCGCGCGGTAGACGACGCGAATACTGTCTGCGTCGATCAAGAAATCGGATTCCACGCCACCCCCACTTACGATGGCGTCATTCAACTTTGTCACATTTCCACCAACGATCGGCACGCTGAAGAGCTCGAAGAAGTCATCTACGGTCTGATCCGCGGAATAGACTACACGGCTGCCATCCGGGCTGACCCGGAAACTGAACACCTCTCCGCTACTCACCAAAGAGCTGTTGAGACGGGTCGCCGCACCACCGGCAATCGGCACTCGGTATAGTTCGAAGACGTCGTCGGTATCCTGATCCGCAGTATAGATTACACAGCTGGAATCCGGACTGAGCTGAAAACCTGAATCCACATCACCGCCGTCGACAAGATCTTCATTGAGCCGGACGACCGGTCCGCCGGTGATAGCAACGCTGTAGAGTTCAAACACGTTGTCGGTCCTCTGGTCGGCCCGAAAGACAACTCGGCTGCTGTCCGGACTGATCTGAAAATCCATGACATTGCCGTCACCCTGGAGCAGGGCATTCAGGTGAACGGCATTCCCACCGGCAACGGGAGCAGCGAAGAGGTTCATGGAGGCCCCATCCACTGGTGCACGGTAAACAATGGTCAACCCATCCGAAGCAATGTAGTAGTCCGCGATCTGCTCTTCCACGCCGGGACCCGCGGTAATCGGAGCGTTGAGTCTGAGATTGGCAATGGTCGCCCGGACGGAAAACGTGCCTGCGCCAGAAAAGAGACAAATTCCGATGGGAAGTATAAACCGGAGAGGGGTGCCCGCGATTCTGCGAATAGCCGTCATCATCATACCCGAAGATGTCGGAGATTAGCAGAAATCGAATCGCTCGACAAACCAAAAATAGGGCGCTGATTGCTTTTTGCCATTCAACAACGCCACGCAATCTATCTACGCGAAAACCGCGGTTCCGCGCTGCAGATCGAGTGCATAGGAGAATTCCCGGGTGAGCCGGAATCAATCGGAAGTCTCCGGACTCGGGGGCGGCGAGTGCGAATCCTGTCCAGAAGGCCACGCCCGGGACCGGTACTCTATGGTAGCAACCTGGCGCGATTTGTGCTTTTGAGCAAAATGAATAGGGATAGGAGTAGATTTGTGGTTCTGAGTTGCAATCGCAATCGGGCCGTACCTATCAGGGCCACGTGATCACTCCTGAATTTCCGCGGATATGTTATCCACCAGCCGTTCTTCCTTCATTTCCAGATCCCAGCGGAATGTTTTGGCGAACAACATGAAGAACCGAACGTGGACAGTGCGAAATGTTGACGCCCCGGTGGCTCTCATCTTCTCAGCGTGCATCGTATGCCCAAACGTTTTCGAGGTCGCGAAAAGCGTCATGGGACGCAGTCGTGGTGAATGTCGCAGAGCAGTAGGCAGGCACATGACGAAGCTTATCACATTATAGTCCGGTGCGGTGAAGACGCTGAAATCCATTTTCAATGCCGTTGCCGGAGGAAGCAGCTCCATCCCCATGGCGCTGGCCACGCTACTATGGCCCACCGTTGCCTGCAGCGGAGTTTCGCAGCAATGGACCGGTCCGGCTGGAGTAGAAGAATCCTGGGACGAGCCCCTGAACTGGTCGGGCGGAGGACCGGCACTGCTGGACGGCGTAGAGATTTGCAATGGAGGCATTGCTGTTTCCACCAACACCATACCTGAGCTTTCATTCCTGACGATTGGCTTTCAGTATCCTATCCCGCCGTACTGCGAAGGTCACCTTCGATGTTCCGACACCGATTTAACTGCCCCCAATTTTCGCTTGGCCTTTACGCTGGATGGGAACGCAACCGGGTCCCTTCATTTGACGAACGGGAGTCTGCTCATTGGAGAAGATCCATTGGGTTTGACCTGCGGCCTGGTTCTCAGTTCGGGCAACGCGGCAGGATGGATTTCGATAACCAACGGAAATCTCGAAGCACAGGGAATGTATGTCGGGTCCGCACAAGACGGGGTGGATTCCGCGGGGCTCGCTCTGTCCGCATCGGGGTATCTTGCGGTTGAGGGAGCCTCTGCTGTAGTCGAATCAAAGCCTACCGCTTACACCTCAGGCTATCTGATAGGTTGTGCAGGCGGGCTTGGATATGCATCGTCAATTACCGCAACAGGATCGATGAGCGTGAGTGGTAACCGGCTCATCTCGCCCGAGTACATTGAAGTTGGAGCCGTCAATGCAAGTATTGGGGCAGATGTAGAGGCTTGCGGCGACCTTGCCTTCTACGGGACATCAACCTCGGCCGTACTCCAAACGGACTGGTTTAATTTCGGGCACGTTTACGCACATGGCGCGTTTGACGGGTTTGCACGAGCGGTGTCATCCGCCGATATTTCGAACGCGCAAATTATTGGGGATGATTTTGACATCGGAACCGCTTATGCGGAAATTGGGACAGGAACAGTACAAGTGGGTTCAAACGTTTCTCTCGATAACTGTGCGCTGCATACAGATCGAATCACCGTAGGGTATCTTAGCGCAGTATCTTCGCCGGCCGAAGGCTTGTCGTTATGTCAAATTGACGCATTTCTGGATGTGCATAATTCCACTGTTCACGTAGAGGATGAACTATGCATCGGACTGGAGCATGTTGGCGATGCTTGGACTAATATATCAGCTGCGGTATCGGGCAGATTGCGATCGTCATCAAGCCTGCTTACTTCGGGAGCCCTGGAATGTGGAATCGGGTCGGTATTGATATTTGATATCGATGGCGCGCAGCGCGGATCCGGGTATGGCGCAATCGACACCGGTTCAGTACAATTGGCCGGCGCAGTCGAAATTCGCTTCTCACATTCACCCTCTCCAGGAGATATATTTGATGTGATTCGAATGACAAGTCCTACCGGTAGTGTTGATGGTGTGTTTAGCCAGGTCCTCATTACCGGGGTCGAATCGTCGAAAGTACTGGCCGCGTGGATGGTGGACAGTTCGGGGCGAGAGGTGTTTCGAATCATTTACCAGCCGGCCGCGGTCTTTGTTTCGGCGGGTATCAATGCAGGTATGCCCGTTTTCGGTATCAGCCAACTCTTGCCGGGAATCAGGTATCTTCTTGAGCGCCGAACATTAACTTCCGGAGGGTGGGAAACCGCGGAGCAGTTCATCGCGGACCACCATACGATTGAAGTTCAGCCATCCATCCAGGGCGCAGGGCAGTTCGCGTCGTATCGTCTGAGAAAAGAATAGCCGGCACGTTTGGATGACGACAATCGGTCATCGATGCAGGGAGGAAGGGAGAATGCATTAGAATGTTTAGGCATATCCATTGAACCGAAGTGGATGCTCCGCGTTCTCCCCGGGCGGTTTGCCGGCGGGAGTTCCAGGCTGGGAGGGCATAGCATCTGAACCCTTCTCCGGGGGCGGTGTGGTTACAGTGTTTCCTCGCTCACCTGACTCTGGTTGGAGATGCGGATATCATCCATCTCGTCGTCGATTCTCTCGTACCGGAGTTTCGCGACTTCATAGTACGCCTGCAGTCCCTTCTTCAGGCGGCTCAATCCGGCCCGAATATTCTTTTCCATGATCTCGATGCCCTTGAGCAGCCGGACCACGTCCGGGTGCTTGGGTCCGAGTTGCTTGCGGACGAGTTCGATGCTGAGTTTCATGTCGACGAGCTGATTCTTGTATTTGCTCAGGTTTGGATCCGGCGCAATGTAATGGACCGCGGAGAGGAGTTTATCATCGCTCATGCGATCGATCTTTTCGAGCCGAGCCTTGCAAACCGCCATGTCGACCCGAGCTGTAATCTGGTCCTGTTCGAGTTGTTGCAACTGCATCGTGACGCCGGCAGAAACTGTGTGTGGGCCACGGCCCTGATTCGCAGTATGATGGACCCCAACCTGGGAGCTGTATGCAAGGCCGATCAACATTTCGTCCCACACTTCAAGCATGCCGCTGACCGTGCGCGCCGGGCCGGTGATAAAGATCTTCCCTCTGTCCGGCGTGGGAGCGACCGAAATGCTGCGGCTTTTCACGTCCTCCAGAAATGCTTCAGCTTTTTGGAAATCGATTCCGCCGAGGGATAACCCATAGCGCACGATCTGTTCTCCTTCGGGCAGATTTCCACGTCCCTGAATCAGTGGAGGCCCCACGTCGAGCGCTGCAACCGTCCCCAGAACTGCGAACATCAGCCTACTGTCTTTGGCAACAAAATGGCACCGGTTTGCGCTCAGGGCCGTCTCCATGAGACGCAATGCCTCCTCTTTTGGCACGGTCGCATCGCCGTCGCCGTGGATTTGAAACAGGGGCACGCCGGCGCGGGCCAGGGGATCCAGCCGGTCGATGGGATTGTGCTCCGGGAGCCGGGCCGTCAGTTCCCCGGCCGTCAAGCCGTAGGGGGCGCGGAGGCCCGTTCGAGGCCGGGGAAGCTACGGAGATCGCAGACCGGGTAGATCCCGGAGGCCGCGCTCCCTGACCAGTTGCTCGTGGAACCGGGCGTAGGTGGCACGGCCGGCCGGGCTGCCGTAGGCTTCCCCCACGTCGATGCCGGCCACCGCCAGGCCCCGGTCCAGGAACCGCGGGAACATCCACCCCTCCGACTCGTCGGGATAGACCGGCAGCAGGGTCCGCGCATACCAGACCCACGGCGTTGGAGCCCCTGCCGGACGTGATGCAGAAGGAATGAGAAATGCCGTGTGTCGCTCGATCTCGAAAAGTTCCCCCCGGAGGGCCAGCCTCTTGGTGATCGATTCCATGGCCTACTCATCAAAGACCCACGTCCCGAAGTACTCCATCTCGGCAAAAAGCTTCCACATCTGTGACCAGGAAGAGGTTTCCCGGGGGGCCGCGCTGCGGTTGCGGCTCAGGTTGCCCCGGCGTTTCTCCCCCAAAGCGGGAGCGCCGCCAATCGCCGTCCAGGGAAAGGCCACTTCCGCCGTCCAGCCATCCTCACCCACGTTCACCCGGCTCAGCCAGTCCGCGTTCCATGATAACTCCGTTTCTCGGATCCCCGTCCAGATCGCGTCCCAATGGACATTCTTTGGATTGACCATGAAATGACGAAACGGGTAACCCTCTTCGCCATCATCCGGCGCAATGAAGATCTCGACGGATTCCGCGCGCCAGATCTCCTCGTCATGGTCCTCTCCCGCTTTTAAGCTCATCCCGGCGATGTTGGGCTCATAACAGGTCAAAGCGACGTAGAGATTCTCCTCATCCCACGTGACCTGCGCGATGGTTCGGGCTTCCAATTCGATCTTCATATCGATGCCTCTGGGCGAAAAGTCGGTAATCCGTTGCCATAGTCCAGGCGAGCGAAGAATAGACAACGAGCCAGAAAGCGAAAATCGCCATTCCTTTGATCGCGAGATCCGTGTCGTATGGCGGGGATTCATTCTGTAATGTGCCCTTATGCGTGACCACTCATCCATCTCGGTGCTTCCCGACGACGCGGCATTTCGATATGCCGACGGCGTTCTTGACATCGTAGGCACCGGAGAGCAGATGCGACTGAAGCGGGGCACCACGAACATAACCCTGAAGGTCCGGGGCAGTGCCCCCGTTCGGAGTAGAAAGATGCCTGGAAAGCGTGCATCCGACGGTGTGGTTCATGACGTGCCGACGGACTTGAAGGAAACGCTGGTTTCCGACAACGAGGCTTTGGCAATATGGGAAGACATTACACCCCTCGCGCGAAATGAATGGATCTGCTGGGTCGAGAATGCGAAAAGGGAGAAGAGGCGACTTCATCGGATCGAGAGCATAAGCACGGATCTGAAAAAGGGAAAGCGCAGGCCCTGCTGTTGGCCCGGATGTCCCCACCGAAAGTGATATCGAGATGACCAGCCAACGTCGGGCGCGGGGCTGAAGGCTTCCGGAATGAAGACTGCGAGTTCGAGTGTCGCTTTGACCGCATGAGTACGAATTCAAAACCCGATTTTCTTTCGCGCTGGGCGGGGACCATCCTGTATCCGGCGATTACCGCGGCATATGTCTGGTGGTTGTGGGGATTCGTTCATGTGAGTGTCCTCATCTTCTGCAGCCTGGTGGGCGGGCTGTTCCTCTATCTCGGGTTGCGAACGATGGCGCGCTCGGCGTTCGGTGTGTCCCGGGGTGTCGGAGGCCTGTTCGGGGGAATGTTCGTGTTTGGTTTGGGTGTCCTGACGCTGTTTCCCAGTTGGCCCGACGACTGGCTGGTGAAGACGGAAGTGGGTTGGGCGATGCTGGAGAATCGAGCCAAGGTGCTCGACAAGGCCATGTACAATGACAAGCCGCGGCTCGTGCAGAAAATCGCATGGGCCGGTCTCGGGGATCCCGCACCGCGCGACACCTTCGGACATCCGATGATTAACGACGCGAAGAGTCCGGAGATGCTGCGGGCGCTACTCGCCGGCGGGCTGGACCCCGATGCCCGCGACGAGGGGGGCACCACGCTATTGATGCGGACCCACGATGTGGAGATGGCGCGCGTTCTCCTCGAGGCCGGCGCCGATCCGAACGCCCGCGATGACAACGGCCGGACTCCGCTGATGTACGTGTACAACGCCGACGTGGCATTCATTCAGCTTCTCGGTGAACACGGCGCCGACGTAAACGGCACGGACGATTTCGGCCGAACGGTCGCCGATTGGCTGGGTACCGGGCAGCAGATCGATGATGCGCTGGGGGTATTCACGCGGCTGGGGGTCAAGCGGAGTGCCGAACTGGATTTTCTGAGCCACGCGAAACGAGAGTGGCTGGACCAGGTCAGCGTCGAGCAGGGCGGATCCTTGTCGTCCTCCGCCGTCCGCATGACGCCTGCTCCCCTGGGCAGCGGCCAGACGGCCGACCTGGAGTTTCGCCTGACCAACGAGTCCAACACCGACCGTGTGGTCCGGGTGGAGGCCCGCCTGGGCCCGGAGATCCACTTTGTCGCGTCCACGCTCGACGGAAAGATCGTCAACCCGCATGAACCGCAGTCCAACCAGGAGGTCAGCTGGCCCTTGCTGGCACTGCCGGCGCGGAGCAGTGGCATTCTCGGCGTGACGGTCGTCTCCCGAAACAACTGGGCGGGTGGGGATTTGAGTGTCGATGTGAGGGCGCGGAATGTTCTGACCTACGAGGATGAAGAAGACATCTTTATCTATTTCTCTCAGCCGTGGTCGGATACGGGCTACGTTTCGCTTTCCGATGTGAACGAGGGCCCGATCGCAGCATTTCTTCTGCCGTTTGCGCTTCTTGCCTGGTTGGTGGCCTGGAAGATCCGGGGACGAAAGCACTCGTCGACCCGGATGGCCGCGCGCGTGGTCGCCGGCCTTTGCTCCATCTTGTGTGCCCTCACGGCCTACTCGATGGCATCGAATATCATCCGGCAGTTCACTCACTATGAACAGACCGAGGCGACGATCCTTGACCGCAGGTATTTCGTGGAGTCTGCGGAGTTTGAAAGCGGTGCAAGCTCGAGCCGGATGACCCGCCGGACCCACACGGTGCTCTACAACATCCCCGTGGTTGCGACCCGGTACACGACGTCGGACGGGGAAGTGATCGCGACCGCCCGTGTCGGGTCGGGGTTTATGCGGGAGAACGGGCTCGGTGACTCGGTGTCGTGCTGGTACGACCGGGACCATCCGCGGGAGCTCCGCTTTCAGCGGAAGATCAGCATCTTTGCCGTCCTGGCGATCTGTGGTTTGACCATCGCCACCGCGGCGCTGTTCTGGTTGGCCTTCTTGCGGAGGAGTGACGATCAGGGTTCGTCCCCTTAGCGTGCCCTCATGCCTAACCGGGCTTTTCCTGGGAGGATTCCTGTTGGATCCGAAACGCCAGGCGCAGGCTGTTCTTCCGGTCAACAAGTCACGGAGGATGAATTGCTCACAGGAGAGAGGATCAACCATGATGCCTGACGTGCCTGGGACTATTTTGACCATAGCCCCATAGTATTCCCATAGTTGCTGATGCTGCGCGTCTCACATGAACCCACGATAACCTTAGGAAATCTGCATCCACTAAGGGTTTTTCTAAAGCGCTCCGCGCCCTTTGCCGGGCGAGTCAGGCCCCGGAGACCATTGGCCCTTTGTTTGTGCCACGCATTGTAAGTCAAAACCAAGATGGGTGCACTGATCCCTGGCCGCGCCGGTCAAGGGGTGAGAGCGCGGAAGAATCTGTGGGGGACTGACCCGGCATGGGCGTCGCTGAGCATGAGCGGCCCGGTGTAGATGAAATCTGCAAAATCGATCCAACCGCCCCCGGCCAGCGAGGAGGATGCCCTGCATGCGGTAGGGCGCGCTGATCGTGGCGCCGCAAAAGATGAACGTGGATCCCGATCCCGTGATCGGTGAATGCTGTAGGCTGCCGAACCTGCCGGGGGAGGGTGCAAACTCGTAGGCACTCATGTCTACCACCGCCAGGGGTGGTAGCGCGATGCCGGTATCAACCGTTTGCGGATCGTCAAAGAACCGGGACCGTCCGTCGAGGCCCAACGGGACGGGCTCGGCCGTGTTGTCATCGCTGTCAAAATCGGTCGCGTCTGCCGGCACGGCGGTGCTGTCTCCGCTGTGGATGGCGGGGGAGCCAGGAGCCAACCGGAAGTCACCGGAACCGGGATCGCGCTTGCGGTCCCGAACCACTGCTGATAGGACCCCCTGCATGTTAAAAGAAATCAACAAAGTACAGATCGAGCACTACCTCGAAAACGGCTTCGTCAGCCTGCCTGGCTTCCTGACCCCGGACGAAATCAATGAACTCAAAGCGGCCGTCCTGGAAGGCGTGGCCACGACCGAAAAGAGGATCGTGCCGGGCACTGGCGCCTACTACGACGCAGTGTGGACGAGGCGGGTGAATCTTTGGAAGAACAACAAGACTGTGAAGCGCTACATGTTGCACAAGAATCTTGGTCGAATTCTGAGCCGATTGGCGAGTGTCGACGCCCTTCGCATCTGGCATGACCAGGCATTGATCAAGGAGCCCTTCGCCAATCCCACCGGCTACCACCTGGACATCGGCAAGTGGTCGTTTTCTTCTGCTCATGCCATCTCGGTCTGGATCGCGCTGGAGGACGCCACCCTGTGCAATGGCTGCCTGTGGTTCGTTCCCGGTTCGCACCGGATCGCAACGTTTGACACGGTTGACATCAACGAGAACCTGGGTGGCCTGTTCGAGGTATTCCCCGGGATGGCTGGGATCGATCCGGTCCCCATGCCCTTGAAGGCCGGCGACTGCTCGTTTCACAACGGCCTTCTCGCCCACGGCGCCGGCGCCAACATGACACGCGGCCGACGGATCGCCATGACCTGCGCTTACATGCCGGACGGCAGTGTCTTCAATGGACGGCAGAACGTCTTGCCGGACGATTACTTTCAGAGCCTTGCGGTCGGTGACGTCCTGGAGAATGACGACTGCAACCCCTTGGTTTTTCGTAATGGCTTCGAAGAAGACCCCCGGCGTCGGTAGCGCCAGGAAGGTTGCGTCCGCACTTCTCCTTGGCGCCTTGGCCCGGATCACGCCGTGCGTTGCCGCACCGCGCGCTTCCCGCATCAGCGGGACGCCCCGTCGGACAGATCTCCCCAGATAAGGACGTGAACTTCCGCCCCGCGACCGCCGCATTTACCGTATGGGCTGAACCAAAGGGATTCGTGGACTTGTGCCCACTCACCCCGCCACTCGGCCTGAGATGCGATTTCTGTTCGTCGGTCCGTGGCTTTGCACTCCGGCTTCCTTCCCACCCAACCTCGCGGCTGCGCAGTTGCCTTCGGCTAGTACTTTTGTTCTCATGGTTTCATGTACGGGGGACTTAAACACCATAGGTTCACGCCCAAGCTGGGCGTACATAGGGCAATGGTGGAGCCGTGGAGACGCCCCACGCTTCACAGGGCTGACGTGTACGAGGAAACGGAACTGATAACTAGCTGAATGAAAGGAGTCAGCCACGCCAGTTGCCCTTTCGAAAGACGCATGTAGCCTGACTCCTTTTGGCTACGCAGTGTATCTTGGTCTGGCGATTGCCGGTGTTTTTACGAGACGTAGAGTCATCTTGGCTGTGTTTCCCCTCGTTCTGTTAGTCAACCTGTCCACCATATATATTGCCTACGCATGGTGGTAACATGCTAACTCTACATGGTGAACACTCTTCAGGTACCGCAAGATTCCACAGTCCTCCAACAAGATCCTCGAGCTCATTCGCTGGACGACGCGAAGAGCTCAGAATGATCGTTCTCGGTCACGATCTATCAATGATTCCAGGGCGACACCGTCTTCGTACTCAGTGCAGCGGTCCTCGTCCTCGAGGATGCGGTTATCCACCTTTCGGCCTGGGGTTCCGTCCTGCGGATGGTACAATGGCGAACGAACCAGACGGTTCGGGGACGAGGACGACGACGATTGCAGAGAGCACAGCGATATCGGTGAACCGCCATTGGCCACAAATGGATTCTGCGTTGCACGAATTGGGATGCGCGCACCTGTGTATTGGAACGTGGAGAGAGCCTGTGAACTCGTTTCGGCGAAAGAAGAGTAGTGGGAGGTAATTTGAAGATCGTTGAACGCCTGTTGTTTTGCGCAGCTCTGAGTGTGGGGATGCAGATGATCGCGGTCCGTGTTTCCGCGGACGAGGCGGCATTGCCTTCCAATCGGCTTACGGTGGCAGTGCTTGGATTCGAAGACCAGACGGACACTTCTCAGTCGGCTCACTGGCGACACTCGGTAAAGAGATTGCTTTCGAATCAGCTCCGTGAAGCCAAAGGCATTCGCGTAATATACGGGAGTGCGGTCAAGAGTGCCTATCGCGAGCTTGATATCGACGCAGATGCCGTGTTGGACATCGCCCAGGCACGGAAGTTGGGGGAGGTCCTCGAAGCGCGGAGAGTCATATGGGGCAACTACAGGCATGAGGCGAAAGGATGGGTGGCAAGCGCTCGCGTCTTGAACGTGGCAAGCGGGGAGGCGTCGCAAGAGCTGATTGGCGTCTCAGAGAACTGGTTCGAGATCAGAGACATGCTGACCAACCAGATCCTTTCGAATTTAAAAGTCAAACCTTGCGTTGAAGAACAAGAGGCGATGGGCAGATACTGGACTGATTCCTCAGAGGCGCTGAATTGGTGGTCTCAAGGATACAGTCTGCAGGAAGAGAAAGAGCCTCGATCGAAGCAAGAAGAGTGCTTGCGGAATGCCCTGATGGAGGACACCGAATTTGTGGAAGCTCATCTCGGACTATCGGCAATTCTAGCAACTCAAGGAAGGTTTGAGGATGCAGCACAGGAAGCCCGCACCGCCTTGAGGATACGGCACAATAACGCGGGCGCACATCGAATGTTAGGATCTGTCCTGATGGTACAAGATCGGTTTGCTGAGGCCATGCCGGAACTCCGTGAGGCTTTGCAAATTGATCCTGATGATGCTGAAGCGCTGAAATGGTTGGGTCAGATCCACGCGTCAGAGGGAAGATGGGATGAGGCCACGGAATGTTGGGAAAGGGCGCAGGCACTCAATCCGATGGACGCAACCGTCTCGGCCCAGCTAGGAAGTGCATACGTGTACAAGCGCGACCGAGCCAGGGCCTTGGCGCAGGTGAAGGAAGCGGAGCGGCGCAGTTTTGAAGATTTGAACGCAGAGCAGATGATTGGTCGTGCATATGAGTATCTCGGAGAGATTCCACAAGCAATAAGACACTTTGAGCGGGCGGTGGCCTTGGGGCGCGAGGAACAGATGAACCCGGACGGGATTGCTTATATGGAGAGACAGCTACGCCGCCTCAAAGCGACTCTTGCACCGGAATTTGTCGAAGCCACCATGCCAATGTCCTATAACGCGGAAGAGCTCCAACTCAAGCTGCAGGCAATACTTTCCGCAGACGAATTGGGGGTGCTCGTCCGCCCATTGGAAAGCACCCCCGATATAAAGCGGTGGGCTGAGGAGTTGACACATGGGGCTACAAATGAACTGGCAAAGGCGAAAGCTCTCTACGACGGCCTCACCAGGCACATTCATATTAAGAGTCCCCATGATGCGCGTACTGCTCGCCAAGTATTCGCTTCGTGGACTGATCCAAAAGAGTCCTTCAATTGCCAGGATTACACGAAATTATACGTGACCTTAGCCCGGGACGTGGGAATCATCAGTTGGTACGTCCACGTTGACAAAGACTATTCGGGGAAAGCGGTGCCACACGACTGTGCCGCTGTATTCATAGATGGAAAGGTCCTGTTGGTCGATCCCACCTACCGATGGTTTGGCGTACCCCACGAGGACTTCGTGATCTTGAATGACCTACAAGCGATTGCCCATCACCATTCCCAAGGGGATGTGGTAGTCCGGCACCGCCTGGCTCGAAAACTGGATCCCGAATCAACATGGACCAGGCTCAAGATGGTCGGAGCCCTGATCTCCAATAACCAATGGGACATTGCCGGCCGGGAGTTGAATGAGGCCCTCGTGGAGGGAACACCTGGCTGGCAAGGCTATTTTCTACAGGGCATTGTTGCCGGGCATGCTGGCGACACCGAACATGCATTGCACTTTCTAGGCAAGGCAGCTGAGCTGAACCCAGAAAACTCGGAGATTCAATATAATCTTGGTGTAGCGCTTTTGCATCTGGGGGAATTCGAAGATGCTCGCGAAGCGTTCCGTGCCGCTCTCAAGCACCGACCGCGGCCGGAAACCGCGGCAAGTGCGCGACGAAGAATCGTTGAAATCAACGAAATACTGGGTGCACACCCCGAGGACAGCGGCACCCGTGAGCCGCTGCAAGAGAGGAATTCTTGAGAAGATTTGATCGAAAACTGACGTTTTCTCTGAGGTTGACGGATCGCTGTACGAAGAGGCTGCGCGAAGGGTGATCGGCGGGTGCGCCTGAAGCGACTGAAATACCGCTCCAGGTCGAACGATCGAAGAGGGCTAGTTGAGCGGACCAGCTAACAACGCCCTGATCCTTGAGAAAGATAGCATCGTCCGCGCCCGCATTGCGTTGCGATATGGTGCGGAACTCATTACTGTTGGCGGCGAAGTGAAATCAACGCGGTTGGAGATCGCGAATCGGAGTGGTTGACTGAAACTTGCCGGGTTCTTTCTGGGGCAAGACGCAGTCCCAACCTTCGGGGGGAAACCTGCCACCACGCCGCAGGCCAGAGCAGTCAAACTGGGCCGCACGAAAACAACCGACAGCCCGCGAACACTGTGCGAAAGGAACCCATGACGGATCATTGGCCGGAACACGGATTTACTGCGGATATTCGACATCTATGGATCTTGTCTCTGTGCTTCACCATCCTGATCGGGCAGCTTCCAGCAATCTCTGGATTCAACGATGATGCTGATCCTCACAAAGTTCTGAGCGCAGCGCAGTGGCAACGATTGGACGACTCGGTGGAGCGAGCATTGTCCTGGACTGCCTCGCAACAACAGGCCGACGGAGCCTTTGGTGAGATACCTGAAGCGCAGCCAGCCATTACATGTTTATGCATTCTGGCATTTCTTTCGCAGGGCCACACGCTTGGCGAGGGAACGTTTGGAGCTCACCTCGAACAGGCAGTTCAGTACGTGCTGCGATGCCAGCGAAACGATGGTCTTTTCTCGCGAATGTCTGAGCTCGGCACCAAGAACATCAGTCGACATCAATCCAAAACGGCCGTATACAATCATGCGATTTCCGGGCTTTGCCTCAGTGAGCTGCACGGTATGAGCAGTGGCATCCCTCAACAGCAAATTGCCACTGCAATCAAGCGGGCATTGTCGCTGAGTATGAAGCTGCAGGACCGCCCTAAGCGCAGAGAAGAAAGCCGCGACGGATGGCGCTACTGGCATGACGACGGGGACGTATGCGCAGATCTTTCCGTCACCTCATGGCATCTGATGTTTCTGCGTTCAGCAAAGAACGCCGGTTTCACGGTGCCGAGTGAGCGGATTGACCGGGCGATGCGATTTGTTACCGCCTGCTACGAGGAGCGCCATCATGTCTTTCTGTACCATCCGGAACGCACCAGCAGGCGGACGCGAGCGATGACAGGCGCAGGAATCCTCGCCCTTTCCCACGGAGGGATGGTTGAAACGGAGATGGCTCAGCGGGCGGGCGATTGGCTGCTTGCGCATCCGATCGAACGATATAGAAACGGTCCGAGTTACCCCGGTTGGCCCCCCGGGCATCATTTCCATTATGACGTGTTCTACGCGACGGCAGCAACGTACCACCTGCAAGGTCGATACTGGCGAGAATTCTATCCGAAGGTGGTGGATACCCTGATCACACACCAGAAAGAGAGTGGCGCCTGGCACACCGAGATCGGGAACGCAGAGTTTTTCGGCAATGTCTACACCACCGCCCTAAGTATTCTTGCGCTCAATATACCCAACCAGCTGCTCCCCATTCTACAACGATAAGGTTCCTTAAGGGGCTGAGACAACGTCATAGGGCTCAGCGGCGTGCCTACCTCTGAGCCTATCCGTTGTGCTCTCTACGCGAGAGGACATCCGAAACCAGTGATCTGCTGTTTGTCCTTATTATGCTGGTGTGGCCGGCGACAATTAGATTTCCCTGGGAAAGTATATTTGTCGTTGACCAGCTGGTGCGTATTCCGACTCAATTTCCGACCTACCTGCTCAAATTCGTACTTGGAAATGTGTCCTCCTGGTGAAGAAAAGCGATATCGCAACCGCGTACTGCTAAAGCCCTATTCGTTCTTGCAGTCACTGTGCGCAGTGTGACCAGCATCTACGCGTAACAGAAGGCGAATGTTGAATGAGAACGACCCCCGAAAACCGGCCAGAAGCGCAGTTTCCCGCACGTTTTCGGTTGGGCTGAATCATTTGACCCTACGGGCTCATTGAGCCCGCGGGGGCGTTACCAAGATCGAAATGCCGCTGACTCGCGTGAATAATGAACTGCCACTGTCACCGGTCCGTTCAAAACGAGCTAGGCGATGTGTCTTGGGGGCATTCCCAATTTTACTGCTCGACTTGGGCTCCGTTGGCATCTGAACCAAGAGCTCCGACGGTCTCGCCGCGTTGCTCGCGACATTTCCCATGGTATCGTCGTCTTTTGCAGGCTGGCGGGAGGCCGGCACTTGCGCGGACGAAGATTTCGGCAAGGACAGCCTCGCACCCCTACTCCAACCACGTCTTTACACGATAAGATCTCACAGGATGGCCGGCGGTGTTTGTGTGCCACACCGGACTGCCGTCACCAACAAGATTAGTATAGCCGGGTACAGGCTGCCATGGACCGGGCGTGAGGTCGGAACAATCCTGCAGATCATAATACCGGTCCACTTCTTCGTAGCCCGCCCCGCACGCCTCAACCGTGGTATAACGCACCACAACCGTTCCGTTGGATTCGGAAATCTCAATATCGAAACGACTCAAGCTGGTGAGCGGAACGGTACCCAGCACGTATTCTTCCCAATTCAGCAACCCATCGCCGTCATCGTCCCGAATCACATCGGAAACGTTGGTGCCGAGACCATACTGCACAAGCCACCAGACCGGTGTGGCATTCGCCGCCAGGTCAGCCGCAAAACCCGCGTCGATCGTGTGATTTGCCGTCACGTTCGTGAACGTGTAGTTGGTGATCGCGCCCATGGATTGGGCGCCGTCAACCACGACGTCGGCAACATGGTAGTAGTTGGTCGCGATCACATCAAAGTTCATACCGCCGCCTACATCCACCAGCACTTCGCCGGAAGGATCAATGATGCCGTAGAGGCCGGCAGAGGCAGTGATCTTCTTGAACGCGAGTGTGTTGTAATTCTCTACCACCAGGTCATCCAGATGGAAGTTGCCCATCGTGGACAAGCCACTGAAGTAATTGTTGTTGGTATTCGCCGCGGCAAACCAATCGTAGGTATTCGTAGCGGCAACACCGTTCGTCCACAGCCGAAAATGGAAGAAGCCGTTGACATCTCTTGCATAATCCACTTCCAGGGTGAGCCGGATCCATTCATCCGGTCCGACATCCGTCTCCGTCAGTTCTGTCCAGGCGTTTGCAGAAGGCTGGCCCACAGGATCCGGACAGTGCCACACCAGCAGGCGGCTATTCGTGTTGACGTAAATGCCGAATTGCACATCCGCCTGAAGTTGAGGCGGCAGCTCCTGTTCCCAGGGCTTGCATTCGAACATCATATCGATCCAGATCTTGGTATGAGCTTCGGTATTCTCAAACCTGTTGGTAACCGGTCCATCGATCTCCAACACGAGCTCGTGCGGCTCCTCCATCAGCGGATACGCGCTCCCATAGGTGTTTGGGTAGTCGTTGGTGACAACCGCAGCATCATACCTATCCTCGGCATGCCAGCCATGCATCCCGGCAAGCCGAGTACCGTCATCGTACCTTTCAAAGGACTCCCGGTAAGGAATCCGGTTCAGTACGTTCGAGCCAATCACCGTAATGGTAACGTAATCCGTGAGAGTAAGATTACTGCCGAACGTGGTGGTCAGAGACAGCACGTAAATTCCCGCCGCCTCAGGAAAGCTTGCCGTGGTATTCGGGGCATAAGGGTCCCCGAATGCTACCATTCCTGGCCCCAGATATTTGGTCCATAGCGTGGTGATGTGTTCAGGCGGAAGACCATCGCCGTCCACGGTGGCGTTCAGCAGCAACGGATCAAGAATGGCTAGTGTCTGGTCCTTCGTGTCGATCAAAACACTAGGCTGATTCGTATAAACCGTAATGCCGACTTCCGGCGAAGTGCTGGTTTTGAAATCGTCTTTCATCTTCGCCGAAAGCATGTACGCCCCGGCGTTTGTGATATTGTCCAGCGCCCATTCGTACGGAGGATTGGATACCACGCCGAGACGGTTCGTGCCCTCGAAGAACTCCACCTCATGGACAGAACCAATCAACCGGTTGCTGTCAATGGCAACCGTAATCACGGTAGAAAACGGCGGAATAAACGACGTGCCGTCCTCCGGACTGCTTATCGTCACCCTCACCGGCACGGATGCGGCAATGACAACCGCCGGCGAGCTGTTCGTCCCCGCGTCATCCACCAGTCTTGCCGTCAGCGAGTAATTCCCGGCATTCGTGATGTGATTGTGATCCAGCGGCGCTTCGTACGGAGCCGCGGATGCCGTGCCAATGTGGTTCGTGCCCTCGAAGAACTGTACTTCATTTACAGAACCGACCAACCGGTTGCTGTTGATGGCTACCGTGATCACGGTTGAAAAGGGCACAAGGAAACTTTCACCAAATCCCGGACTCGTGATGTTCACCTTGGGCACCGGCGACCCCGGAGAGCCGCGCTCACCCGTCGCGATCCAGTTGACACTGTCATTCCCGTAATCCTCCGCAACGCTTCGCTGCAGAGACGGCCCGTGGCCGTCCGCACCGGACGGCCACGGCGCCTCGTCATCGTATTTCACACGTTCCACCAGGATATACGGGACAAAGGCCGGCTCAGGCTCACCTGGCTTAAACAGACGGATGCTCTCTCCCGCATTGTCCAGTTGCCCGGAATAGGGCCCATAGACACCCACACCGCCAGGCACCTCGGCATACACGGAGCGGAATGCATTGGAGTCCGTGGGAACGATCAGTGCGAAGTTAGTTGCGCCGATGACAGTATTCGCAGGAAACGTGAAGTCAATCGCACCGCCGAGTCTCCAGGTGTTTGCCACATGGCCAGTGTCATACAACTCCACATCACTGCCTGTGATATTGTACAGCTCAATGAATTCAAATAAACCGGGGTCTTGTGGATGATACATGATCTCGCTGATAACCACGGGGCCGACGAGTGGATATGCATTCGCCCCGTTCGAGGTGGGCGCACTCATCGCCGTGAAGTCATCACTCCCGTCGCTCTTCGTGTACCGCCCGAAGGTCACGTCCCGCTCGGCAGCGCCGAAATCCTCGGATTCCCTGTAGGCCGGCTCCGCCAGCATCCCGTTCGTTCCCGCCGACAGATAGACGGTGTCGCCGAGCTCGTTCAGCGCAAATCCGTCGGCCGGGAGAGCGCCGACGCCGAAGTCGTCATGCTCCGTAAAAACAATGGTGCCGCTCCCGGGTATTTCGGTACCGCCGGGAATCGGAAATTTCGTCAAGTTGGTCTCGGTGTCACTCAGATACCAGCCGCCGATCTGGAGGGGACCGGCCGTCATGTTCCGCAATTCGATCCAATCGCCGGGATCATCGCTATCCTGGTGGCTCAGCACCTCGTTGATCACG
>Ga0315336_1002617_pt1 | contig 26835 bp, 12 predicted proteins | sample ASW5metaG_FD_204512 | JGI IMG/M metagenome (GOLD analysis project Ga0315336, IMG submission 204512) | Ammonia-oxidizing marine archaeal communities from Monterey Bay, California, United States - ASW #5 | ecosystem: Environmental > Aquatic > Marine > Intertidal zone | place: USA: California... | reverse complement strand
GCATCACCAGCCTCCTCGGTCCCGACCGCGGCCACCGATAGCGGCCACCAACAACGACTCGTCCGTCTACCCGGACCAGGCGCTACGCGAACCTCGTTGTTTTTTGCGCCATTACTGCCGGGACCCCAGCACGGATCGCGCGGAGCGAATGCTCCAGCAACGCGAGGGGCATGGTGACATCGCCGTGCTCCAGGGCATGAAGGTGTGGACCCGCCACGCGGCCGGTGTCCGCGAGCTGGCGCAGCAGGACCGCGACCTGATCAACGAAAGCGCCAGCGCGGCGGCCACAACATTGCAGCGGGCGACACCTGGGGTCGGGCCGGTGCTCAGCGACTGGGTGGCGGACGCCCGCCACCGCGTGCGCCGGTGGCCCGACAAGGATGCGGCCGAGGCGCATCTGTCCGAGCTGGCTGATCCGGCCTACCGGACACAGCGCGAGCGGATACCGGAGTACTGGAGTTGAACACACCGCGGCAGCCGATTTCTCACGACGAGGCCGTGTCCATCGCCGTGGCGGCGACCGGCCTGGCCGGCCATGACGTTTCGCTCGGCGCAATGGACCTCCTCGACCGAATCGGCCGCGGCGAACTGACCTACGACGAGGCCGCCGCCGAGGTCATCGCGGAGTTCAGTCAGCCCGCTGACCCAGCGCACTAGGACGCCAAAGCCAGAGAAACGCCGGCATAGCGTACTGTTCAGTACGTCAGTAGCTCAGTGCCTCCGCATTTCCGTACCCCAAGTTGCCCGCAGGCCGCGGTGTAGACATGATGTACTGATCTACTGATATAAGTGGTTCCGTAGCTACTGATAGACAAGGTGGGTGCGTTTTATGTCACCGGTGCTGACCATCGTCGTGGCCAACCTCAAAGGCGGGTCCACCAAGACCACTACCTCAGCATTCGTCCTGCACGCCCTCGCTGAAGCAGGGCTATCGGTTCTCGGCGTGGACGCCGACGGTGAGAATGAATCGCTGCTGTCATGGTCCGAAACGGGGGAGTGGACCATCCCGGTTATCGGTATGCCGGTCGCTGACCTGCATCGCAAGCTGCCAGGCGTCGTTGGCGACAGGTACGAGGCTGTGGTGATCGATACACCACCGATGAAGGAACGCCGCGGCGTCGTCGCCTCAGCCATCAGGATCGCGACTCATGTGCTGGTGCCGATGGCGCCAACCGGCATGGAGTACGCGCGGGTACCCGCGATCCGCGAACTCGTAGACGAGGCCGCGGCATTGGCCGCGGATGAGCCGCCGCAGCTCGCCGTGGTGCTCACCCGCACGGTCCCGAATGCCGCCAGCACAGATGTCTACCGGCAGATGCTCACCGCTGATGGGATTCGCGTCCTGGGGCCGACCGTAGGCCGTCTAGAACGCTACGCGCAGGCGTTCGGCCTGCCGATCACAAGCGCAGCGGCGACCGCATACGGCGATATTGCCGCCGAGCTGCTGGGCGTCCCGCAGAGTAGATACTGATCTACTGATATACGTAGATGCGTACTGGCGAGGGAGGACCGCGCTCATGAGTTCTGCAGCAGACAGGATCAAGGCCAATGCTGAGCGGCTGCGCACGAAAGCGCCGGCCAAAACGGCACCGGCAGACGATGGGCTATCTGAGGTTGCGCCCGCCCCCCGGCCCGCGCCGGGCGGTGTCCGCCAGAAGAATGTCCGCCGAACAGTGGATCTGTCCCCATCTGCGCATCGGAGCCTGGACAACTGGCAGCGAGACACCGCAGACCGGCTGGGACTGGCGCGCGTGACAGGCCAGGAAGTCCTGGCCGCGCTCGTTGATCGGCTGCTTGCCGACGATGAGCTAGCCGAGCACATCGTGCGCGCGATCGCCGCTCAGCGTTCGTGACCGCCTCGTCACACGGGCTCCTGCCCGGCCCGCTGCCGTGGCCCGGTTGCGTCCGGTTTCTGCTGGTCGCGGTGCCTTGCACGCCTGCCCGTTAGCGTCTGTGCCCATGCGAGTAGGTGTGTACATCGACGGGTTCAACCTCTACTACGGCGGCCGTGGCCTGTGCGGGAAAGGCACCGCAGGGTGGCGCTGGCTCGACGTGCGCGCCCTGGCGGCGCGCCTCGTTGCCGGTCACTCCACCTGGACCGGAGCCACCATTGAGCGAGTGGTCTACTGCACGGCGGTCATTTCTGGCGCGGACAATCCGGTGGGCAACCGCGAGCAAGACGCTTACCTGCGGGCACTGCGACGCTCTCAAACCACCGACCGGATAGAGCTGGGCAACTACGTGCACCGTACTGCGCGGGCACCGCTGGCGACTCCTGACCGCAACGGCCGCCCGGTCCTGACGCACCCTGGCGGATCGGTGATGGTCAAGGACGCGGCAGGGCAGGACGATCCTGCCGCGGTGTTCATGGTGTCGGTGGCCAGACGCGAGGAAAAGGGTTCGGATGTGAACGTGGCGGCACATCTACTGCTCGATGTTCTCGAACAGCGCATCGAGGCGGCCGTGGTGATCAGCAATGACAGTGATCTGCAGTTTCCGGTGCAGACTGCGCGGGATCGCGTCCCGGTCGGGACGGTGAACCCATCTCGCAGCCACACGGCGGGCAAGCTGCGCGGCTCACCTGCTGACGGTGTGGGTAATCACTGGTGGTACCAGCTCACCGCGGCCGACTTCCAAGCTTGCCAGCTTCCCGACCCGGCGGAAGGTGTGTCCAAACCGGGGCCGTGGTGACAAGCCCGACAGGGGAGGGGAATTGCGCCCGCGCAAGGCGCGTTGCATACTTGCGTCATACCACCCGGCCCTACTGGGGCCGGGTTTTTCATGCGGTCGGTCCGCTGAGTGAGGGCAGAGGTATGCCCACGTGGTGCCCTTCCCCGATAGAGGCCAGTGTCCGCGCTTGAGCGGGGGTGCTGTCAAGGCCGCAGCCGCCGCGGCGGTCGGCCTCTGGCCGAGCCTTGACAGCTCGCCCGCCCGCGCGAGAATCCAAGATCGGGGGAGGGGCCGAAGAAAAGTGCTAGGCCAACTCACGGCACCAGCGCCCGGTACACGCTGGATCGCGAAATCCCAAGGGAACGAGCAATATCGGTGCGTGTTGCGCCTGCTTCATCGAGGCGGCGTACGGCATCGACTGTCGCGGTAGGCAGTTTCGGCCGTCCCGGCATCCGTCCGGCGGCCCTGGCGGCGGCCACACCGGCCGCCGACCTCTCGGCCGCTAGTGCGCGCTCGAATTGAGCCACCGCGGCGAAGACGTGAAAGACCAGGCGGCCGCCTGCCGTGGTGGTGTCGATGGATTCAGTGAGCGAGCGCAGCTCGACACCGCGGGCGTCCAGGTCCTCGACCACTCGCAGCAAGTGCGGCAGTGATCGGCCGAGCCGATCCAGTCGCCACACGGCGAGTACGTCACCTGACCGGGCGTAGTCGAGGACTGCGGCCAGCTCGGGCCGGTCATCGCGGCCGCCCGACATCGTCTCAGTCCAGATACGTTCTGCGCCTGCTTCTTTGAGCGCATCAGTCTGCATATCGAGGTTTTGGTGACCCGTCGAGACGCGGGCATAGCCAAGAACGGCCATCACGCCCTCCGCGGCCGTGATCCGAAGTGGGAGCGGAAGCCTTCGAGCCAATCTGCGCGCGCCGGGCCGGTGAGGTCGACCGGTGCCCACAGTTCGGCGTCGGCGGGGCTGTCTGCATCGCCATTAGCCACCCGCTGCTGAGCATCCAGGTAACCCGCCGCGTGCATGTCATCAGATTGCGAGAACACGGCCCGAATCTCCGCCAGGTTCGCCTGAAAGTCGCGATACGCCGCGCGCCGCTCTTCCTCCGTGGCGTAATCGTCGCCGTAGCGTTCTAGCCACGCCCGCCAGTGTTCAGCCGCGCTCATCTGGCTACCGCTCTGCGGTCCTTCATCGGTCATGAACGCATTCTATCAGTAGATCAGTAACTCAGTAGATACGCCCTGCGGGCAGTTTGTGGGCTACGACTTCTGGACCCAACCGGGCCGCGCAGCGGGCCGGGCGGGAGCCATCTGTGTGTGTCAAATCTCCCGGTACCTCCTGGGCGATTCTGGGACGGAGTTGCGAAACACCTCCCCGTAGGTGTCGCCGCAGGTGACCACCTGACTGGGTTCGGCGTCCCAGAATCGACAGTTTTTTCGACAACTCAGATGTCGAGGCCGTAGTCGCGGTCAAGGTCTTGTGTGTGGTCGCGGTCGCGGTGACGCTCGGTGCTTTCGCGGATGCGGGTGAGTTGGCGCCAGGCGCGTTGGTGGGTGTCTCGGCTGCGTTCGATCTCGGCGGCCAGCTCGGGATCGGCGATGGTGAGTGCTGCGGCGCGGGCGGCGGGGTCGATGTCGTGGTGGTGAGCAGCCCAGGGGAGGTTGAGTCCGTCGAGGAGCCGACGCGAGGGGCCGGGTTGGTCGTCGTCAACGAGCAGCAGCCGGGCGTGATGGGCGGCGGCGTGCTGGGCGATGCGGGCCAGGTCGGTGGGGCGCGCGGCTGCGGCGTTGTCGATGATGAGGACTGCGTCGCGGGGCATCGGGGTGGTGGTGAGCCGTTCCGGGTTGTAGCGGGCGATGGTCCAGCCGCGCCCGGCTGTGTGTGGCGGCTCGGGTGTGGGGGAGACGACCACGACGGCGCGGCCTCGGGCGACGGCGGCGGTGTGGGTGTCGGTGATGAGTTGGTCGAGGTCCTCCCGGTTGCGGGAGTGGGCCATGGTGACTGCGTGACCGTAGGGCACCGCCAGCGGTCCGGCGGGCAGGGGGTCGCCGCCGTGGCGGCCAGCCACAGCCAGGATCTCGGCCAGGGCGCGGTCGGCGGTCTGCTCTGCTGCGCGGTGGCGGTTGTCAGCGGCGCTGGCGCGATCGTGCCGGTGGGCCCGTTGTAGGTGGGTGACGACGCGCCGGTGGTGGTCGAGGTGGTCGGTAACCTCGGCGGGCAGCTGGGTGTGTTCGGCTGCGGCAGCGGCGGTTTCGGCGATGGTGGCCGAGTCGCGGTCGCGTCCGAGAATGGTTCTCAGCGCGGCGGCGGCCTGCGCGGCGGTGTCGCGCACCGGGGTATGCACCTCGGCGCTGGCGTCGGGGGTGGGTGCGTGTTCGTGGTCGCGTTCTCCGGTGGGCTGTTCGTAGAGGTAGACGGTGTTGGTGTGGCGGCCGCGGGTCATGGCGACGTAGGCGGTGCGCCGGTTGGCCAGCCGCGATTGGACCCCCAGTAGTGCGTGGGTGGTGTCGGCGGTGGCTCCTTGGGCGGCGTGCACGGTGAGCACGTAGCCGAGGTGCACCTGCTCGCGGAGGAAGTCACCGCTGAATACCGCGATCGCGTCATCGCCGAGGCGGCGGGCCGCGAGCCGGTTGTTGTCGGGGTCGACCTCGAGGACTTCCCAGCGGTTGCCGTTGCGGACCGGGGCGGGATCGGGTTGGCCGGCGCGGGCCGGGCGCATAGCGATGGTGGGGTCGCTGTCGCGGGTGACGATGAGGTCACCGGCGGCGATGCGGTGCCCACGGGCGGCGGTGACGGTGGGCGCATCGGCGGCGATGCGGTCGCAGTGGATGCGTTCGTTGAGCGGGTCGGCGACTTCCCAGCGGTCAGCGATGAGCAGGGCGTCGCGGCCGGCGTCCAGATCGGCGCGCCAGGCCGCCAGGGCGTCATCGGCCATGGTGACTTCGTCGCCGACGTTGAGCCGGCCGCTGCGGCGATACCAGCTCACGGCGCGGCGTACCGCGGCTGCGCCGCCGTGGCGTACCGCCAGGGAGGCGGCGCGCTCGTCGGGGTCGTGCATCCGCCACACCTCGGACAGGTGTTGTGCCCAGGGCAGATCGGTGCAGAGTTGTTCGAAGGTGCCGGTGCGGGCTTTGACGGGTTCGAGCTGGCGGGCATCACCGACCAGGACGGTTTTGACCCCGGCCTCGGTGGTCGCGGTCAACAGCTCGCGCAGCTGCTGGGTGCCGACCATGCCGGCCTCGTCGACGACGACGAGGGTGGGCGCCGCTGACAGCCGCAGGGTGCCGCGACGGTGGCGCTCCAGGGCCGCGGCGATCGTCATGCCCGCGCCGCCGGCGCCCTCGCTCATCGCCTCATCGACGGCGCGGTGGGTGGGCGCGAGCACCAGCACATCGCCGCCGGAGCGGCGCATCGCCGCCCGCAGCGCTTTGAGGCTGTGCGTTTTGCCGGCGCCGGCGGGCGCGGACAGCGGCTGGATCAGCCACGGCGAAGCGGCGATGTTGGTGATGGCCGCACGCTGATCCGCCGACAGTGCGGCGGTGTCATCACGGCGGATTGTGATCACCGCGCGCTGTGCGCGGACCGGGGTCAGGTCGATGATGGCGCGTTCCTCGGCGAGCAGCTCGGCGGCGGTGTAGCGCACCGATCCCTCCCGCTGATGCGGCGCACGCTCGGCGGTCACCGGAATCAACACCTCGTCGGCCAGCGTCTCCACCAACTCGCGCGGCGACACGCCAGCGGTGGCGGCAGCGCCCACCGGCAGCCGTGCTGCGATGGCCTCGATGAGATCGGCGCGGGTGAAGGTGGCGGCCTTATGGATGCCCGCGACCGCCTGCCGCGCCACCTCCCGCACATCCACACCGGCGCCCGCCAGCCGCCTGCCACGGGCCTCGCGCTGCGCCTCGGCGTCGATGCCGAAGCCGCGCGGATCGGCCGCCCAGCCGGCCCGCAACTGCGCCCGCGACAGGCTCTCGGGTTTACGCGGCCGGGTCGCCTTTTGCGCCACGCCAAGCTGCGCCGCGGTCGGCTCCTCGTCGGCCAGCACCAGGTTGCCGCGCGCCCAGTCCTCGAGCTGACTGGAACGCTGCGAGAACACCTTGATGGTGGCCCGGTCAACGCCCGCCACATCTGCCATACCGGTGTCGGGATCGATCGGACCCCACTCCACGCCAATCGAGTTGTTCAGATGCGGCCGCAGCGACGCGTGATAGATCATCCCCGCCGCGCGCAGCTCGTGATAGAGCGACGTGCCATCCAGCGACACCAGTCGGCCATCGGCGCGGGCCTGGCGGTTGGGCACGATCACGTGGGTGTGCAGATGCGGATCACCCGCCCGCGACGTCTCATGCTGAAACGCCGCGGCCACGATCCCCGGCAGCTTCACCAAATCCTTCTGGCCCGTCTGCGGGTTGTGCACCCGCGTGTAACCGGCATGCTCGGCGAGATACTTCATCGCCTCGCCGATGGCGTAGGCGTGCGCATCAGCGACCGCCTTGTCGGTCACATCGTCGCCGAACGCGCGCAGCAGCGACACCGATTTCGGCGCGCAAAACGTCAAATCGAACCCGTGCACCGAGCCTGCGCGGAAGGCCCGGCCGACCTCGCGGGAGGGCACCATGCCGTCATCGAGCCACCGGGTCACCACGTCCAGATCAGCGGCCCCGCCGAGCGCATCGCCACGCGTCAACCCGACCAGTTCGGCCGCGCGGATCGGCTCTTCGCCGGCCACCAGCCAGGTCGGCATCCGGGTCTCCGACTCGCTGTAGTACTCGCCCAGCCCACCGTTGCGGGCGCGCGCATCACGCGCGGCGGCCGTGGCGTCACGGGCGGTGTCAACGTAATACGACACCGACCACCGGCCCAGCTTGGCTGGCGTCAACACCGCGCCCAATCACCTCCCAACCCCGCCGCCCACACGGCCAAGGCAGCGCGCCGCACGGCGCGCTGCCGCCATCGTTGCACACCTTGTGCAAATGTGCCACCGTATTAGATGGATGCTGGAATGGGTGAGCACTGTGGGGCTGAACTGGTGTGGAGTAGTGGGGGTAATCAGAGGCATGAGGAGGGGGCTTTTGGTTGATGGTGAGCAGAGAGAAGGTGGGGGTTAGCAACAACGAGGTAAGGGTGAAGAGAACAGGAGTGGTGAAGAGGAAGAGAGGCGCGGGCCGGGTGTCACCGCCTGACACTTAGGCCCGCTAGTTAGGTTGGCTTGAAGGTGCGAGTGTGGCGCGCCAGGTGCTGAGCGTGTGCGGGTCGCGTCCGAACGTCAGCGGGCCGTTTCGCAGCTACTAGGCGCGTCGTCGACGAGGCGGTCGAGGTGACGGAAGAATGCCTCGGCGTCGGCGTGCACGGTGCACTCCTCGTGCCGCCAGCGGCGCACCGGCGTTGACGGCGGAATCGCCTCGTTGGGAGTGGACGGTGCCATGCCTTCGACGATAGATCGTTGCGGTGCGTCTGAACACGCGCTCGGAGTGCGCTCAGGGCGGGGGCGTCGAGCGCGGTTGGTAAGCACTTGGCGGATGTGTTCGCGGGCGGCGGCAATGCGGGCCTGCGCTGCGTCGGTGAGCGTCGCCCGGGCCGGCGTCTGGTCGATGCGGGTGGCGGCGTAGCCGCCGCCTTTTGGCGGTGCTGGCGGCGTGGTCCACGAGAGCCGTCGTAGCCGGCTGGACAGAAACGCTGCGGGGTTGGTGATGTGGTCGGGCCAGCTGCATCCGCGGGTGCGCATGTCGGCGTCGAGGGCGTCGGTGATAGCTCGTGCCGACCAGACGGCCGGCTCGATGCCCGCGGCGGTAAGCGTGTCGCAGATGGCGCCGATGTGGCCGCGGCCCAGGCCGTGGGTGCGCGCGACGAGCTGGGCGGCGAGCAACTGGATGGCAAGTGGTCGCGGTGTGGTGCGCCAGCGCCGCGGTGGATCGGGTTGTTGTTCGCGGCTATAGGTGGCGTGTGCGCGTGCGCGCACGCTTGGTGACTTACTCCCTACGGGAGTTAAAAAACCATCGCCGCCTGGCGGCGGTAGGTGGAAATCGTGCACAGGCTGATCGCCGGCCGGCTGGGGGGCGCGACGCGGCACGAGGTGGTACACCGAGGGTCGCCGGCCCACGCTGGGGGTGGTTGGCGAGCCGTGGCCGCGCTGTGCCTCCACCGCCCAGCGCGACACCCGCAGCACCCGCCATGCCGCGGTCACGGTGCGCACGTCACATCCCACTGTGTCGGCGATGGTGGCGCGAGTGACCGCCACGTGGCGGCCGGTGGCGTGATCGGCGTGCTCGGCCATCACCGCCGCGATCGCCAACAACGTGGCCGCGGTCATCGACACCCGCTGCTCCGCACACAACTCGCCCAGCGCCGGCGACTGCGCCCACCGCCGCAGACCGTCCAACCATGACACGCGACTCGTCCACATCGGCGCGCGATGTTTCGCACCGGCGCGCAGCACCCAGTCACGCCGACCCTGTGCCACCCGGGCGCGCTCGACGTGCGGGCTGTGTCCGGCATAGGCCGCCGCGCCGAGCGGTGGCGGTGAAGAACACGCCCGATGACTCGGTCGGGCGGTGAGAAGATCACGATTCGCGCACTTGCTGCGTGGCTTATCTGGTACGCCGGGCAGGCATGCGCTACCGTGAGACGAGTCGACCAAGACACGTCCCTTTCAGGGGCAACGGGTGCGGACCCGGACCTGAGTTGGCGCTCAGGTCGATACCTTCAGACAAGGCCCCTTCGGGGGCCTTCGTCATGTCAGCGGGCGAATCCGCACACCAGCTATTGAGATGTCACATCTGCCAAGGCCCCCGCAGTCGAGCAGGGCGGGGCCTCAGCGCGAGCTCTCACATCGCCAGCGGCAGCACCTCCTTGTCGAGTTCGCGGACGGCCTCGGGATGACCGACTGCAATGGCGAGGAGGTCTGCCGAGAGCTGGCTGACGCTGGTGCCGCGTTGGGCGGCCATTTCGCGCAGACGCGCGTACACGACTGCGGCAGCGCGGACCTTGATCTGCTCGCGCTGCCCCTTATGCGGTTGGGCCATGCCGACGATCGTCCCCCAGAGAAAGTCCTGTACCTGGTACCGACACGCCGAAGCGGTGCTCGGTTTTCGGCCGAGTTCACCCCGGCATGACTGCCGGCGAGACAAAGAAGTCAACGCCAGGCACTGCGCGAACACTTTCCATCTGAAGGCGTTGTCTGACTTGGGAGTTGGGGGCGTTCGGCGCGTGATTTTGTCGGTGGTCCCCAATACGCTGGCCCAATGGAGCACCCCTACCCGACGGGACCAACTACCCATCCGGCTCCCGCACGATTCAGCCCATCCCCCTCAGCGGGTCGAGCTGGCCTCATCGCGGTCGTGGCTACCACAGCCCTGATCGCTGCCGGGCTGGGAGCCGCTGTCGGAGCCATCGTCATCAAGTCCACCTTACCGAACGAGGTTGTGCCGCAGGCTGTTCAAGCCACGAATGATGCCGGTGCATCGGCTCACGGCGACACCCACGCACAGGACATCGCGGTGTGTTCTAAGTACGCAATCATCAATGCGACCATCCCAAACCCCGATACAAAGGGGATGGACCTTCTACCTGCGGCGGCTGCTCTTGAGAACGCCTTGGCTGAGAACCCTCACGCAAGTGAATCTGTTCAACGCGCCGTACGTGGAGTCATCGACACGTTCTATTCCGCGATGGCTGATTACGGCAAGGTTCGGCCCCGCGGTCTTGCCGAGGTTCCGCCGAAATACGAGCCGGAGGACGCCGGAGCGGCTTACCAACAGGCGTGGACCGTGTGCGGGCTTGACCAGTAGTAGTTCGGGGTGAGGAGAACACAATGCCTGCTGCTGGATCGTTAGGTGGCGCGGGTGATATTCAGCGTCCGCCTGGCGTCGGTGCTCAGATGGCCATCGGTGAGTTCTGGCCGAGCATCAGCGAAAGCGACATTCAGAGTGTTGCCGACGAACAACGGGCCGCTGAAACCAGGTTTTCCACCTACGGCGACACCCTTAAACGCAAGATGACAACGAGCCCGGACCTCCTTCAAGGACAGGCCGGCATCGCGCGGGTCGAGCGGCTCACCATGATGCGCAACCATGCCTACGACGTAGCCGATCATGTCGGGTCGAAAGCCGTCACCGCGGAGTCCTACAAGAGCACGGTCATTGGCCTAAAGATGGACCTCACCCGGATCGGGGACGCCGCCCAAAAAGCTTGGGAGACAGCACAAAAAACCAAGACGCCCTTCAACGCTGGCACGTTCAAAGCAGAGGCCGCCACCGCGTACAGCACAGCGCTCGGAGACATCGCTGCCGCTCCCCCTCCACTTCCGATGCCTGGTGACAACGAACAAGGCGCAACTCCAGCCAGCAACGAACAGGAGAAGGATCGACCTCGGGAGCCTGGAAAAGGTGCGCCCGACGGCGATAAGGATGCTGCGGAGACGAGTGCAGACGCAGATAGAGAGCGGACTCCTGGGACTGCTGGTGGCAGCACTGCTGGGAGCAACGATGAGTTAGCTGACCCACGCCACCAAGGAGCAGGAAGTGACGCCCTGCGGAGCGCTTACAACGGCCTGACCCCACAGCCAACGATGTCTACACCCCCCAGTGGGCTGGGACTCCCAACCACCGGAATGCCCACGGCCGGTTCCGGCGTGGCTAGTGGTGGTATGCGGCCGCCGCAGATGCCGACCGGGTTGAGTGCGTTGAGCGGGAGTTCGTTGAAGGATGCGGCGACGGCTCCGGCGGCGTCGATGTCGGAGGCGCTGTCGAGTAACCCGGTGAGTAGTCCAAATCCGTTGTCGAGTGCTGCGAGCAGTTTCCAGTCCGGTTTGGCCTCGGGTATGGGTGCTTCGGGTGCGGTGTCTGCGACGCCGACACCACCGTTGGAGAAATTCGTTGGCCCACATCCGTCTTCGGCGGCGGGGGCGTCGTCGCCTGGTGGGCAGGTTCCGGTGGTTCCTGCTCAGGGAGCGGGCGCGGCGGCACCGCCACCGGCTGCGCCGAGTGGACCGGCTCCTGCCGGCGGCGGTGGTGGCGGGATGGCACCAGTTTCTCCTGGTGGTGGTGGTGGCGGCGGGGGCGGTCTGGTGCCGTATGTGCCGCCGGGTGGTGGTAGTCCGGTGCCGCCACCGGGCGCGGCGACATTGCCGACGTCGGCTCAGCCGGTGCAGTCGCCGGGCGCATCAGGGCAGCAGAGCGCTGGTGGGCCGCCGGTGGTGGCGTCGAGTTCTGGGTCTGGTGCGGCGGCTGGTGCTGTGGCGGCGGGCGAGCCACTGCCGAGTGCGGAGCTGGTGTTGGCGCGGCGGATTCTCGACGGTCTGGTGCGTGGTACCGAAGTGCGGGAGGACCTACTTAACGGCGGATGGGTTGAGTGGGCGGTGTCGGTGTTGGCGCTGCCAACCGGTCAGGTGGTGGCGATCGCCTCGACGGTTGGCGACGGTGCTTATGTGCCGCCGGGGGTGGTGATCCCGGCGTCGGCGACGTTGGCCGTCTATGACCGCGCCCTGCCGGTCGGCTGGGCGCACCGGTTCGTCGGCGTCGGCGCGGCGGCGAAGCTGCTGACGGCGCACGCCGAGGAGCTGGCGCGGGTGACCGATGTGCGGCCATGCGCGATGGTGAGCTCGGAGGCGGGTGTGCAGCGGCCACGCGAGTGGACGGGTGAGTTTGAGGCGGTGCGCAACGCGGACATCCTGCTGACGCCGGGCGAGGCCCCGACGACTGGTGGTGGCTACCGGCATCGCCTGGAGGTGGTGGCACCGGACATTTGGGCCAAGACCCAGCTGGTGCTGGGTGAGGCGATGTGGCGGCGAGTAGCCGAGGCGGTCGCGCAGACGGTGCTCGACGAGGCCAAGGCTGTGGAGGCGGATAGACCGCCGATGACCCCGCCGCTGATCGATCCCTACGACCAGCAACAGGTGGTGGAGCGGCTGGGCGCGGGCCAGCCCGTCGACTGGGAAGCCCACCACAAGCACGTGGCGAAGCGGGGTGTGCTGCACCCGGACCAGGTGCTGGACGCCGACGACTCTGATGTGTCCAAGGCCCAGCGCCGGATCTACCAGCCCTTTTACCGGGCTGGGCTGATCGTTGAGATGTTGCGGTTCTGGCGGGAGCAGGCGGTGTCGTTGCCCGATGTCGCCTACTGCGGCTGGGCCGCCGGGTTCGGACATGCCGTCGACCGGGCGTTAAACCAGGCCCTCGCGGTGCTCGATCCGAGGCCGCGTCGATGAGCAGCCTGAAGGAGTGGGCCTGGCAGAAGACCCGGCGGGCGGTGTTGTGGGCGCTGCTGGAAGCTGCCCGTGACGGCGAACTCGAAGCGGACTGGCGGGCGGTGTGGGCGGACCGAACCGCTACAGCGCTGCGGGCAGCGCGCGACGGCGACCCGGACTGGTGGCGGGGCGATGCGGCCCGCCACATCCGGGCGGTGTCGCCAGGGCCGGGTTGGCCCCGGGTGGGTCCGGTGATACCTCGCCCGGCTCCAATACCAGCGGAGATACCTCGCCTGGGACCGGGGCTGCCCGGCTTTGACGTATTCGCTCTGCGGCGAACCGTGGCCGAGGCTGCAACTACCGCAGAGCCGGTCGGGCCGAGCCAGGCGGCCGGCGAGAACGTGCTGTTGGTGTTGCGTGAGCTGGCCGACTACTCGGGCGACTGGTGGTTGTGGGAACCTGCCCAGGCTCGGGAGGTAGGGCCGGGGCGGGCGCTGCGCGTCTGGTGGTCTGCGGCGCTGGAGGTGGTCGACGCCGAGGAGACAGCCGAGCTTGAGCAGAGCACGGATCGCGCGGAGCGAATGCTCCAGCAACGCGAGGGGCATGGTGACATCGCCGTGCTCCAGGGCATGAAGGTGTGGACCCGCCACGCGGCCGGTGTCCGCGAGCTGGCGCAGCAGGACCGCGACCTGATCAACGAAAGCGCCAGCGCGGCGGCCACAACATTGCAGCGGGCGACACCTGGGGTCGGGCCGGTGCTCAGCGACTGGGTGGCGGACGCCCGCCACCGCGTGCGCCGGTGGCCCGACAAGGATGCGGCCGAGGCGCATCTGTCCGAGCTGGCTGATCCGGCCTACCGGACACAGCGCGAGCGGATACCGGAGTACTGGAGTTGAACACACCGCGGCAGCCGATTTCTCACGACGAGGCCGTGTCCATCGCCGTGGCGGCGACCGGCCTGGCCGGCCATGACGTTTCGCTCGGCGCAATGGACCTCCTCGACCGAATCGGCCGCGGCGAACTGACCTACGACGAGGCCGCCGCCGAGGTCATCGCGGAGTTCAGTCAGCCCGCTGACCCAGCGCACTAGGACGCCAAAGCCAGAGAAACGCCGGCATAGCGTACTGTTCAGTACGTCAGTAGCTCAGTGCCTCCGCATTTCCGTACCCCAAGTTGCCCGCAGGCCGCGGTGTAGACATGATGTACTGATCTACTGATATAAGTGGTTCCGTAGCTACTGATAGACAAGGTGGGTGCGTTTTATGTCACCGGTGCTGACCATCGTCGTGGCCAACCTCAAAGGCGGGTCCACCAAGACCACTACCTCAGCATTCGTCCTGCACGCCCTCGCTGAAGCAGGGCTATCGGTTCTCGGCGTGGACGCCGACGGTGAGAATGAATCGCTGCTGTCATGGTCCGAAACGGGGGAGTGGACCATCCCGGTTATCGGTATGCCGGTCGCTGACCTGCATCGCAAGCTGCCAGGCGTCGTTGGCGACAGGTACGAGGCTGTGGTGATCGATACACCACCGATGAAGGAACGCCGCGGCGTCGTCGCCTCAGCCATCAGGATCGCGACTCATGTGCTGGTGCCGATGGCGCCAACCGGCATGGAGTACGCGCGGGTACCCGCGATCCGCGAACTCGTAGACGAGGCCGCGGCATTGGCCGCGGATGAGCCGCCGCAGCTCGCCGTGGTGCTCACCCGCACGGTCCCGAATGCCGCCAGCACAGATGTCTACCGGCAGATGCTCACCGCTGATGGGATTCGCGTCCTGGGGCCGACCGTAGGCCGTCTAGAACGCTACGCGCAGGCGTTCGGCCTGCCGATCACAAGCGCAGCGGCGACCGCATACGGCGATATTGCCGCCGAGCTGCTGGGCGTCCCGCAGAGTAGATACTGATCTACTGATATACGTAGATGCGTACTGGCGAGGGAGGACCGCGCTCATGAGTTCTGCAGCAGACAGGATCAAGGCCAATGCTGAGCGGCTGCGCACGAAAGCGCCGGCCAAAACGGCACCGGCAGACGATGGGCTATCTGAGGTTGCGCCCGCCCCCCGGCCCGCGCCGGGCGGTGTCCGCCAGAAGAATGTCCGCCGAACAGTGGATCTGTCCCCATCTGCGCATCGGAGCCTGGACAACTGGCAGCGAGACACCGCAGACCGGCTGGGACTGGCGCGCGTGACAGGCCAGGAAGTCCTGGCCGCGCTCGTTGATCGGCTGCTTGCCGACGATGAGCTAGCCGAGCACATCGTGCGCGCGATCGCCGCTCAGCGTTCGTGACCGCCTCGTCACACGGGCTCCTGCCCGGCCCGCTGCCGTGGCCCGGTTGCGTCCGGTTTCTGCTGGTCGCGGTGCCTTGCACGCCTGCCCGTTAGCGTCTGTGCCCATGCGAGTAGGTGTGTACATCGACGGGTTCAACCTCTACTACGGCGGCCGTGGCCTGTGCGGGAAAGGCACCGCAGGGTGGCGCTGGCTCGACGTGCGCGCCCTGGCGGCGCGCCTCGTTGCCGGTCACTCCACCTGGACCGGAGCCACCATTGAGCGAGTGGTCTACTGCACGGCGGTCATTTCTGGCGCGGACAATCCGGTGGGCAACCGCGAGCAAGACGCTTACCTGCGGGCACTGCGACGCTCTCAAACCACCGACCGGATAGAGCTGGGCAACTACGTGCACCGTACTGCGCGGGCACCGCTGGCGACTCCTGACCGCAACGGCCGCCCGGTCCTGACGCACCCTGGCGGATCGGTGATGGTCAAGGACGCGGCAGGGCAGGACGATCCTGCCGCGGTGTTCATGGTGTCGGTGGCCAGACGCGAGGAAAAGGGTTCGGATGTGAACGTGGCGGCACATCTACTGCTCGATGTTCTCGAACAGCGCATCGAGGCGGCCGTGGTGATCAGCAATGACAGTGATCTGCAGTTTCCGGTGCAGACTGCGCGGGATCGCGTCCCGGTCGGGACGGTGAACCCATCTCGCAGCCACACGGCGGGCAAGCTGCGCGGCTCACCTGCTGACGGTGTGGGTAATCACTGGTGGTACCAGCTCACCGCGGCCGACTTCCAAGCTTGCCAGCTTCCCGACCCGGCGGAAGGTGTGTCCAAACCGGGGCCGTGGTGACAAGCCCGACAGGGGAGGGGAATTGCGCCCGCGCAAGGCGCGTTGCATACTTGCGTCATACCACCCGGCCCTACTGGGGCCGGGTTTTTCATGCGGTCGGTCCGCTGAGTGAGGGCAGAGGTATGCCCACGTGGTGCCCTTCCCCGATAGAGGCCAGTGTCCGCGCTTGAGCGGGGGTGCTGTCAAGGCCGCAGCCGCCGCGGCGGTCGGCCTCTGGCCGAGCCTTGACAGCTCGCCCGCCCGCGCGAGAATCCAAGATCGGGGGAGGGGCCGAAGAAAAGTGCTAGGCCAACTCACGGCACCAGCGCCCGGTACACGCTGGATCGCGAAATCCCAAGGGAACGAGCAATATCGGTGCGTGTTGCGCCTGCTTCATCGAGGCGGCGTACGGCATCGACTGTCGCGGTAGGCAGTTTCGGCCGTCCCGGCATCCGTCCGGCGGCCCTGGCGGCGGCCACACCGGCCGCCGACCTCTCGGCCGCTAGTGCGCGCTCGAATTGAGCCACCGCGGCGAAGACGTGAAAGACCAGGCGGCCGCCTGCCGTGGTGGTGTCGATGGATTCAGTGAGCGAGCGCAGCTCGACACCGCGGGCGTCCAGGTCCTCGACCACTCGCAGCAAGTGCGGCAGTGATCGGCCGAGCCGATCCAGTCGCCACACGGCGAGTACGTCACCTGACCGGGCGTAGTCGAGGACTGCGGCCAGCTCGGGCCGGTCATCGCGGCCGCCCGACATCGTCTCAGTCCAGATACGTTCTGCGCCTGCTTCTTTGAGCGCATCAGTCTGCATATCGAGGTTTTGGTGACCCGTCGAGACGCGGGCATAGCCAAGAACGGCCATCACGCCCTCCGCGGCCGTGATCCGAAGTGGGAGCGGAAGCCTTCGAGCCAATCTGCGCGCGCCGGGCCGGTGAGGTCGACCGGTGCCCACAGTTCGGCGTCGGCGGGGCTGTCTGCATCGCCATTAGCCACCCGCTGCTGAGCATCCAGGTAACCCGCCGCGTGCATGTCATCAGATTGCGAGAACACGGCCCGAATCTCCGCCAGGTTCGCCTGAAAGTCGCGATACGCCGCGCGCCGCTCTTCCTCCGTGGCGTAATCGTCGCCGTAGCGTTCTAGCCACGCCCGCCAGTGTTCAGCCGCGCTCATCTGGCTACCGCTCTGCGGTCCTTCATCGGTCATGAACGCATTCTATCAGTAGATCAGTAACTCAGTAGATACGCCCTGCGGGCAGTTTGTGGGCTACGACTTCTGGACCCAACCGGGCCGCGCAGCGGGCCGGGCGGGAGCCATCTGTGTGTGTCAAATCTCCCGGTACCTCCTGGGCGATTCTGGGACGGAGTTGCGAAACACCTCCCCGTAGGTGTCGCCGCAGGTGACCACCTGACTGGGTTCGGCGTCCCAGAATCGACAGTTTTTTCGACAACTCAGATGTCGAGGCCGTAGTCGCGGTCAAGGTCTTGTGTGTGGTCGCGGTCGCGGTGACGCTCGGTGCTTTCGCGGATGCGGGTGAGTTGGCGCCAGGCGCGTTGGTGGGTGTCTCGGCTGCGTTCGATCTCGGCGGCCAGCTCGGGATCGGCGATGGTGAGTGCTGCGGCGCGGGCGGCGGGGTCGATGTCGTGGTGGTGAGCAGCCCAGGGGAGGTTGAGTCCGTCGAGGAGCCGACGCGAGGGGCCGGGTTGGTCGTCGTCAACGAGCAGCAGCCGGGCGTGATGGGCGGCGGCGTGCTGGGCGATGCGGGCCAGGTCGGTGGGGCGCGCGGCTGCGGCGTTGTCGATGATGAGGACTGCGTCGCGGGGCATCGGGGTGGTGGTGAGCCGTTCCGGGTTGTAGCGGGCGATGGTCCAGCCGCGCCCGGCTGTGTGTGGCGGCTCGGGTGTGGGGGAGACGACCACGACGGCGCGGCCTCGGGCGACGGCGGCGGTGTGGGTGTCGGTGATGAGTTGGTCGAGGTCCTCCCGGTTGCGGGAGTGGGCCATGGTGACTGCGTGACCGTAGGGCACCGCCAGCGGTCCGGCGGGCAGGGGGTCGCCGCCGTGGCGGCCAGCCACAGCCAGGATCTCGGCCAGGGCGCGGTCGGCGGTCTGCTCTGCTGCGCGGTGGCGGTTGTCAGCGGCGCTGGCGCGATCGTGCCGGTGGGCCCGTTGTAGGTGGGTGACGACGCGCCGGTGGTGGTCGAGGTGGTCGGTAACCTCGGCGGGCAGCTGGGTGTGTTCGGCTGCGGCAGCGGCGGTTTCGGCGATGGTGGCCGAGTCGCGGTCGCGTCCGAGAATGGTTCTCAGCGCGGCGGCGGCCTGCGCGGCGGTGTCGCGCACCGGGGTATGCACCTCGGCGCTGGCGTCGGGGGTGGGTGCGTGTTCGTGGTCGCGTTCTCCGGTGGGCTGTTCGTAGAGGTAGACGGTGTTGGTGTGGCGGCCGCGGGTCATGGCGACGTAGGCGGTGCGCCGGTTGGCCAGCCGCGATTGGACCCCCAGTAGTGCGTGGGTGGTGTCGGCGGTGGCTCCTTGGGCGGCGTGCACGGTGAGCACGTAGCCGAGGTGCACCTGCTCGCGGAGGAAGTCACCGCTGAATACCGCGATCGCGTCATCGCCGAGGCGGCGGGCCGCGAGCCGGTTGTTGTCGGGGTCGACCTCGAGGACTTCCCAGCGGTTGCCGTTGCGGACCGGGGCGGGATCGGGTTGGCCGGCGCGGGCCGGGCGCATAGCGATGGTGGGGTCGCTGTCGCGGGTGACGATGAGGTCACCGGCGGCGATGCGGTGCCCACGGGCGGCGGTGACGGTGGGCGCATCGGCGGCGATGCGGTCGCAGTGGATGCGTTCGTTGAGCGGGTCGGCGACTTCCCAGCGGTCAGCGATGAGCAGGGCGTCGCGGCCGGCGTCCAGATCGGCGCGCCAGGCCGCCAGGGCGTCATCGGCCATGGTGACTTCGTCGCCGACGTTGAGCCGGCCGCTGCGGCGATACCAGCTCACGGCGCGGCGTACCGCGGCTGCGCCGCCGTGGCGTACCGCCAGGGAGGCGGCGCGCTCGTCGGGGTCGTGCATCCGCCACACCTCGGACAGGTGTTGTGCCCAGGGCAGATCGGTGCAGAGTTGTTCGAAGGTGCCGGTGCGGGCTTTGACGGGTTCGAGCTGGCGGGCATCACCGACCAGGACGGTTTTGACCCCGGCCTCGGTGGTCGCGGTCAACAGCTCGCGCAGCTGCTGGGTGCCGACCATGCCGGCCTCGTCGACGACGACGAGGGTGGGCGCCGCTGACAGCCGCAGGGTGCCGCGACGGTGGCGCTCCAGGGCCGCGGCGATCGTCATGCCCGCGCCGCCGGCGCCCTCGCTCATCGCCTCATCGACGGCGCGGTGGGTGGGCGCGAGCACCAGCACATCGCCGCCGGAGCGGCGCATCGCCGCCCGCAGCGCTTTGAGGCTGTGCGTTTTGCCGGCGCCGGCGGGCGCGGACAGCGGCTGGATCAGCCACGGCGAAGCGGCGATGTTGGTGATGGCCGCACGCTGATCCGCCGACAGTGCGGCGGTGTCATCACGGCGGATTGTGATCACCGCGCGCTGTGCGCGGACCGGGGTCAGGTCGATGATGGCGCGTTCCTCGGCGAGCAGCTCGGCGGCGGTGTAGCGCACCGATCCCTCCCGCTGATGCGGCGCACGCTCGGCGGTCACCGGAATCAACACCTCGTCGGCCAGCGTCTCCACCAACTCGCGCGGCGACACGCCAGCGGTGGCGGCAGCGCCCACCGGCAGCCGTGCTGCGATGGCCTCGATGAGATCGGCGCGGGTGAAGGTGGCGGCCTTATGGATGCCCGCGACCGCCTGCCGCGCCACCTCCCGCACATCCACACCGGCGCCCGCCAGCCGCCTGCCACGGGCCTCGCGCTGCGCCTCGGCGTCGATGCCGAAGCCGCGCGGATCGGCCGCCCAGCCGGCCCGCAACTGCGCCCGCGACAGGCTCTCGGGTTTACGCGGCCGGGTCGCCTTTTGCGCCACGCCAAGCTGCGCCGCGGTCGGCTCCTCGTCGGCCAGCACCAGGTTGCCGCGCGCCCAGTCCTCGAGCTGACTGGAACGCTGCGAGAACACCTTGATGGTGGCCCGGTCAACGCCCGCCACATCTGCCATACCGGTGTCGGGATCGATCGGACCCCACTCCACGCCAATCGAGTTGTTCAGATGCGGCCGCAGCGACGCGTGATAGATCATCCCCGCCGCGCGCAGCTCGTGATAGAGCGACGTGCCATCCAGCGACACCAGTCGGCCATCGGCGCGGGCCTGGCGGTTGGGCACGATCACGTGGGTGTGCAGATGCGGATCACCCGCCCGCGACGTCTCATGCTGAAACGCCGCGGCCACGATCCCCGGCAGCTTCACCAAATCCTTCTGGCCCGTCTGCGGGTTGTGCACCCGCGTGTAACCGGCATGCTCGGCGAGATACTTCATCGCCTCGCCGATGGCGTAGGCGTGCGCATCAGCGACCGCCTTGTCGGTCACATCGTCGCCGAACGCGCGCAGCAGCGACACCGATTTCGGCGCGCAAAACGTCAAATCGAACCCGTGCACCGAGCCTGCGCGGAAGGCCCGGCCGACCTCGCGGGAGGGCACCATGCCGTCATCGAGCCACCGGGTCACCACGTCCAGATCAGCGGCCCCGCCGAGCGCATCGCCACGCGTCAACCCGACCAGTTCGGCCGCGCGGATCGGCTCTTCGCCGGCCACCAGCCAGGTCGGCATCCGGGTCTCCGACTCGCTGTAGTACTCGCCCAGCCCACCGTTGCGGGCGCGCGCATCACGCGCGGCGGCCGTGGCGTCACGGGCGGTGTCAACGTAATACGACACCGACCACCGGCCCAGCTTGGCTGGCGTCAACACCGCGCCCAATCACCTCCCAACCCCGCCGCCCACACGGCCAAGGCAGCGCGCCGCACGGCGCGCTGCCGCCATCGTTGCACACCTTGTGCAAATGTGCCACCGTATTAGATGGATGCTGGAATGGGTGAGCACTGTGGGGCTGAACTGGTGTGGAGTAGTGGGGGTAATCAGAGGCATGAGGAGGGGGCTTTTGGTTGATGGTGAGCAGAGAGAAGGTGGGGGTTAGCAACAACGAGGTAAGGGTGAAGAGAACAGGAGTGGTGAAGAGGAAGAGAGGCGCGGGCCGGGTGTCACCGCCTGACACTTAGGCCCGCTAGTTAGGTTGGCTTGAAGGTGCGAGTGTGGCGCGCCAGGTGCTGAGCGTGTGCGGGTCGCGTCCGAACGTCAGCGGGCCGTTTCGCAGCTACTAGGCGCGTCGTCGACGAGGCGGTCGAGGTGACGGAAGAATGCCTCGGCGTCGGCGTGCACGGTGCACTCCTCGTGCCGCCAGCGGCGCACCGGCGTTGACGGCGGAATCGCCTCGTTGGGAGTGGACGGTGCCATGCCTTCGACGATAGATCGTTGCGGTGCGTCTGAACACGCGCTCGGAGTGCGCTCAGGGCGGGGGCGTCGAGCGCGGTTGGTAAGCACTTGGCGGATGTGTTCGCGGGCGGCGGCAATGCGGGCCTGCGCTGCGTCGGTGAGCGTCGCCCGGGCCGGCGTCTGGTCGATGCGGGTGGCGGCGTAGCCGCCGCCTTTTGGCGGTGCTGGCGGCGTGGTCCACGAGAGCCGTCGTAGCCGGCTGGACAGAAACGCTGCGGGGTTGGTGATGTGGTCGGGCCAGCTGCATCCGCGGGTGCGCATGTCGGCGTCGAGGGCGTCGGTGATAGCTCGTGCCGACCAGACGGCCGGCTCGATGCCCGCGGCGGTAAGCGTGTCGCAGATGGCGCCGATGTGGCCGCGGCCCAGGCCGTGGGTGCGCGCGACGAGCTGGGCGGCGAGCAACTGGATGGCAAGTGGTCGCGGTGTGGTGCGCCAGCGCCGCGGTGGATCGGGTTGTTGTTCGCGGCTATAGGTGGCGTGTGCGCGTGCGCGCACGCTTGGTGACTTACTCCCTACGGGAGTTAAAAAACCATCGCCGCCTGGCGGCGGTAGGTGGAAATCGTGCACAGGCTGATCGCCGGCCGGCTGGGGGGCGCGACGCGGCACGAGGTGGTACACCGAGGGTCGCCGGCCCACGCTGGGGGTGGTTGGCGAGCCGTGGCCGCGCTGTGCCTCCACCGCCCAGCGCGACACCCGCAGCACCCGCCATGCCGCGGTCACGGTGCGCACGTCACATCCCACTGTGTCGGCGATGGTGGCGCGAGTGACCGCCACGTGGCGGCCGGTGGCGTGATCGGCGTGCTCGGCCATCACCGCCGCGATCGCCAACAACGTGGCCGCGGTCATCGACACCCGCTGCTCCGCACACAACTCGCCCAGCGCCGGCGACTGCGCCCACCGCCGCAGACCGTCCAACCATGACACGCGACTCGTCCACATCGGCGCGCGATGTTTCGCACCGGCGCGCAGCACCCAGTCACGCCGACCCTGTGCCACCCGGGCGCGCTCGACGTGCGGGCTGTGTCCGGCATAGGCCGCCGCGCCGAGCGGTGGCGGTGAAGAACACGCCCGATGACTCGGTCGGGCGGTGAGAAGATCACGATTCGCGCACTTGCTGCGTGGCTTATCTGGTACGCCGGGCAGGCATGCGCTACCGTGAGACGAGTCGACCAAGACACGTCCCTTTCAGGGGCAACGGGTGCGGACCCGGACCTGAGTTGGCGCTCAGGTCGATACCTTCAGACAAGGCCCCTTCGGGGGCCTTCGTCATGTCAGCGGGCGAATCCGCACACCAGCTATTGAGATGTCACATCTGCCAAGGCCCCCGCAGTCGAGCAGGGCGGGGCCTCAGCGCGAGCTCTCACATCGCCAGCGGCAGCACCTCCTTGTCGAGTTCGCGGACGGCCTCGGGATGACCGACTGCAATGGCGAGGAGGTCTGCCGAGAGCTGGCTGACGCTGGTGCCGCGTTGGGCGGCCATTTCGCGCAGACGCGCGTACACGACTGCGGCAGCGCGGACCTTGATCTGCTCGCGCTGCCCCTTATGCGGTTGGGCCATGCCGACGATCGTCCCCCAGAGAAAGTCCTGTACCTGGTACCGACACGCCGAAGCGGTGCTCGGTTTTCGGCCGAGTTCACCCCGGCATGACTGCCGGCGAGACAAAGAAGTCAACGCCAGGCACTGCGCGAACACTTTCCATCTGAAGGCGTTGTCTGACTTGGGAGTTGGGGGCGTTCGGCGCGTGATTTTGTCGGTGGTCCCCAATACGCTGGCCCAATGGAGCACCCCTACCCGACGGGACCAACTACCCATCCGGCTCCCGCACGATTCAGCCCATCCCCCTCAGCGGGTCGAGCTGGCCTCATCGCGGTCGTGGCTACCACAGCCCTGATCGCTGCCGGGCTGGGAGCCGCTGTCGGAGCCATCGTCATCAAGTCCACCTTACCGAACGAGGTTGTGCCGCAGGCTGTTCAAGCCACGAATGATGCCGGTGCATCGGCTCACGGCGACACCCACGCACAGGACATCGCGGTGTGTTCTAAGTACGCAATCATCAATGCGACCATCCCAAACCCCGATACAAAGGGGATGGACCTTCTACCTGCGGCGGCTGCTCTTGAGAACGCCTTGGCTGAGAACCCTCACGCAAGTGAATCTGTTCAACGCGCCGTACGTGGAGTCATCGACACGTTCTATTCCGCGATGGCTGATTACGGCAAGGTTCGGCCCCGCGGTCTTGCCGAGGTTCCGCCGAAATACGAGCCGGAGGACGCCGGAGCGGCTTACCAACAGGCGTGGACCGTGTGCGGGCTTGACCAGTAGTAGTTCGGGGTGAGGAGAACACAATGCCTGCTGCTGGATCGTTAGGTGGCGCGGGTGATATTCAGCGTCCGCCTGGCGTCGGTGCTCAGATGGCCATCGGTGAGTTCTGGCCGAGCATCAGCGAAAGCGACATTCAGAGTGTTGCCGACGAACAACGGGCCGCTGAAACCAGGTTTTCCACCTACGGCGACACCCTTAAACGCAAGATGACAACGAGCCCGGACCTCCTTCAAGGACAGGCCGGCATCGCGCGGGTCGAGCGGCTCACCATGATGCGCAACCATGCCTACGACGTAGCCGATCATGTCGGGTCGAAAGCCGTCACCGCGGAGTCCTACAAGAGCACGGTCATTGGCCTAAAGATGGACCTCACCCGGATCGGGGACGCCGCCCAAAAAGCTTGGGAGACAGCACAAAAAACCAAGACGCCCTTCAACGCTGGCACGTTCAAAGCAGAGGCCGCCACCGCGTACAGCACAGCGCTCGGAGACATCGCTGCCGCTCCCCCTCCACTTCCGATGCCTGGTGACAACGAACAAGGCGCAACTCCAGCCAGCAACGAACAGGAGAAGGATCGACCTCGGGAGCCTGGAAAAGGTGCGCCCGACGGCGATAAGGATGCTGCGGAGACGAGTGCAGACGCAGATAGAGAGCGGACTCCTGGGACTGCTGGTGGCAGCACTGCTGGGAGCAACGATGAGTTAGCTGACCCACGCCACCAAGGAGCAGGAAGTGACGCCCTGCGGAGCGCTTACAACGGCCTGACCCCACAGCCAACGATGTCTACACCCCCCAGTGGGCTGGGACTCCCAACCACCGGAATGCCCACGGCCGGTTCCGGCGTGGCTAGTGGTGGTATGCGGCCGCCGCAGATGCCGACCGGGTTGAGTGCGTTGAGCGGGAGTTCGTTGAAGGATGCGGCGACGGCTCCGGCGGCGTCGATGTCGGAGGCGCTGTCGAGTAACCCGGTGAGTAGTCCAAATCCGTTGTCGAGTGCTGCGAGCAGTTTCCAGTCCGGTTTGGCCTCGGGTATGGGTGCTTCGGGTGCGGTGTCTGCGACGCCGACACCACCGTTGGAGAAATTCGTTGGCCCACATCCGTCTTCGGCGGCGGGGGCGTCGTCGCCTGGTGGGCAGGTTCCGGTGGTTCCTGCTCAGGGAGCGGGCGCGGCGGCACCGCCACCGGCTGCGCCGAGTGGACCGGCTCCTGCCGGCGGCGGTGGTGGCGGGATGGCACCAGTTTCTCCTGGTGGTGGTGGTGGCGGCGGGGGCGGTCTGGTGCCGTATGTGCCGCCGGGTGGTGGTAGTCCGGTGCCGCCACCGGGCGCGGCGACATTGCCGACGTCGGCTCAGCCGGTGCAGTCGCCGGGCGCATCAGGGCAGCAGAGCGCTGGTGGGCCGCCGGTGGTGGCGTCGAGTTCTGGGTCTGGTGCGGCGGCTGGTGCTGTGGCGGCGGGCGAGCCACTGCCGAGTGCGGAGCTGGTGTTGGCGCGGCGGATTCTCGACGGTCTGGTGCGTGGTACCGAAGTGCGGGAGGACCTACTTAACGGCGGATGGGTTGAGTGGGCGGTGTCGGTGTTGGCGCTGCCAACCGGTCAGGTGGTGGCGATCGCCTCGACGGTTGGCGACGGTGCTTATGTGCCGCCGGGGGTGGTGATCCCGGCGTCGGCGACGTTGGCCGTCTATGACCGCGCCCTGCCGGTCGGCTGGGCGCACCGGTTCGTCGGCGTCGGCGCGGCGGCGAAGCTGCTGACGGCGCACGCCGAGGAGCTGGCGCGGGTGACCGATGTGCGGCCATGCGCGATGGTGAGCTCGGAGGCGGGTGTGCAGCGGCCACGCGAGTGGACGGGTGAGTTTGAGGCGGTGCGCAACGCGGACATCCTGCTGACGCCGGGCGAGGCCCCGACGACTGGTGGTGGCTACCGGCATCGCCTGGAGGTGGTGGCACCGGACATTTGGGCCAAGACCCAGCTGGTGCTGGGTGAGGCGATGTGGCGGCGAGTAGCCGAGGCGGTCGCGCAGACGGTGCTCGACGAGGCCAAGGCTGTGGAGGCGGATAGACCGCCGATGACCCCGCCGCTGATCGATCCCTACGACCAGCAACAGGTGGTGGAGCGGCTGGGCGCGGGCCAGCCCGTCGACTGGGAAGCCCACCACAAGCACGTGGCGAAGCGGGGTGTGCTGCACCCGGACCAGGTGCTGGACGCCGACGACTCTGATGTGTCCAAGGCCCAGCGCCGGATCTACCAGCCCTTTTACCGGGCTGGGCTGATCGTTGAGATGTTGCGGTTCTGGCGGGAGCAGGCGGTGTCGTTGCCCGATGTCGCCTACTGCGGCTGGGCCGCCGGGTTCGGACATGCCGTCGACCGGGCGTTAAACCAGGCCCTCGCGGTGCTCGATCCGAGGCCGCGTCGATGAGCAGCCTGAAGGAGTGGGCCTGGCAGAAGACCCGGCGGGCGGTGTTGTGGGCGCTGCTGGAAGCTGCCCGTGACGGCGAACTCGAAGCGGACTGGCGGGCGGTGTGGGCGGACCGAACCGCTACAGCGCTGCGGGCAGCGCGCGACGGCGACCCGGACTGGTGGCGGGGCGATGCGGCCCGCCACATCCGGGCGGTGTCGCCAGGGCCGGGTTGGCCCCGGGTGGGTCCGGTGATACCTCGCCCGGCTCCAATACCAGCGGAGATACCTCGCCTGGGACCGGGGCTGCCCGGCTTTGACGTATTCGCTCTGCGGCGAACCGTGGCCGAGGCTGCAACTACCGCAGAGCCGGTCGGGCCGAGCCAGGCGGCCGGCGAGAACGTGCTGTTGGTGTTGCGTGAGCTGGCCGACTACTCGGGCGACTGGTGGTTGTGGGAACCTGCCCAGGCTCGGGAGGTAGGGCCGGGGCGGGCGCTGCGCGTCTGGTGGTCTGCGGCGCTGGAGGTGGTCGACGCCGAGGAGACAGCCGAGCTTGAGCAGAGCACGGGGTCCCGGTAGTAATGGCGCAAAAAACAACGAGGTTCGCGTAGCGCCTGGTCGGCGGTGATTTCTCGGTTCGGGCTGCGGGCCGGGGTGGTTGGTGCTTGGCTTGGCTGCCGATGAGGTTGGTCG
>Ga0315336_1002616_pt1 | contig 26853 bp, 24 predicted proteins | sample ASW5metaG_FD_204512 | JGI IMG/M metagenome (GOLD analysis project Ga0315336, IMG submission 204512) | Ammonia-oxidizing marine archaeal communities from Monterey Bay, California, United States - ASW #5 | ecosystem: Environmental > Aquatic > Marine > Intertidal zone | place: USA: California... | reverse complement strand
AATAATAATATCCTCTACTACCTCTCGACGAAACATTTTATAGCAAGTCTCCATATCCGTTAGCGTGCAATTGAACAGGAGGTTAGTCAAAAACGTTAGAAACTGGTTCCCCATCTTATGCCAGAACATGTAAACACGCTGAGGTTTTCCCCCAAACCGCGATCCGTAGACGACATCTGCCACTCCCTTTTCTATGGGTTCCATTAATTCAGGGAGGTCGGCCGGATCGTACTCGAGATCGGCGTCCTGGATGACAATCACCTCTCCCGCAGCAGCTGCAAAACCAGTCGCCAGCGCCGCACCTTTCCCCCGGTTTTCGGGGTGCCGAATCACCTGCACACCATCGCCCTCAATATTTGCGAGAATTTCGTGCGTTCCGTCCCTGCTCCCGTCGTCCACGATGATAATCTCAAGGTTCAGCGGAACAGCCTGCACCCGTCGGACGATTTCTGCGATTGTATAGGCTTCGTTGTAGCTCGGTATGACTACGCTCAAAAAAAGACTGCCTCCATCACCCATACTCATAAGATCACCTTTTACGTTCAGGACGCTTCAGCTGGTTTCAATCCACCCAACAAAAAAGGAAATTGAAACATTTAACACCACACCTCGCACGAGACTACAGAGGCGGGTCTAACGACCACGATTTAAAAACCGTGCTCCACGAAGTCATCTCGCACCGACACAATTGAGCAAAAGGCTCACGAAGAAAAGAACGAAACGGGCGCCATTTCAATCCTCAGAGAGCCGAACCTAAACGCCTTGCCATTTTCGAGAAATACATCCGGAACGATATTTCCTGCCACGATTTCTTTTACGCTCATCATTTCCTTCATAAAATCATTGAATGTGTGCGCACATCATAAGGTAAGTACCCCTCTTCCAAAAGAGAATCTTAAAGAGCTCCCTCCAGAACCATCCCACTTGGCAAACTGATGTGCCACATGCCACTATCTAGCAGCTATAAACCTCCTTAACATGTACAGTTGAACCAGTTTGGCATCCAGGGATACCAAACTTCGAAAAGGGGATTTGCCAGGCCACTGAATCTTACGATCAGCCATGAAATCGGGAATGGGGCATCCACGCCTCCTAGAGCAGTACCACCTTGCGGGTGGAATAGGGTGAGGATATTTTCAGAATATTAGTACTCTTCTGAGTCGCCCTTTACCATCAATTGAGGACAGCCACATGGTATCGAGGCTTTTAGAGAACTTACGCGGGCTTTGTGCCCTTCCGGGTCCACCGGGCCGAGAGGAGGCCGTTCGAGAGCGAATCGCCAAGACCCTCAGCCCCTCGGCCGATGTGTTGTGCTCGGACGCCTTCGGGAATCTAATTGCTCACCACAGCGCCGTGGAAACCGCCCCCCATATTTTGATCGAATGCCACATGGACGAAGTGGGTATCGTCGTCCAGGACATCGAGTCAGGTGGCGCGGTTCGCTTCGAAAAGGTGGGTCTTATCGCAGATGCAGTATTTCCAGGACAAGAAATTGACTTACTCACCGAGGACGGCTTACTCCATCGGGGGATAGTTAACATTCGGGCGGGTCACCTCCAATCCCTCTACGGGCAGGAGCACCCCAGCATTCGGGAGATGTGGATTGATCTCGGCGGGCTGGATGGTGAGGCTGTCCGCGCCCTAGGCGTTGGCCCGGGGACGCAAGGCGTTTTTCACAGCCCATTTCAGGAGATAGCTGGTGGTGCGTGGAAATCAAAGGCAGTGGACAACCGCGCGGGCTGCGCCCTTTGCATCGAGGCATTCCTAAGTACAAAAGCCCTATCTAATAGCCTTCGCCTTAGTGCTGCATTTTGCGTTCAGGAAGAACTCGGCGGCCGGGGAGCGTCGGTTCTCTCAATCAGCCACACCATTGGCCAACATGCCCCCAACCTTGCCATCGTGATCGATACCGTCGGTGCTGAGGGCCCCGGAGGCATGGCCGACACCCGTGGCGTCCACCTCGGCGGGGGGGGCGTGCTCAGGCGCTACGACAATTCACCCGAAAGCCGCCTTGGGCACGTGGCCCCGCGCGAGTTAGTTGCATGGGTACGCGATTCTGCCAAGGAGGTGGACGTGCCACTCCAGGAAGATGCCTTCGTGGGAACGTTCACTGATGCCTCTACGCTGAGTCGATCCGTTCCCGGCGGACTAGCCACCGTGACTCTAAACCTACCCCGTCGCAACGCCCACAGCCCTTCGGAGATTTTTTTGGAGACCGATCTCAATGCCATGTCTACCCTAATTGGGACCCTTCTCCGGGCCGCCTCTAGGGGCGACTACCCAAAAATGGGAAAAAACTACAAAGAATAATGACACCACCAGATAACATGAAAGGATAAATACTCGTGTCCACTACCATCCGCGTCGCGCACAGCCCCGATTCGGACGATGCATTCATGTTTCACGCACTTACCAATAATAAGATCGACACGGGCAATTTCGAATTCGTCCATGAACTACACGATATTGAAACCCTCAATCAATCCGCCTTCGAGGGAAAGTACGAAGTCAGCGCGGTGAGTTTTCACGGCTACTGCCACATCACCGACCGCTACGCTATCCTCCCACATGGAGCGAGTTTCGGGGACGGCTACGGCCCAGTCATCATCTCACAAGAACCCATGACCAAGGAGGCGCTTCGAAGGGCCAAAATCGCCATCCCGGGCCTTTTGACAACAGCCTACCTAGCACTCCGCCTCTACCTGGGCAATGAAGAACCGCCGCATCGCGTCGTTCATTTCGACGCGATCATGGACGAGGTAAGGAAGGGCAAGGCTGCCGCCGGCCTTCTAATCCATGAGGGACAACTCACCTACAAGGAGGAAGGCTTCCATCTCGTTGAAGACCTGGGGGTGTGGTGGAAAAACGAAACGGGCGGTCCGTTGCCCCTTGGGTGTAACGTCATTCGGAAGGACTTGGGTACAGATACCATCCGGGAGGTAAGCTACATCCTAGGCGAGAGCATCCTCTACGCTCTCAAACACAGAGCAGAGGCACTCGATCACGCCATGGCCTATGCGCGCGATCTTCCCCGTGAGAAAGCAGACGCCTTTATCGGAATGTACGTTAATACCTGGACGCGCTCCTATGGCGATGCTGGCCGCAATGCCGTCCATACCCTTCTCGCCCGCGCGGCGTCGGCAGGTATCGTACCAGAAGGGACCGAGCCCGAGTTTTCAGACTGACCCTTAGTCCGCGAATAACCGAACCGGGCATCACGAAGATGGTGCCACAAAATTTGTGGCTGTTTTCCATTCGGCATCTCCTTCGCAATGACCGCCATCCCCGTATCAGCACCACCTAGAGAAAAATTGATTAATGTACTCATTCAAAAAAACCTCTAGCAAAAAAAGAATGTTGAAAAACTCTATGCACAATCAGAGGATCACTTCCTCGTGGGGAATTAATTGGGGCTCGAAAGTAATTTGAATTGAAACAATTGCAACGGAATCCCGTCGATTTCCACTTTTACGCCTCCTAGCACAACAGCGAGGACCTCACCCACTGGAACTACAATATCGGATGCCGCTACGCGATCTCGCCAATTCGCTATAGGCCGTAAACCGTCAGGCACAAACGGCTACCGCCCGGACTCGAGTGAGAAGCGGCCGGAATATTTTATCCGAATGGAGCACCCCGATGTTTGAGAGTATTCATCATATCTCTATCACCGTGGACAACCTAGAGGAGGCACGCGATTTTTACACTGGCCTTCTCGAACTCGTAGAAATTGTCCGACCCCCACTTCCAGACCCAGGCTACTGGTATCAGGTCGGTTCCTGCCAGCTTCATATAACAATCAAATTAAAATCTGAGAATGGAAACCACATTCCTGTGACTGATACAGGAGAAACTCATTTCGCTTTCAATAGGCGGAGACCTCGAAACCATGAAACGTAGAATCGAATCGGCAATATTTCTGTCAAGGATGGCATCAATGCTGCCATCGGCGTGCGTCAGCTATTTTTCCGCGACCCTTCCAACAACCTGCTCGAGATGTTACCCCCCTGGACTCATGAGTGATGCCATTGCGCTTTTTAGCCTAAGCTGTATTGATTTCCCTAAGACCCTTCCCAGGCAGCCAACTTTTTCCGGATTAATGCGAAGCGGTCGCCTCCTTTCGCTTGATATTTCTTTTTCACATCTTGAACGCAAGCTATCATCCGGGCTCTTCGAGAACTCACGTTCCACGCTGCAAGCAATCATTCGCGCAACAAGAAAAATTTAAGCTGAAGACCCTGACAATCGACGACCCAAATTCCCTGAGAGCCAAATGCCTCTTATTAAAAGAATCATCTATTAATCCCATCCTATAGATAAAGACGACAAATATAAGCCCAAAATTACTGCTGCTATCAACCCCATCGCCTTTTAGATCATTCGGCTCTTGACAAATGCTCCAGCGACGATAACATTTCTTTGGCGGCGGACGATGTGAACCCGGGAACGAGGACAATAGGATAGCGATTTGAAAGAGAATTTTCCCACAGAGTCCTTCGAAGATAAGTATGAAAAAGAAGCCCGGACCAACATCGATCTGAGTCGTGCGCTAGAGCTGTTGACCGAGGCAGACAAATACCACCTAAATGGTAATATCGACCGCGCCATCGAACTCTATAAAGAATCTATCGCTTTTTGTCCGACGGCGGACGCACACACATACCTAGGATGGATGTACAGCGGGCAAAACCGCTTCGAAGAAGCAATTGAAGAATGCCATCTGGCGATCGAGGTTGATCCCGGATTCGGAAATCCCTACAACGACATCGGCTGCTACCTAATGGCATTGAAAGAGAATGACGAGGCGACCGAATGGTTCGAGAAGGCCAAGACTGCGCCTCGTTACGAGCCGCGCCATTTCCCCTATATGAACATCGCCCGCATACATTTGACGCGCTCGGAGCATGGAAAAGCCTGCGGCGAACTGTATCAGGCCCTCAAACGTGCACCTAAGGAAGGGGCCCTTCGAACTCAGTTCCTAGAGCTGGTCTCCCTACTCAACTAGGCCGCAAGACCTCCTAGGCCAAAACCTCGGACAACCACACACCTTGCCCAATTCCCCCAAAAATGACTAGCATGAAATGTTTGGGGCAATCTGATCTCAGCATGCAAATAATCGAGGCAATTTAGCCACCTATTTCGTCTCGTTTATCCTCCTCCTGCCAGGCTTCTTCGACATAGATTGTCCTCGCCGCGTCACGGTTTGGGCAGTTTCCATAGGTAAATACCAGCTCAGCATCCTCGGTTTCACTCGGGTTATGGAGGCCATGAATCTCGCCCGCAGCCGCATAAACGAATGTTCCGGTCTGGACAGTGTACTCTTCTTTTTCTTCTCCCATCCAAACGACAATAGGACCTCTTACAATATAGAAAGTGGCATCACAGACGTGGTAATGGCGCTGGTTCCGCGCCCTGGGCGGAATGATGGTCCGGCCCATGGTGATGGTCTGCGTCCCCACGGCGTGACTGTCAACCCCCCAAGCGATAACCAAAGGGGGCTCGTATTTTTTATCCACTCCGATGGCAGTGGAATCCACCACCGCCCATCGCCTTTTCTCCATTTCCTTCACGTTCATTCCCTCTCCTTTAAATTTATCGGCACACAATCGTATCAAAGCCCCGCATACTAATCTTAAGACAAAGATCCTTAGAGCAATACAAAATACCGAGAAATCGGCGGGGACCCGAAATGCACGCAGCTATCAGCGCGGCACTAGTATGATTGACTCGAAGTTCCATTCAAGACCTCTTCTTGATTCCTCAAAAGAGGTTGCCGTTAAATACTTTGAAAAAGAAATACTTTGCCGACAACAGGGCCGACTCCTATCCACGTCTAGAGCAAGGACAATCACCTCCCATCGTCGACAAATCATACCATTAAACGGTGACCAGCCACAAAAAGAACCCATCCAATCCCAGTTCTTCCATTTTGAACTTTTGCGGAAAAACAACCCTATTATTCCTCAAAAACTAGCTATCATCTGAAAATTGGGCTCATTGGGCGCAAGGACCCATGTTAATCTCGACTTGCAACCTCGCATTAAAGCGCACCTGGAGAATGATACCTCGCCACTTAATCTTCCATTGAGAAAATTCCAATTTTTTTTCATTGAAACCGCGTTGACTCTTTGATAAGGCTACTCCCCATTTACAACAAATATGTCCACCAGCAATCGTTCTACCAGCTGTACCCGCAGTTCATTCGAAGAATGGGTCAATCCGTGCTAACCTAATTTAAATAAGACTCATTTTAAGCTTGGAGAATCCGAAAGTGGTGAATAAATGGCAGGTCATCATCATATCGGCAGTGGTTTTACTCTCAACGCCAGCATTTTCATTCAATTCAGAGCAAGAACCTTCATGGACGAAGGCGGAGCGGAGCAGAAGTCCCCTCACCGATGTCAGCATTTACAAAGGGCAATCGGGCTCACCAATCGCTTTCGCCAGAACCAACATGACTGGCCAGTTCATTGAGGTGATAGCCTATGGAACGAACGACCCAAAAATGACTGTCAGCGGCAGCCATGCCATTTCCTTGGCACTCGCGACAGCCCGCGCAATTGCCTATGAAAAAATGGCTGAACAGGTGGGCCGGATTCGTGTGAACTCCATGACATTGCTTCGAAATGAATTGATCCGAGTGAAGGGTCTTAAAATCAAGGTGGAAGAGGTGATCAAGGGAGCCCGCATCTTCGATGAAAAGTACAAAAAGATGGGGCCAAAAGAAGTCCGCGCATTGGTCAAGCTCGGCCTTCTAATCTCGGGCGGGTCGAATAATCTTCTCCGGCCTATGTATGCTCTGATACCGGTTAAGGTGCCAATGACGCTTCATTGCCCAAAACACACAAAGCAGGGTAATAGGCCTCCCCCCAAGACCCCGGGTACCGATAACGCGCCAGCCAAGGAAAGCACTTCTCTTCCTGAAACCTCAGCTACGAAACCAGCTCCTCCCAAGCAATTTACAAGCCTGATCGTTGATGCCTCCGGCCTAGGCGCGCGCCCAGCTCTGTTCCCCAGAATCCTCTCAGCAAATAGCAAGAAGGTTGTTTACGACAGAACGATGGTCGAAAAAATGATTTTCCTCCAAAGCCAGAGCATCGTGAAGTACGCGAGCTCGGTAGAAAAAGCAGAGAAGTCTTACTCAAAATTCATCGGTGAATTGCCCCTCATCATCGCCGCTAGTGGAACCGACGGAAGTTTGAAAACCGATTTACTAATCTCCTCCAAAGACAGTGGGTACGTACTTGAAGCCAATATCGACACAGAATTCCTAAAAAAGGCCCGCGTCGTTTTAATCCTTAACTAACGAGAAATGGTTTCAAATTTATGAAGCCTTCCAAATTCACTCCAAACATTCAATTCCTTGGGCGGTTAGGATTGATATTCCTTATTACTGGGTTGGTGGCTGCGGGAATTGTCCCTGATTCGATGAGCCAGGGTGGAGATGCGCTCCGCGAAGCCGATCGTGATTTTGAGCGAATGGAGAGGATCATCGATGCAGAATTCCGGAACGTCGATCAGGAATGGGAGGCGCTGGTCCGCGAACAACGGAAGGAATGGGGACGCCTTCGCCGCGAGGTCGAGGCCTTGTGGGAGGAGTACGTTCCTTCGAACCAAGTCCGCTGGGTCGATCATTCGAATTCAAAGGAAGCTCGAAGTAGGGTGGATTTCAAAAAGGGACAAATCACAATTGAGGCACTGGCCGCGGAGAACCAGACTCCAGAAAGTGCCCAGAGGGAGATCCAGCGGAAAATTGGTGCTCGTCTAAACGGAATTCTCCAGTCCAAGAAAGGAGAGCAATCCCCTCTTCAGGGCCAGTTAGAGGAACGACCAGGAAACCTCGTAACGTCCCAAACCGCCGAAAGGTATGCGAATCAACAGGTTTATCCCAAGGTGCGCGTAAATCCGAGGCCCAGAATGAGCCGCGACGGCAAAAACCGTTACCACGGTGTCGTGACCATCTCCCTCATCCCGCATCATTTAAAAAAGCGCGCACAACGGTACACCTACCAGGTGCGCAACATCGCCGAACGAAACGGCCTGGACCCAGCACGGGTTATGGCCATCATGCACACGGAGTCCGCTTTTAATCCCATGGCCGTATCCCCGGTTCCCGCTTACGGACTGATGCAGCTTGTCCCCCGCACGGGCGCGCACGACGCTTACCTGCACTTATACGGGAAAAAAAGAATCCTACCTGCGTCGTACCTATACAACCCAGAAAAAAACATTCGCCTGGGTACGACATATTTTATGCTCGTTAAGCGAAATTATCTGAAAAATGTGCAAAGAGAGCCCCACAATACTTACCTCGCCATAGCCTCGTACAACTGGGGTATTGGAAACATCAGAAAAAGCATCCTGCGGCGCTACAATATTCACACACTCGATGGGAACCAATTGTTACAAATCATCGATCGGCGCGCGCCAAATGAGACCCGCAACTACGTAAAGCAGATTAACAAAAGGATAGGGCTATACGATTCCTTTTTCCCTGCAAAATGAAACAAACCCACCTTACCTCGGCTTCGCGAAAAGTTTGAATCAGCTTCCGGTACTGGTGGAACCTGTAGAGTAAATTCGAGGAGCATCTTAGTAATTTACTTTACCTATGAAGCCGCTGCCAGCCGTTTCACAAAACTAGAAACTGAATCACCTTAAGATCAGAGACCCGGCACACCAGCCGGTGCGGGCGGGGCCTGCAGAGTAATTTCAAGGAATTTTTGGTAATTCGCTTTGCTAATAAGGCCATTACCCGCCGCTTCACAAAATTTGTAGGTAATCACTTCAAGTTCAGAGCCCCGGCCCGCCAATTTTGCAATGCGCTCGTGTTTCCGAGTAAGGGATTGCCCGGTTTCGATCTTAGCGTCTTTAAGTGATTTCATCAGGGCAAAAAAGCGATCCGCCGTACTTGCCGCTGTACTCCCTTCCTCGGTGGTGGTGCTACTTGAGTCACCTCCCACCGAGCCCAAGCTTGCAGAAACATTGGTGGACATGGTGGTCTCTTTGCGCACGTCCACTCCAGGCTGGGTACACCGAAACTGACCAAAACGGACAACTCTCCGCTCGTTAGATACCTGGCCTCCACCACAACTGGTGAGCATGAGCAATGTAGCAGCGGCGAGGAAGACATGACATCTCATTTCAGGTTCCTTTCTAATTTCTTAGGTTGAATTTTCTGAAGACCCAGCCCTTTTTGATAAAGGCTATGAGCACGGTCGAGTTTTCCCAAATCGAAAAGAATCCACCCTTGCCTCAGGTAAGCCCTTGCAAAGCTGGGATCTTTCTGAATCACCTTACCGTAGGTGCGACTCGCATCGATCCATTGTCTAAGCCCGTATTGAGCCTCCGCAAGACCAAACATTAGGGCAGCATCGTCTTGATCCTTCTTGAGGGCATTCTTAAAGTAGTTAAGTGCTTCCGTGTAAATTAGAACCGCCTTCTGAACGTCACCCCTCTTCTCAAGCGTCTCGCCCAAGCGCGTATACGCCATCGCCCGACTCGGCTGGAGATTTTTCACGCGGGCAAAAAATTCCTTAGCTTTTTCATATTTTTTTGAGCGGAAGTGCATTTCACCTAATCCAAAAAGGAACTCGGGATCGCTTGCATCCTTTTTCATTTTCGCCTTGAGGAAATTCTGGGCAAGCAAATAATCTTTCGCCTCCACTGCATCCCTAAGAGAGGGCACTCGTTTGTACAGTGGTTTTAACTCCGAGTTGAGAAGTCGCACGCTGCTGGCCAGACGCGGTCCGTCCAGCATCGGGGAATTCTCTTTGGCCACGGCCGCACCCACATCAGCCGGCGACCCAGCGGCTGGGGGGGAACTATTTAAAGGAGCTGCCGAGTCAAGAGCCTTCGGAATACCTCCCAAAATCACCTGTGCCAAAAATTCACGGTAGTGCTTCTTTTCAATAATTCCGAGCCCCACGGCTTCACAGAGCTTAAAGGTCCAAATATCTATCTCCTCCGCCCGACCCGTCGCCTTAGCCTCCTTCGCAGCCTTAGCGCCGATATCAACGCCCCCTCCCACCGTAATAATCTGGGATAATTGAGCGTTTACGGCAAACTTTTGCTCTTTAGACAAGTTCTGTCCCGGCTGGGTGCACACCATTTTTCCAACACGTCTCGTCGGCCGCGGGTCCCCAACAGAAGCGCAAGCCACCATGGAGATGGATAAAAAAGTCAGAGAAATCGGTCGCGAATTGAAGCATCTTAACATCTCGGCCCCTATTCAAAATGAAACCTACACGGGTCAAGCAAAGACCTCCTAAAAGCCTAAATTGATCCGCTTGGGCCGTCAAATGAAAACTGCTTATTCGCTGATCGAACGCCAGTCCCCCCCTTATCTCCTTTTCTTTTACCCATATTTGATTGATGCACGAAAATACACACTCGGCTACAATTCCTACATAAACTAAAAGTTATAATTATTTTACAGGGGATGTTTAATGAACGATGTGGATGGTCTAGTTTGCGCGTACGTCCTCGATGGAAATGGCGGGGGCCGGGATATTTCTTGGGAAGAGCTTTATGGAGGTTTTTCGAACGATAGATTTCTCTGGGTCCATCTCCAGCGCACCGGCGTGAAGGGCCGGAAGTGGCTTTTTGAGAAAAGTGGAATTGACCCCGTTATTGCCGACACTTTATTAGGCAGCGAGGAACAATCGACAGAGGACTGGATCAAAGAAGGCCACCCCCGGTATATTTCCTTCTTGGACGGCATCGCTGTCAATCTACGCGGGATGAATTTGAATCCAGGGTCAAATCCTTCGGACATGGTTTCCTTGCGTGCCTGGCTCCACCCAAAAGTGGCCGTAACCGTCCGCCAGCGACACGTCATGGCCATCGACGACATCAAAAAAAGCCTCTCCAACTGCACTGGGCCCAGATCCCCGGGGGATTTTATCGTCACACTCTGTGGGCGGCTCGTAGACCGGATGACTCCAGCTTTGACGAGCCTCCAAGAACTGGTTGACGAGTTGGAGGAGAACGTACTTACCGACCACTCTGATGAACTTCGAAATCGGCTCAGCTCGTTGCGCCGCGAGGCAATCGCAAACAACCGCTATATCGTTCCCCAGCGCGACGCCTTGATGAGCCTCGCCGACGAGCATAATTCTTGGCTCGACGAAAGCCACCGGGCTCGCCTGCAGGGGGTGGCCGACCGCATCTCGCGTCACGTGGAGACCCTGGGGTTCATCCGCGAGCGAGCCTCCGTAATTCAAGACGAAATTATCAACCACATGGCACAACACTCAAATCGGACCATGTTCATCTTGTCTGTGATCGCTGGGATATTTCTGCCTGTTACCTTCATCACCGGCCTGCTCGGGATGAACGTGGGAGGAATCCCTGGCATCAATTCGCCCTGGGGATTTGGAATTGTCACAGCCCTCCTGAGCGTGATCGCCGTGATCGAAATTTGGATATTTCGCCGCTTCGACTGGTTTTGAACCTATAAATTCCACAAAATTCAAGGATGACTTTCCTCCTCAGGAAGGATTACCCAAATAAAAAAAATTTCAGAAATCTTCAGACTAGGTTACCCAATTTGAGGGGATTTTCTTGAAGAAGACCATCATATCGTAATACACATAAAATCTAAGCTGGAAGAACTAAAAGATTTTCTTGCCGCGGAGACCTTTCCTTGAAGCTTACAAGAACCAGAAGTATCTCATCAGGAGTGCAATCAACCGCTAAAGGAAAATTCCTCAATACCCTAGATAGTTGAGGTTGTTTCTAGGGTGTTGTTAAAAAAAATCTACAATCAATTCAAACTTCGCAATTCATTTAGTGCAAGCCAGCGAGACCTAAGACTGAGCCGCCATCTCCGGGGTTCGTTACTTTTCGTCTCCGGCACTGGTTTGTGGAGGTACCCAAGGAGTGGCTCTCCTGTAGGAGGCGTCCTACAATAAGTAGATCTATTGATTTTAATGCAGCCTGAGATTTTTGACTCGGAGACCCTCGCCGAAGAGGCATAGGAATTCCTTATGGAAAGTTCAGGAGCGGGCCAAGGAAAATTGCAATGGGGATGATGGGAACACGGACTCGAATTTGAATCCTTTATAGCACCATTTATAGATAATATTCCCGCATTGTTATAAAATGTCTTTATTATCTTCTTGGATCACGTTACAGCCAACGCGAGTCCAGATCAAATAGAATCCGGGAATTGCCCTTGCCGTGAAATGCCATGAACGGGAGGCATCCTTGAAACATTCGCTTCAGTTCATTCTGTCCGTTTATTTCGCCTGTGCCGGTCTGCCTGGACCAGCGTTTGGAGCTCCCAGCTGGGTAATTAAGGCACGAGAAAACTCCAAGCTTGATCATCAAAAGGTCGATCCGTCCGGACGGTCCGCCACCCGGGTTAAATGGGACGAAGGGTATATTGAGGTTAAAGCCATCGGACATGCTAATCCGGCAATAGCCTTCTCCTCGGTCCACGCAAAGAGCATGGCACTCGAGGCTGCCCGAGCGTTGGCCTATGCCAAACTGGCCGAATCAATCGAGGGTGTTCGTGTCGACGGCATCACCTTGGTGAAGAACGCCCTGTTAAAAAGCCAACTCGTCCGTACTCGCGTGAAGGCTCATATCCGAAACGCTCGCGTTGTGAGGGAGAAGTCGACCGCCACCCCGGGCGGAGGGGCCTTCGCCGAAGTTAGCCTGGGCATCCTCCTTAGAGGCCCTAACAGTCTGGCAGAGAATTTGGCAGCTTTCGCTACCCGGCGCCCAATCTTAAGATTCAAGCCCCATAAAATGTTTCGAAACTACGAAAAATATACGGGGGTGATCGTCGAAACCTCAGACACGGGATTTAAGCCTTCGATGTTCCCACTGTTCATCGAAGAAAAATCTAATCGGGTGGTATACGGCCCAGCCTCGGTTTCTAAAGGCACCCTAAAAAGGCTCGGGCTCGTCGGCTACGCTGCCAAGATCAAGGACAAGCGGATTAAAAAGCGGGTGGGCAAAAATCCACTCATCATCCGAGCTCTCCGGCTGGCTGGCAAGAATGGCGGAGATCTCATCCTACTAAAAAAAGATGCCGAGCGTCTTCTTGCAGCGAATCGAGAGGGGAAATTCCTCTCCAAAGCTGCCGCCGTAATTGTCATCAGCCGGCCGACAAAAGAACTAATCAAAAAACCCGGAAAAAAGTTCGCTGTGGTAGTAGGAGTTTCCAACTACCCCAAATCTTCTGGAGACGAATTCAGCCACCTAGACTTTGCCGCCAAGGACGCGCATGCGGTGGCTAACCTCCTTTCCTTACAGGCTGGATATACCAAAAACCGAATCAAGACACTCCTGAACAAGACAGCCACACGCGATGGGATTGCCTCGGCACTTCGTTCCCTGCGCATCCATGCAAAGGAAGAGGACATGGTCCTCTTCTATTTTTCCGGCCATGGTGCAATGGGTAAGGGAAAAGACGGCAAATCACACTACTACTTGATTCCACACAATGGCCGAGTGGATGACCTTACCTCGACATCGATACAAGACTACATGCTCGAAGAATTAATCGGGCAGATTCCCGCCCGACAGATCGTTGTCCTCCTTGATACCTGCTACAGCGGCGGCGCCAAAGGCGTCCTCGGGGCTAAGGGCGTGACCAACAAAAAATTCAATATCTCTCCTCCTCAACGATCTTTCATGGATTCGGCCTACGGTCGCGTCTTGATTTCGGCGAGCCGTTCCAATCAAGTATCGTTCGAGGCTAAGAAGCTCGGTCACGGCGTTTTTACAGGCTTCCTTCTCAAGGCCCTCAGTGGACAGGCCGACAAAAATAGCAATGGCAAGGTCAGCGTACTTGAGGCCTATCAATTCATTAGCAAGGAGGTCCCAGAATATACGCAAGAACATTTCAGGAGGGAACAAACACCCGTACTGGAAGTACGTAACCTGAGCCAAGAAATTGTCTTGGCTCAGAAAAAATAGGCGATGGCATCTACCGAAATTTTTTTTAATACGGAGATGAAAAAAATGATACTCATATCTTGGTTGGGAAAATTCGAAAAATTAATGGTTGCGCCACGCAGAAGCGAACTTAATTGATTATACTAGCAAAGTTCCTGCTCGCTGTCCTAGCTGCGACACTCATTTCTACTGAGATACGGCAGACGACAAAAAAGCCATCATTCCCCAGTAGCAGGAGCACCTCCGCTGGGTGGGCAAGAATTATGCAAATGGCGTTTAGCGTGGCCCCCTCGTACACTAAATTCTAGAGCAAGATCCAAGGGAACGGAAAGGCAAGAATGCAATGGTACAACCCCGAATTAACCCGGCCAGGGGAAAAAAGCAGCCTGCTCCTTCTTGCATTTTAGGGACGTGCCTTTTTTTTATGTTCGGTCTATTGCTTCCCCTTTCCTCTTTCGCTTCAACTGCCCTGCCCACTGGAAAAGCCAAGCACCAGCGAGGAAAAGGATGCGGAACGATACTAGGAGGAGACAGGTCTCGTGCAACCGATGAAGCCATCATCGCCGCACGGAGAAGGGCAATCGAGCGAGCCTTCGGCGTTGCAGTGGATGCAGAAACCATCGCTAAGAATTCGGCCCTCTTTGACTCATTCGTGAGAAACAAATCCAGTGGTTTCATTAAGAATTATGAGGTTATTTCCAGGAAAGAAAACTCCGGCCAGGTCTGCGTTGAAATCGACGCGTGGGTGCTTCCCCACAAGCTTAAGGAACGACTCAACGACCTAGTTTCAAACGTTTCAGTGATCGTCCAAATTCAGGAAAACAACTGTGGCCAACCAGCTCGGCGGGCCATTGTAGAAAATTTCATCACCAAAAGTCTCGTCCGGGCCAAGTACAAAGTCCTCGACGCCAAGCGCAGTGCCTTTATTAATAATCGGGACATTAAGCTCGCCCTCCAAAACGGAGACAAGAGTGCGGCCGACCGTCTCCGACTTAAATTTCTCTCTAACATCATCATTGGAGGACATGCGGTAGCCGATTTTAGTCAGAAAAGCGGTAGAATCATATCCTCTCGTGCTGAGATCGAGGCTCGTGCAATTATCGCCGAATCGGGGCAAGTGCTAGAAAATTACTCCGGCGAAACAAAGGGATTCGGCAGAAAATGTCAAAGGGCCGGGCGGGTTGCCCTCGACAAAGGAGGGCGGCATGCAGCTGAAGCCATTACCAAGGCACTCGATGAATACCTCCACCGTACCGAGCGAGACGTAGAAATCCACATACGGGGAATTCCTAACGACTCAATATTTCGCAAAATTGGGCTCCTCGTAAAATCAGAACGTTGGGTGACAATGGGAAATGAATCTAAATATTCACGGAATAATTCAGTATACTTCGTTAAATATCCTGAAAAAACTATTTACCTGGCTACGAGTTTGGCTAGTAAACCTGAGTTGCAACTCAAACTGGAGGAATTCGGATGGACACGCGCAGTGCTTCGATACGTTCAATAGGTTTTCGTTTTGGAGCTTTTTTCGCCGCGTTGGCCATACTTTGTTTCACAGCAGCAGCTGCCGTCTCGGCACAGCCGGTGGGAACAATGTTTCTCATTACAGAGGGCGAAGCAATGCTTCCCCCCGCCCCTCTTGAAAAAGCCATTCTTCCGGATGGGGGTCCAAATATCGCGATTGTAAAACCAGGAGACGTCAAGTCGGTCACCCCCCCTTTCGAAATCGATCTGATATTCGGCACGGGCCCGAGCGGAAAAAATATCGATTACGAAACGTTTAAGGCAACGCTCCTAGCGCTGTGGGGTATCGATTTAACTGACCGAATCAAACCTTATTTAAACAAGACGGATAATCGAATTTATATTAAGGAAGCCCAAGTCCCCTTGGGTAATCATCGGATCAAGCTGACCATTGCAGACGCTGACGGAAACATCACCGCTAAAATTTTGAAAGTTAACGTTCGGTAGGATTTTTAAATATGGCCTTCGAAAAGCGAGTCAAATTAATCATGGGATTATTCGTTTTCTTCTTTTCCTTTCCGGGAGAAGTGACTCCGGCCGCCCTGGGAAAGAAAATTCGATCACTTGTCCAGTCCGCCATAAAGGATAGGAAGACGTTTCAAGGGAAAAAAATTGGGACAGGCAACTTTGTCTACGCTGGAAAACCAACCCGGCTTGGGGCATATATCGCCAAACAGGTCCAGGTGGCCTTGTTCAGGATGTCTTCCGAAGGGGGGTTTGAAGTCCTGGATCGAAACCATCTTTGTCAGTTGGCCAGAGAACACGGTTTGTGGACCGACGACCGGTTTCAAGACTCGGACGCACAGAAGCTCGGCAACCTCAAAGGGCTAGATGCACTTGCCGTAGGCGATATGGAAGTTTTCGGTCACCAGCTAATGATCAACATTAATATCCTCGATACGGAGACGAGCACAATTATGGCCGCCATGCCGCTAGAGGTGACCAAAAATAAAGACATCTCGAAGCTGCTGGGAAAAAAAATGCCCTCTTATTGTCCAAAGTTTCGTGATACCAAAAGTTTAGAGAAAAACGAGCCTGGGAAAAATTTTCAAATCAAATTTAAACCCATGAAAAAATTATATAAGATCGGGGAGGAGCTAAAGTTTCGTTTCACGACCACAAAAGATGCATACGTCACGCTAGTCGATCTAGGGACGAGCGGAGACGTAACCATCATCTTTCCCAACCGGTTCACAAAAGATAATTTTGTGCAGGGGGGACAAACCGTGGCAGTACCTTCAAAAGAATCTAATTTCGAATTCGTCCTCATTGGGAATCCCGGCCGTGAAAACGTCCGCGCTATCGCTACAGAAAAGCGTGTCAACTTCCTGCCCAAGGATTTTTATGAAATGAAAAGAGACCTCCGTCCCTTATCGCGAAAAGAGTCGACAACTCTAATCCGGGACATATCCGCCGAAAAATCAAAAATCTCCTCTTCTAGATGGACCGAGGACCGGATCTCTTTCGAGATCCGGTAATTTTCGTTGACAAAAGACTCCGAGCAAATAGCGCATCCCATCTGGCCCCGGCAAGGAATATTTTTGGCCCTGATACTTTGCTTGACGCTAGGATGGATATCATACCTACCTCCCCTCTCCGCTACGGAAAATCCTCAGAAAACGCCGGCCACGAGATTTTCAATAAAGTCCTCCTCCCTTCCCCAAAATCGTGGTGCTTCCGCTCCCCTCGTACTTTGGGGCCGGGGGACCCTTCTGGACCGGAATAGTTCCTCTGTCGGCTTTCGTGACCTCGCAGGAATGGCTGATGATCTTATCGCGCTGTTCCTGGTGTGGAGAAATTTTACTGGGAATCTCCCCGAGCAATACTCCGGCCTCGCGAGCGCAAGCATGTTGGGGAAGGGCCTCGGGTTCTTCATAGTATTCGGAGCATTCCAGTTTTCTAGACAGAGGCTGAATAAGTGGATTGAAATTCAACATGAGCGGGTCAAAAGACGTTGGAACTCACAAGATTTTGTAATCTCCCGGCACATCTACAATCTGGCTATTATCTTCGCCCCCCGGGCTTTGCTTCTTATCTCGCTCTTTGTAGTATTTATTATATTTGAGCTTGAGAAGAATTATCTCCTCGCTGGACTCACCCTCGTTGGTGGTACAGCCATTTATAGTACAGTCCTCCTTTTTATTCGCGATAGTCTTTTTTGGCCTGTTTCCCCACCTACTTACATCGGGCTTCAGAATTATGTCATCCAGCTTTTCCAGATTTTATTGCAGCGAGTATGGAGAACATGCGGCTGGACGCTCATTCCCATCGTGACCCTCATTTCTCTTTCGTACAGGCCAGGCATCATTGACCTCCTTTGGGTAATTTTTCGAATTGCTCTTGCAGTAAATATCCTTTCCGTTGTATCGCAGGCAATTACTGGCCTTGCAGTGAAAAAAATATCTAGGGAAGAGGGCGCAGGCGAGTCTCCCAAACAGGAGCTAACAATTCACGCCATCCGCCTCCTTTTGGTCACCACCGTGGTTTCCCTCTATTCCTTTTACTCTTTCGGCTATAACAATCTGACCCAATACCTCATCGTTGGATTTTTTTTCAGTGCCTTCATTGTCGCCATCGGCTCGTTTGCTCTTTCTCGTACTCAGGCCCAAATCAAATCTTCCTTCAACTCGGTTAGAAACCCTTTTAGGCTCTCTTTCGTGAATCCAGTCCAGCACAAAAAATTCACTCAACTAATCCTCCGTGTTGTCCGAGTCATATTTTTTTCGGGGACCCTCACATTGCTCTTAATCCTTTGGGGGGTGGACATCTACGCCGTCTCGTGGACCTTTCACTTGCTCTCGACGCCAATTGCCCAACTCGGAGAAATACCCATTTCTCTCGGTAGCCTTTTTAAAATGGCTGGAATATTCTTCTTCTTTTGGTGGCTGAGCCGATATCTCAGATTTCTCATCCAGGGACGCCTTGAGCGGACGGTCGCGGGTGAAGCGGTACGCTCAAATCTTTCTATTTGCATCGGCTATATCACCATGGCCATTGGGATAATTCTTGCGCTCAAATCGATTGGGGTGGACTTTACAACACTCACCGTCTTAGCGGGTGTTCTGGGCCTTGGCATCGGGTTTGGCCTTCAGACCATTTTCAACAACCTAATCAGCGGGATCATTCTTCTTTTGGAGCGGACGGTAAAACCTGGAGACTTTATCGAGGTAGGCAACACCAGTGGTATCGTCCAGCAGATTACCCTCCGGAGCACAGTCGTCCGGACCTTGGACAATATTTCGGTCATTGTCCCAAATTCGAATTTTGTTTCTAACAACGTCATCAACTGGAGTCACAGCGAAAAAATCACCCGGGGCCAGGTCTCGGTGGGTGTTGCGTATCAAAGCAATACCGCCTCGGTCCGGGAATGCCTTCTTGAAGCAGCAAAGTCAACTAATGACGTTCTCGAATACCCGGCACCCATGGTATATTTCAAAGAGTTCGGTGACAGCTCCCTGAACTTCGAGTTGCTCTTTTGGTGTAATGAACCAAATACCATGAGAAGAATTAAAAGCGATCTTCTCTTTGAGGTTGAAAAAGGCCTTAACCAACAAGGGATTACTATCCCCTTCCCCCAGAGAGACGTTCACATGGTCTCCCCCGAGGAAAAACCTAATGACGATTAGACGTACTGGCCCAGAATATGCTCATGGCTGCATAGACCTTGCCCCACGATTTAGATTAACTTGAAAGACTCGACAGAAAACAGCTGAAGGAAATTCATTAAAAAAATTTATCCACACTGAATTGCCCCACTAAGGCAGCGTCACGTCTTCGTAAATTCCCTCTGCCCGGTAGGCCTCGTCTAGCAAAATCAGGGGATGTACGACGCGCAGGTCCATCCCTTGCTCCCTGGCACCAAATCCAATCTGAATTTGACAGCCCGGATTCCCCGTGCAGAGCACCGGGGCACCAGCACTCTGTACATGGCCCATCTTTCGATCGAGGAGTTTCATGGAGATATCTGTCTGAGTCAGGTTGTAGCTTCCCGCCGAGCCACAGCACCAGTCGCTCTCGCGAAGGGGGAGGATTTCAATGTTCTCCATTGCACGGAGGACATCGAGGGGTTCCTCGCGAACCTTGAGCGCGTGGTAAAGATGGCAAGGATGATGATAGGCCACCCTCTGGGGCTCGGGATGGAGAGCCTTGCGAACTCCAATTCGGGACAGGAAGGCCGTCACATCCGTAGCCTTTTCGCTGAAGCGGTGTGCCCGGTCAGCATAAGCGGGATTGTTAGCCATCAGACCAGCGTATTCGTGGAGCATGGCCCCGCAACCTGATACTGCAAGGACAATGGCATCGTATTCCCCCGGGTCAATGGCATCTAGGTTTCGCCTGGCGAGGAGGCGTGCCGACTCCCGATCGCCCGCGTGCGCTTGAAGTGCTCCGCAGCAAGTCTGCTCGCGAGGAAACACCACACGAACACCATTCACGGCAAGCGTGCGAACAGCGGCGCGATTTACCTCTCCAAAAAGCGCGGACTGAAGGCAGCCTCCAAAAAATGCGACCTGATATTTTTCCTCTCCGACGGCCGAAACCTCTGGTGGCAGCGGCATCATCGCCGACACCTCAGGCGCCTCGGGCATCATGGGTTCAAGTTGTGCCAGATGGGCTGGAATCAATCCGACACTGCGCACGATGCTCCCCATAAACGTTTTTTGGTAAAGGCGGGTGAGCATAGCAGCTAGGACAAGGAGCGGGCGGTTCGGGAGCAACCACCTGAACAAAAACCAGCGGAGAGCCCGCTGGCTAAGAGGGCGGTACCTCACCTTCTCGAGCCCCGCGCGTGCCGCCTCGATTAGTTTTCCGTATGAAACACCTGAGGGGCAGGCAGTCTCGCACGCACGACAGTCCAGACAGCGATCCAGATGCTTGATAACCTCTCCGGTCGCCTCCATCTCCCCGTCCACGACAAGCCGCATGAGGTAGATACGCCCCCGAGGAGAGTCCATCTCGTTTCCAAGGACGGTGAACGTCGGGCAACTCGTCGTGCAAAAACCGCAGTGGATGCACTTTTGGATAATCTCACGGTCCACCCCGTTGGGCCCCAGGAACGGGTTCATGCCCTTGGCAGGCAATTCGGCGTTTTCAGTAGGCATGAAAGTGGGGTTCCTTTCTTAGATCCGAGCCACGAATCGCCCCGGACTCAAGGTTCCCATCGGATCGTACTCGGCCTTTAGACGGCGCATGAGATCAATCGTAGCGGGCGGAAGAACATCCTCGCCCCAAACCTCTGTATCGGTACGTAGGGAATCAGGAGCCCCGGAAAGGCTAAGGTGAACTGCCCTGCCCTTTTGGGGGCTCGCACCCTTTCTGCACCCCTCACGAAACGTATCCCAGGCTGCGGCAGGAGATGGACTATCTCCAACCGGCGCCAGCCAGCAGCGGAGTACCCCGTTCGCCGCATGGGCCGCCACCGCCAGCTGATAGCCGCCCACCCGTGCTGCATCCTCGGCCGCTGCCGCCATTCGGGGAAGTTGGTCCAGCCGCGCAGAAGCACGAAACTCCAGCCCATCGGCCCCCGAAAAGGGGCCCCCCGGCGGATCGGCCAAAACTTGCCCGAGGCGTTCGGTCTCCTCTTTCCCAAAACGACGAAGGTCCGCGCCTCCAGATTTTTGGACGATCTCCTCAGCCTGGGCAAGCATCTGATCAAGGCCTTCCTCAAAGTCGCCATAGGCCGCCACGAGACACCATGGGAACGGAAGACCGGGGACTTCATCGAGTTCTCCAAGCTCATTGATTCGTCCTGTACCCACTACCTCCATCCAAACGGGCGAAAGCGGCGTGGCCGAAAGCTGTCTCCCAGCAGAAAAAACCGCCTCGGCCGAGGAAAATCCACCCGCAATTGCGCCCACTTGATCGGGTTTTTTAAAGAGTCGGACAGCCAGTTCAGTTACCACCGCAAGCGTTCCCCAGCTTCCTGCCAAGAGGCGGTTCATGTCGTATCCAGTCACGTTTTTTACGACAAGCGCCCCGTAGGTCTGCGTCGAACCGTCAGCCAGAACGATGCGCATCCGCATTACGCGATCCCGCGCCCGCCCGTAGCGAACCCGCATCGGCCCCGAGCGTTCAGCGATGATCGTCCCGCCCACGGTGGCCTGATCTGGATAGGGCGGATCGAACCCTGCCGTCTGTCCATTGGGTTCGGTGAGTCGGTTCAATGCCGAAATCGTCATGCCCGCGCCCACCACGACAGTCAGGTCATCTCGTAAAAAATCTACTGTCTCCGAAAGACCTCCCGTAGAAAGAACCACATCGTAACGTGCGGGGGGATATCCCATCCGCCGGCCCGTACCTCCACCCCAGGGAACCACCGCTAGACCAGCCTCGTTCGCGCGAGCGAGCACGCGTGCTGCTGCCTCGTGCGACAAAGGGCGGGCAATAAGAGCGGGAGGTTTTCCACCAATTTTGAAGGCGGCCGTACCCTCGTTAGATATTAACTCGCTCTCTCCTGTGTCCGCGAGAACAGCCCTGGCAAATACATCGATGGGAGAGGTCATGCCAGAGGTTATTTGGACATGCCAGGCACTGCGCGCATTGCGCCGCCGCTTTGAGCAATTGGAAAAAGAACATTTTCTCCCGGAAAAATCTTCCCGGGGTTTAGGAGGCCGGTCGGTTCGATGACATCGCGCATGCGCTCCATCATCTTGAGGGTGGGCGCATCAAATTGATCCACCATCTCACGCATCTTTTCTATGCCTATGCCGTGCTCTCCTGAAAGGACCCCGCCCGCCCGAATACAGACACGGAGAATCTCGGCACCGCACTCAACAGCCCGCTCGGTTTCGCCGGGCACCCGGTCGTTGAAGAGGACGTTGGGATGGAGGCTGCCATCTCCTGCGTGAAAGACATTTGTGATGGTAAACCCGAAGCGAACTCCAATTTCGTCAAACTCGGCAAGCACCTCGGCCAGCTTTGAACGTGGGACCGTACCGTCTAGGCAATAGTAGGCGGGTGCGATGGCCCCGAAAGCCCCGAAGGCTTTCTTTCGGCCCATCCAAAGGGCCTCTCGCTCCTCTTCATTCTCAGCCAGACGGAATGAGGTGCATCGATTTTTGTCGCAAATATCGCGTATGACCACCTCGAGCGGCCGCATAGAGGGGAGAAGTCCATCAAGTTCAATGAGCAGGACTGCCGCCGCGTCCTGGGGATATCCCGCTTTCATCACCTTCTCGATCGCCTCGACGGTATAGCGGTCCATCAATTCCATGGCAGCCGGCACGGCCCCGGAGGCAATGACATCGCTGACCGTGTGGCAAGCGTCGCCCACCTCTGAAAAGGTTGTCAGCATGGTCCGGACCCCTTCGGGGTTGGGCGTGAGGCGGACGACAATCTCGGTAGTCATCGCAAAGGTGCCCTCTGACCCCACGAAGAATCCCCTTAGATCTAGTCCTGGCGCCTCCTCTCCATCCGATCCTAATTGCACCACTTCGCCCGAGGAAAGAACCACTGTCATCCCCAAGATATGGTTTGTAGTCATTCCATATTTAAGGCAGTGAGCACCGCCTGAATTTTCGGCAGCATTACCGCCGATGGTACACGCCATCTGGCTAGATGGATCGGGCGCATAGTGGAATCCGTGGGGTCGTGTTTCATTGGAAAGATGTAGGTTAACAACTCCAGGCTGAACACGGGCAACGAGGTTTTCGTAGTCCACCTCCAGGATCCGGTTCATGCGCGTAGTCACGATTAAGACGCCTCCCGGTGCGGGTGTAGCCCCCCCCGAAAGACAAGTGCCCGCACCGCGTGCGATGATCGGGAGGTTCTCCTCACGGCAAATACTCATCACGCGACTGACCTCTTTGGTTGTCTCCGGAAGGACAACCATCCCCGGCTGCCCCTTGTAGATCATAAGGGCATCGTGATCGTAGGCGCGAAGTGCCGCATGGGCCGTATGGACGTAATCCTCGCCCACAACCTTAATGAGCATTTCAATAAGGGCGGTCCGATTCAAATTCCTTACTCCATTCAATGACTCAGGATTTCTGCAGTCTTCCCTTCTCAACATTGAGTATACCGCCCCCGGCTCCCAGGGCGACACTTGCCCGCCGGGAGAGTATACTGGCGTTTTTAAAGACCCATCACACCGAGGTTCCGTTGAACAATTCCTCCAACCAGTCCCGGAAAGTACCCCGACTTTACTATGGCTGGATCATAGTTTGTATATCTTTCCTCGCCATGGCATTCCACATCTCTGCCCGCTTTTCATTCACAATCTTTCAAGTCCCTCTCATTGAAGAGTTCGGCTGGGGCCGGGGAGTTCTGGGCGGGGCGTACGCACTCATGCTCGGTACCTACGCCCTCTCAGGTCCCATTACAGGATTTTTCTTTGACAAAAAAGGCCCGCGCGCAATTATGCCTTGGGGATCGTTCCTAATAGGCACCGGACTTATTCTAGGCTTTTTTATCCAATCCCTCTGGCAAGTTTACCTCCTCTACGGCGCATTTATTGGAATTGGAATGTCAATGAGCGGTTTCTCCCTTAACGCCGCCCTCATGCCGCGATGGTTCCGGCGCAAGAGAGGCATCGCCACCGGCATCGCCCTCTCGGGCGGCGGCATCGGTTTCCTCCTATTTTTCCCGCTTATCGAACGACTCATTGCCAATGTCGGATGGCGCTATACCTACCTTCTGTACGGGGCGGCGATTTTCATCATATTGGTCCCCCTCAAACTAATCCTTCTTCGCAACTCTCCTAAGGACGTAGGCCAAAAAATCGATGGCGATAACGCGCCAGAAACCGAAGAAAAAACAGATGCGGTGCAGCAAAAACCAATCGCCGGGGAGCAGCAAAGAGTTCACCAGATCTTCGTTGAAATTTGTCACGATCCCCGCTTTTGGCTACTCGCCGGAATCGTCTTCTGCATCGGGCTTAACAGTAACACCATCATTAGTCAGCTTCAGCCCTTTTTCGTTGACGCTAAATACGATACCGCCACCGCCGCCTGGCTACTGGCCGGAGTCGGCCTCATCCGAATGGCAGGGAGTTGGTGCATGGGATGGCTGAGCGACATTATTGGCCGCTCGCGCGCGCAGGCCCTTTCTGCGTTTATTTCCGCGCTCGGAGTCATGACTCTGCTCACCCTCCCGGCAACGGGCGGATCGGTTTTGATGGGCGTCGTTTTCGTCCTCTTCTACGGCTTCGGAGTGGGGGGAATGTCAGTCTGCCATTCAGCCATGTCAGCGGACACTTTTGGTGGGCGCAACTTCGGCGTAATTATGAGCTTTATCGAGATTTTCTTTGGCATGGGGGGCCTTATCGGCCCGCCAGCAGCAGGATTCTTTTTCGATTTCGTGGGCAACTACAACCTACCCTTTTCAATTATCATTGTGAACTTGGTCTGCGTGAGCATTGTCTGCCTTGTCATTTTCCCAAAATTGGACGCCTCTGCCAAAAAGTCCGGACTTCGGCCGGAAACTATCCGGTAAACTCAAGGATATAAAGCCCTAGGCCCCAGCGGTCGCCGAGGTAAATTAAGCCTGTCTGCCTATCTACAAAAACATCATTGCTCTGAGTAATCCAGCGCTCCCTGGTTCCGGCCGGGAGATAGTATCCCACCTCTTTGGGCCGGAACGGATTCGACCAGTCGACAATGCGCAGGCCCGCACCATACCAGCAGATATACATCAAATCGTCTGCTTTCATATCAAGCCAGACATTATGTGCCCCGTAACGCGCACCGAGTTGGCACCAGTATTCATCCTTGGGTCGCATGGAGTCCGGATCGATTTCGTAGGGATGGAAAGTGGAGATGGGTAGAGGCACCAACGGGTTTCGCATGTCGTAGAAGGTGACAAAGGCGGGTGGATGGGCACAGTTCATCGTGACGCACTCGGTGGTGACTATGGCGAACTCCGATCCGGGGGGGACCAGAAATGTATGGTAACAACCAGGCCAACCATGGGTCTCGTGGGGATTATGTCGCCATAAGAATTGAGGACTGCGCGGGTCGGCCATGTCGAACATAGCAATACCACCATTCCAGAATCCACAGCTTGCGTAGTTGCCGAATGGATTCGCCTCATGGAGCCAAACTCCCCAGCCGAGTTGGTCGAAGTCCCACGATGGGGTCTCCCCGGCCCTTTCGTTTTGCCCCTCGATCCAGCACTGAGAAAGGAGCTCGGGCGAAGAGGGTTCCTTTACATCGTAAGTCCAAAGCACCTTTCCTCTGCAGCCGTCCTTGAAACCCGAGCAATAGAGAAGGTTGCGCCTTTGGTCATGAATTGGGCGATGTATGCCCCGTCCCTCGGTCTCGATATAATTGATAAGACGGGGGCTAGCAGGATTAGCTAGGTCGAACATGCGCATCCCGCCGATGAGTTCGGGATCGTTCGATTCGGGCCGCATTTCGCTGTTCGTATAAAGGACATCGCCCACAAGGAGTATTTTGTGGGTACGTGCACCGGCCGGATCGGATATTTGGTTGACAACCCTGGGCTTCGCCGGATCCGAGACATCGAGGATAGTCAGCCCGTTGTGGCCGTTCGCCCCCGAGGCGGCAACATAGGCAAGCCCGTCACGCACCTGAATTTGGAAGGTGTCTCCCCAGCCGTCCAGATTCGAATGGCCAACGACACGAACGTTTTTCTTCTGTTCTGCAACCGGCCCATTTAGTACCGTAGGCTCCTCAGTGACGGGAACCATCGTATCCAGAGCCCGAGGAGGTATTTTGAATTCAGGTTTCGGCATTAGCTTAACACCCCAGAATTAAATGGAGAAGGAATTTCACGCGGGAATTGCGACGCCAAGCTCCCCAGCAAGAGAGGTTGCATCACGCCACACAACTTCCTCGATTGGCACTCCCTCCCGAAGGCGGCGTTCCCTTTCCCGAAAGCTCCTCTCACCCGGAATTCGGATTTCTGAATAGCCAGGTGCCAGGGGCGAGGACTTTACCTCGAGGAGATGAGCGGTAACCGCCTCACCGAACGCGGCGGGGTCACCAAAACTCGATGGGTCGATCGCAATCAGAAGGTCCCCTTTGTTGTAGTGATTTTTCTCGGCAATTGAGCGACCCAGCTCCTTCCCCACCTTTGCACCTAACAAAGGTCCGGCCAGGATTCCCAGAACCAGGCTTAGACCAAAACCCTTATGATCGGCGAGAGGAGTAAGGGCCCCTTGGACCGCCTCAGAAGGGTCGGTCGTAGGCCGGCCTTCCGGACCGAGCGCAACGCCCTCAGGGATGGGTTCCCCGCGAGCCTTTGCCTTTAGGACCGTTCCGAATGAAATGGCAGTCGTCGCGAAATCGAGGAGAATTGGATGATCTCCTCCAGCAGGAAGGGAGATTGCCAAGGGGTTCGTCCCGAGCAGACGCTCCATCCCGCCCAGCACGTGCGCGAGCGGAGCCGTTACTGTTGTGACAATTCCCACACAGCCCGCGCGGGCGATCCGTTCGGCATAGTAGCCCGCCATGCAAA
>Ga0315336_1002614_pt1 | contig 26858 bp, 26 predicted proteins | sample ASW5metaG_FD_204512 | JGI IMG/M metagenome (GOLD analysis project Ga0315336, IMG submission 204512) | Ammonia-oxidizing marine archaeal communities from Monterey Bay, California, United States - ASW #5 | ecosystem: Environmental > Aquatic > Marine > Intertidal zone | place: USA: California... | reverse complement strand
AAAGACGCCCGTGATCAGACCCTTTTTCCCTTTGAACCATTGCATCGCACATTTCTCCTAGTTCGTATTTTCCTCGGGGGAATCGTCTCCGCCGCAGGGCGGTCGAGTGACAGCTCCAGCCCGATGGGATCAGCCTTTGCCGAACCGAGCAGGATAACACCTGCCAGGGCGGCTCCGAAAGGGGCCGGATGGTGCTGTCAGCCGGCTCGCCTCAGTACCCCTGCAATCCCAGCAAAGAGGCCGGACAAACGGGCCAGAGCTTGCCTCTGGAATCGGTCCGTCTATTATCAAAACAGCCTCGGAGATTGTTGCACTTCGGACTACGGTGCGGTATAAGAACTGTTATCGAATTATCGACAGGGTGTCGTTTTCGCGACTGGATGGCTGTCGACAAGTTTCCTCTCTGATACACGGGTTTCAATCATGAAGCAAGATCCTGGCTGGCAAGTGTTTTTGCAATCGTTGATTGCCCTGGCCAGCAAGTCGGAACGAATCGAGCCGTTTCTGGAGTCGGTGTTGCCTGAAGGCCGGGAGGTGCTGGCGGCCAGCGCGGTGGCGGTGGTCCGGGCGAGCGCACCTGATTGGCAGATCGTAGCCAGTGAGGGTGTCTCAGCCGCGCAGGTCCCGACCGACCTGGCTGCCGAATCGCTCGACCAGGAGCAGCTGGTTCACGAGGCAGACTGGAGCGCGATGCCCTTGGGCCATCGGTATGCGTTGCTGGTGGCAGGGGATATTCCGGCCGAAACGCTCCAGACTTTTCTCCAGGTGCTCACGGAGGCGCTGGAACTGGTGCTCACCCAGCAGCAACGGACGCGGCGCATTCGTCGGCTGGAAACCATTCTGGAAATCACGCACACCTGGAGCCAAACCAATTGTATGGAGGCCCTGTTGCAGGCAATGGCCGAGGCGGCGACCGACTTGTTGCGGGCGGATCGAGCCAGCATTTTCTTATGGGATCGAGCCAACAAACAGCTCGTCGGCCGGCCCTCGCTGGGAGTGGAGGGCAACGAACTACGGATCCCCGACGACACCGGCATCGTCGGCCAGGTGGTCCAAACCGGCCAGTGCCGAAGGGTCGGCAGTAGCCTGGACGACAACCAAATAAATCGGGACGTCGATCAGTCGACCGGCTACCATACCAAGACCGTGTTATGCGTGCCGCTGATTTCTCCTCAAGGCAAATGCCTCGGTGCTTTTGAGGTGCTCAACAAACTCGAAGGACGGTTTAGCGAAGAGGATGAACAAGGGTTAATGGAGTTGGCGACCCACGCCGCAGTTGCCCTGCAAAGCACGAAGCAATTTGAGGATCTGCTGAGCAAGCACCAGATGTTGGTCGAAGCGGCGGCCGGCGACGTGGAATTAATCGGAAACAGCCCGGCGATCGAAGCGATTCGCTCGACCATTCGCCGTATTGCCGACACTGATTTGGCGATTCTCATCCTCGGTGAAAACGGCACCGGCAAGGAAATTGTTGCCCGATCGATTCACTATCTCTGCAGCCGTCGCGAGCAGCCGTTTATCGCGGTCAACTGCGCCGCCCTCAGTGAAACGTTGCTGGAAAGCGAGCTGTTCGGCCACGAGAAAGGTGCCTTTACCGACGCTCGCGAGACGCGGGCTGGCAAATTCGAGCTAGCCTCGGGGGGAACGTTGTTTCTCGACGAGATCGGCGACATGAGTCTCAGCGGGCAGGCCAAGTTGCTGCGGGTGTTAGAAGAGAAGATGGTTGTGCGAGTGGGCGGCTCCACGCCAATTCATACCGAGGTTCGCATCCTGGCTGCCACAAACCAAGACCTGGCCACGATGGTTCGCGAGAAACGATTTCGAGAAGACCTCTTCTTTCGGCTCCATGTCGTAAGTATCGAGCTACCGCCGTTACGCGAGCGGCTCGACGACATTCAAAGCCTGGCCGAGCATTTTCTGCAGTCGTTTTGCCAAACCATGGGCCGCCCGGTGCCACAATTTTCTGCCGCCGCCAAGAAACGGCTACGGGGACACAGCTGGCCGGGAAATGTCCGCGAGCTGCGCAATCTGATGGAACGGCTGGCCTATCTCTCGTCGGGCGAGCGGATCGAGGCGGAAGACATGGCGTTTATCGAGACCGGGCAGGGCCAGTCGATAGGCTCGCTGGATACCGGCTCGACGCTTGCCGAAGCAACCCGCGGTTTTCAGCAAGAGTACATCCGCCAGACGATCGACGCGATGCAGGGCAACATGAGCACCGCCGCCAGGCAGCTTGGTCTGCACCGCTCGAATCTCTACCGCAAAATTCGACAGCTGGAGAAGGGGCAGGGGGGTGAGTAGCTGCCGGAGGTCGGATTGCACTGTACTTACGATAAATCGCAATCCCCGTCCCCCGACCGCGTTCTGGCAGCATGCTCAGCAAACCACTCCCCCATAGATTCTCCACCCCAACGACTGTAAAATGCCTAAACTCAGCCTGGGCCGAGTGCCGAGAGAACCTCCAGAGGCACAGGAGTGTCCATTGGGCGCTGGCTAATTAGGTCTAAGTCCCTGCAATTGGCGATCCAGACGATGAATCGATCAGAGAAATCTACATTTCTGACTTTCTGTTGCCTCTGTACATGTCCGGCCTAGCCGGACCTCCTGTTGGCGTGCGTCTTGAGGGACGCGCCTTCTCGACGCCGTCCAGCGCGGCGAACTTTCCTGCCAGATAAGAAGCAGTGACGCGGCGCGTCTGTAACTCTGGAGATAAAACTGATGGCCAGTGATTTTCGACTCAAGGACCAACTTCCTGAGATAGCCGAACGGATTGTGCTGACCTATGACCAGCTCGGTACGATCAACCATTTGGACCATTGCCCACTGCCGAGTTTCGAGGAGATCATCGCCGCGACAAGCGATCTGATGGAGATTATCTACCCAGGCTATCGGCGGCGCGAAGGTTTGCATCGGGGTAACGTGAATTACTATATCGGCGACCTGATAGATCAGCTGCACGACCGCCTGACGGTCCAAATAGGTAGGGCCCTGCGCCACGAAGCGGGCGCCACCAGCGAATGCGAGGGCGAACATGACTTCGAGGCACTCGGTCAGGCCAAGACGTTACAGTTTCTCGACCAACTGGCCGACTTGCGAAAAATCCTAGCCACCGACGTGCAGGCGGCGTTTGACGGTGACCCAGCTTGCAAGAACCTCGATGAAGTCATTTTTTGCTATCCCGGCTTGCTGGCGATCACGGTCTATCGGCTGGCGAATTTATTGCACAAGCTGGAGATTCCGTTCATTCCGCGGATGATGACCGAGTGGGCCCATAACCGGACGGGAATCGACATTCATCCTGGTGCTACGATCGGCGAATACTTTTTCATCGACCATGGCACGGGCGTGGTAATCGGCGAGACGTGCGAGATCGGCAGGCACGTAAAAATTTACCAAGGCGTCACGCTAGGCGCGCTGAGCTTTGCCACCGATGGCGAGGGAGCGCTGGTCCGCGGGCATAAACGTCATCCGACGATCGAAGATTCGGTGGTGATTTACGCCAACGCCACCGTCTTGGGAGGCCGGACTGTTCTCGGACGCGAGGCGGTGATTGGGTCAAACGTCTGGCTGACCCGGAGCGTTGATCCTTATACCACCGTGGTTCTGGAAAAGCCCAAGCTACAGATGCGTAGCGACGAGCCAGACGACCTGCGCCCCGAGACGCATTATCAGATCTAGGGCATCTCTTTGTCAGAATTACCTCCGACCTCAGGCCCCTCGACCCTGGCCCCTCAACCCTCGACTTTCTTCCTGTCCCGCGGCAGATAGCGGCACAGGCCGATGCCGCCGAAGTAGAGCGCGACCAGCGGCAAGCCCATCAAAATCATGCTGGTCGGGTCGGCCGGGGTGAGAAACATCGAGAGTACGGCGATCACCAGCACGGCTACGCGCCATTTCCGCAGATAGATTTCGATCGTAAACACGCCGATCCGCTCTAGAAACAGCATGACCAACGGCAGTTGAAAACTGATGCCGAATCCCAGCGGCAGCATGAGTACGAAGCTGATCCACTCGCTGATCCGCGGCGTTGGGTTGATGTTCATCTGGGCGTTAAACCAGAAGAGAAAATTGAGCACAAAGTCGAACACGTAGAAAAATGCCAACGCCGCCCCGACAAAGAACAGGCCCAGGCTTATCGGTAGGAACGTATAGACGCGATTTTTCTCATTGCCGTACAGGCCGGCCGCCACAAACTCCCAGACGAAGTAGAAGATAAACGGACTGGAAAAAATGGCCCCGACGACCAGCGACGCCTTGAGGTAGACCATAAAAGGCTCTTGCGCGCTTAGACCCACGGCGCTAAGCCGCGGATCGTCCTTTAGCCGTTGATAAGCCCGTAAGCGGACCAGATCGTTGCCGGCGGTTTCTTCTCCCGGTGGCAGATCCAATTCGTCGATGCCTAGCGCGTCGGCCAGCTCGCGCCGCTCGAACCACCAATCTCGCGGCACCCAGCCCTCTTGGGCCAGATCGCGCGCCGCGGTCTCGACATCCTCGGGGACGCTCTGGCCCGCTTCGCTCTGCTCTTGATAGCGCTGGAGTTGGGCTGACTCGGACTGGGCGATGTAAAAAGTCTCCAGTGCATCGCGCAGGGGAGTTTGGACATAGTCGACCACCTGACCGCCGAAAAGCAGGCCGACCAAGGTACCAAGCAGCAACGCCCCGATCGATTTTATCAGTGCCAGCCGCAGCTCTTCCAGGTGTGCCGCGAACGACATCTTGGTATGTTCGAGCGGGTCTTTGTCAGGCATGGGCGAGGAGCTGGTGGCTGGGGATCGGGGAAAACCCTTTCAACGGGTGACCTGTCCCATACTAACAACGGCTTGAGCGCCCCACAACGTAGTCCCCAGCGGTCGGTTAAGCCGCCTGGTACTGACAGTATGATTCCATCGAAAGCCACAGAACGATGAGCCCGAGCTGCGACTATCCGCTCCGTTTCCAGCCCTTGTTTCGCCGCTATCTGTGGGGTGGCAGACGATTGGAAACGCTATTGAACAAGCCGATCGGCGATGGGAACGACTATGCCGAAAGCTGGGAAGTGGTCGATCATGGCTCAGACCAGAGCATCGTCCAGCATGGCCCCGCCGCCGAGCTAACCTTGCAGCAATTAGTGGCCGATCAGCCACAGCAACTCTTCGGTCGCCACGCTCCACTGCCCCAGTTTCCACTGTTGATGAAGCTGCTCGACTGCAATCGAACCCTGTCGGTACAGGTCCATCCCAACGACGCGCAGGCCGCGCTGCTCGATCCGCCCGATCTGGGCAAGACCGAAGCCTGGGTCGTCCTGGCCGCCGACCAAGGCAGCAAAATCTACGCCGGCCTGAAGCCGGGCGTTTCACCCGAGCGGCTTCGCAGAGCGATCGATCAGGGCAACTGCGATCAGTTGTTGCACGTGCTCGAGCCGCAGGTGGGCGACTGCGTCTTTATCCCGGCCGGCACGGTCCATGCTCTGGGCGCAGGCTTGGTGATCGCCGAAATCCAACAGGCGAGCGATACAACCTTTCGCCTCTTCGACTGGAACCGGGTCGATGCGGCCGGGCAATCGCGGCCGCTGCACGTCGAATCGTCACTCGCGACGATCGACTTCGACCGTGGCCCAGTGGCAATGCAACAGCCCACGGCGACCGGCCAGTCTGGCCGCGAACGATTGGTCGAGTGCGACAAGTTCGTTATGGAGCGCTCGACGCTCGATACGCTGCAACGGGTGGGTGGCGACGATCGGTTTCACCTGCTGCTAGTCGTCGAGGGAGCGGTCGAGGTTGCCGACGATCGGGCCGGCCGGCCGTTGGCATTGGGAGAAAGCTGTTTGCTGCCTGCCGCAGTCGGTGCCGTTGAGCTAACTCCCGTCGGCCGCTGCGTGCTGTTGGATACTTATCTCCCGTAGCAGCGTGAACCCACAGCACCTTGCTCCGTATAGTAGGTTTTCCGCGAGCCAGGTTCGCCGAAATTAATGCTGGCAAAGATAGCGGTTAGCTCCGCGCAGCTAAAACTTGCCCGCTAGGCAACAGCCCCGTCGAGCACGACGGTCCGTTCGTCTTTCGGGTTGTCGTCCGAATCCCTACAATCTTCGCCCCGCTCCTTCATCTACCCTGCAGGTTCACTTGCCGATGAATCGCCGAATCGTGTTTCTGTTCTCTGCGCTGGCGCTGCAAACGCTATGGGTCGGTTGCTCGCCGACGGTCCGCAAGCCGCGACTCTACTCGCCCGGCCCGGCCAGCTACCAACAGTATCAGGCCACTCAATTCGATCCCTATCCGCCGAACGACATGGCTCCGCCAATTGTCGGTGGTCGGCCCAAGGATTTTCAGAAGCCGCCCGACGAAGTCCTCCGCGCCCGTCAACAACGGCCGGTAGGACCTTGGCGTGCTACTCCGCTGACCGGTCCGTTGTACTAAAGCGGGGAATTGGCTCGGTTGACTAGGTGCTGAGGGACCTGCATTCTTCGGGCATCTTGCGCAGTCGGTAAGCTTTGCGTGATTCGCGCCTCTGGGTTTCTAGCGCATGATCGTCTATGATAGAGCGTTCGCCGGTGGTCTCTGGTCCGCTGGCAGCTTTCCCTCACTCAAGACTGTTTTCCCCCGCTCTAGGCTGCACGGTAATGGTTCGTTCCGCACAAAAGAAACGTGAACAGTCGGCTGCCCGGCCACGCGGGAGCAAGAGTTCCGGGCCGGTTGGCAAACGTGTGCCGAGGAAGGGACGCAGCGCACCGCGCATCAATCCCAACGAGGGCGAGCGGTTGCAAAAAGTGTTGGCTGCCGCGGGAATCGCCAGCCGGCGGGAATGCGAAACGTTGATTCTGGAAGGACGCGTGCAGGTTGATGGCCAAACGGTTACCGAGATGGGAATTCGCGTCGACCGACTGCACCAAGACATTAGCGTCGACGGCGAGCCGCTGGCCAGGCCCAAGCTGGTCTACTTTGCGGTCAACAAACCCTCGGACGTAGTCTGCACAGCCAGCGATCCCTCGGGCCGACCGCGGGTGACCGATCTGCTGCCGCCAGGCGTCGGGCGGGTGTTTGCCGTCGGGCGACTCGATCTGGCGAGTGAAGGGTTAATTCTAGTGACCAACGACGGCGCGTTGGCCAACCAGCTGACCCACCCGCGACATCAGGTCGAGAAAATCTATGAGGTGCAGGTCCAAGGTTCTCCTGACCAGAGCGTGTTAGCCCAACTCCGCCACGGCGTCCATCTGGCCGAGGGCTTCGCTCAGGTGGTGAACGTGCGAATCAAATCAAGGCGCAAGAACGGGACTGTCTTAGAGATGGTGCTCGATGAAGGGCGCAACCGAGAAGTCCGGCGGCTGTTGGCCAAGGTGGGTCACAAGGTTCAGAGGTTGGTTCGCATCGCCGTCGGGCCGATCCGCCTGGGCGAAATGCCTCGCGGAGCGGTTCGCAGGTTGACGCCAGACGAAGTCCGCAAGCTGCGGGTGTATGTTAAAGAAGCTGCTGGTCGGCAGCGGGGCGAGTCGCGCGATCGCCACGGCAAATCTCGGACCGCCGCTCCGGCCGGGCAAGCGCGCAAACGATCTGCCGCCAAGGGAAAAGCGAACCGCGATCGAACCATCGGCGTGGGTAAAGGCAGTTCGGCTGGGAGCCGCCCAGGTCGAGTCAAGCGGTCGCGCAGGTCGACCAAAAGCCAGGGAGGCGGGCGTTGACCGCGGGCAACCGATCCTCTTGCAGCGTTTCTCCAGCGAGCGATCATCAACTGGCCGCTCACTACTACGCCGACAACGCCCGGCAGCTGCAGGCTGCGGTTACTGAGAACGTCTTGCTGGCTCGCGATACCTATCGCGTTCGCCTCGCCTGTCCCGAGCTGGCTCGCCAGATCGTTCCAGGACAATTCGTGATGCTACGGGTGCCCGAGTGTGACGATCCGCTGCTCGGTCGGCCTTTTGCTCTTTACGACACAGTGCCGGATGTGTCGGGCGAGCCGGTTGGCGTGGACATCGTCTATCTGGTGGTCGGCAAAATGACCTCCCGGCTGGCAGAATGTACGGCAGGCGACCGGTTGGAGTTGTGGGGTCCGTTGGGCAACGGCTTTTCGGTCCAACCGACAGAACATCTGATCATGGTCGCTGGCGGCATCGGCCAGACCCCGTTCTTGGCATTGGGCCGCGAAGCACTTGGCCACCGGCGCTACGGTCAGCGAGCCCGATCGGCTTGGGCAGGCAAAGCAACCCTTTGCTATGGCGTTCGCTCGGCCGAGTTGCTGGCCGGGGCCGACGATTTTCGCGCCGCGGGAATCGAACTACTCCTGAGCAGCGATGACGGCTCGGTGGGTCATCACGGCTTGGTGACCGAGTTGCTGGAGCAAACGCTAGCCCGGCAGTCGGCTGCTGATTGTCGGATTGCTTGCTGTGGCCCGGAAACGATGATGGAAGCGGTCGCGAAGATTGCCGCCCGGGTCGCGGTTCCTTGCGAAGTCTCCTTAGAAACGCCGATGGCCTGCGGCATCGGCATCTGTTTCAGCTGTGTCGTGAAAGCCAGACAGTCCGATGGGAGTTGGGACTACAAGCGAACCTGTGTCGAAGGGCCCGTGTTCGATGCCGAGGCAATCGTCTGGTAAGAGGCGAACCGTTCTGTCCGAGAGGCAGGGCTAGCTTTTTAGCGCTTTGATCGCGCGGGAAAGTCGGCTCTTGGTACGGGCCGCTTTGTTGGGGTGGATGACGTTCTTGGCCGCGGCCTGATCGAGCTTCTTGGTGGCCACGCGGAACTGGGCTTCGCTCGCATCGACCTCGCCACTGTCGATCGCTTCACGGAGTTTGCGAATCTGCGTTTGCATATTCGACTTGACGGACCGATTCCGTTGGCGGCGAACTTCGTTCTGGCGGAGACGCTTCTTGGAGCTGAGCGAACTGGGCATGTTGGTCTGTCGGCAAGGTGACTGTTGGCAAAGGGTCGAGCCCGTCTGGCCCGCTGTTGAGAATCAACCAGTATCGCGTAGCTGGCTGATCTTGTCCAGACGGTCGGCCACGTCGCGAAAGCCGAAATCGAGCCCCGCCAGCTCGGTCAGGTGCCGTTCGGCCCGATCGAGCTCTCTGAGGCCGGTCCCCAGCACGCCCGCCCGGTAAAGTGCCAGTTTTCGCACTTCGGACTCCGGTTCCTGGCAGGCCTCAATCGCTTGCTCGTAATGGGCCAGGGCCAGCTTGTACTGCTCGATCTTCTGAAAACACTCGCCCAGCTCGACCAGCACCTGCGCCAGCCGTTTGGAGTCGGCCCGAGCGGCCTGTAGCGGGACGATCGCCTCTTTGAATTTTCCGGCCCGTTTCAGCCGCAGCCCCAGCTCGTATTTCAAGCGGGCACTGCCCGGTTCGCGGTCCGAGCGGGCGGCGTAGATTTCTAGCTCGACCTGATTGGCTTGAGCCCGCAGCTGGCCGACCAGGGCGGCCGCTTCTTCGGAAGGCTGCTGAAGATGGCGCTGCTCGGCGACCGCCAATTGGTGCCGGACGCGGCGGAGCTGCACGTCTTCGATCCGTTCGCGAACGACCAGATCGCCGCCGCCGGAAGCCTGTGCAGCGCGGGTGAGCAACTGCTCGGCGTCGTCCAGCCGTTGCTGGTGAATGTAGAGGCTGGCCAGCTGCAGATAGTTGTCTACCTCGGCCGGGTCGTCTTCGATCGCCTTCGTCCAGCGCTGCTCGGGCGGCTCGGACGAAGGGTTGCCATCCAGGGCGTCAGGATCCGCGTCTCTGGCAAATCGGGCGACCGAGGGTGCCGGCGCTTCCTCGTTCGACTGGCCGGTGAGCTCTTCGTACCCGCCTTGCTTGATGGTCTTCTCAACCGACAGCCGGGAGATGGCCTGCAGTGCCTCTTCGTCGTTGGGCTGGACCTGTTCGACCCGTAGCCAGCAGGCGATCGCTTGATCGAATTGGCCCATTCGCTGCAGCGTGAGAGCGGCCTGTCGGTTGGACTGGACATTTTGAGGGTCGACGTTCAGCGCCCAGCGGAGGTAGTACAGCTGACACTCATGGGCGGCCAACTCCTCGCACGCCTGGGCCAGTGCCAGCAGCGTGGGGATGTCCCAAGGGTTGAGTGCCAGCCCGGCACAACCGGCCTGAAAGGCACGCTGCCAATCGCCCCGGCCGGCCGCCTTGGCCAGTGCGGAGCGGTGGCTTTTGAGCTTCAATGCGGCGAACTTCGCACCTTTTTTGTTGTCGTCATACTTCTGCTGCAGATTGGCCAGGAAGCTCTGCAGATAGATCAGATTGCCAGGGTCTTCCACGACACACTGGGAGAGCAACTCGGTGGCGTAGCCGTAATCGTGCTTTTCGACGCAGCGCTGGGCGTGCTCCAAAACCTTCTGAAGCCGTTGCCGTGCCGCGCCTGAGAGCGGCGCCGACCCATGCGATGGCAGTGGGTCGAACTGCGATGGATCCGATTCCAAGCCTTGAGTATCCGGCAAAATATCCTCGGGAAACGCCCGTCAGGTCCCTGTTGCAGCTACGCATCACTTCCTGGCTATTGTATTCTAACAGTCTCGATGGGGTGTTCAACAATCCACATCCCGTAGCGACCGTGGGAGTAGCAGTAAATGGTCATTGAGACTGCCAGAGTCTATCTGATTGGTGCGGGACCGGGCGATCCGGAGCTGCTGACGCTGCGCGGAAAGCGATTATTGCAGCAGGCCGAGCTGGTTCTCTACGACTATCTGGTCGATCCACGGGTTCTCGCCCACGCCCGGGCCGGGGCGGAACTCGTCTGCCTGGGGCGCCATGGACAGGGCCGGCTGTTGTCGCAGGAGGAAGTCAACCAGCAGATGATAGGGGCTGCCCGAGCGGGCAAGACAGTCGTTCGACTCAAGGGAGGCGATCCGGCAATTTTCGGCAGACTTGGCGAAGAGATTGCTGCGCTGGAGGCCCAGGGGATCGGTTATGAAGTGGTCCCCGGAGTAACGGCCGCTTTGGGGGCCGGCAGCTATGCCGGCATTCCGCTGACCCACCGAGAGTTTGCTTCGAGTGTCGCCTTCGTCACGGGACAACAGTGTCGCGACAAACAGCCCGAAGCTCTCGACTTGGAAGGCTTGGCCCGGTTTCCCGGTACGTTGGTTTTCTACATGGGGGTGACCACCGTAGACCGCTGGGCTTCCGGACTGATCGAACATGGCAAACCGGCCGACACACCGGTAGCAATCGTGCGGCGCTGCTCGCTGCCGGAGCAACAGGTGTTGTCCACCACGCTGGAGCAGCTTCCCGAGCTGTTCGCCTCATCGAAGCTGCGTCCGCCGGTGGTCATTATTGTCGGCGAAGTGGTTTATCATCGATTCCGCGCCGATTGGTTCGCCGAGCGACCGTTGGTGGGCCAATCGGTAATGGTCACCCGCCCGCGGCATCAGTCGGAAGAGTTGGTTGCGCAGCTCGCCGAGCTAGGTGCCGCAACCTGGTGCCAACCGGCGATCGAAATCAGCCCGCCTGGCGATTGGGGCGACGTGGATGAGGCGATCGAGCGACTGACTGAGTTCGATTGGCTGGTCTTTTCCAGTGCCAACGGGGTTCGCCATTTCTTGGATCGCCTGCTCGCCACGGGCCACGATCTGCGGCAGCTCAGCGGGTGTCGCCTGGCCTCGATCGGACCGGCTACCAGCGAGGCTTTGGCCGACTATCGGTTGAAGGCCGATCTAGAGCCCGAGACGTATCGGGCCGAAGCGTTGGCCGCGGCGCTTCAGCCCGTCGCGGTCGGGCAGCGGGTGTTGTTGCTGCGCGCCAACCGAGGCCGCGAGGTGTTGGCCGAATTGCTTACCAAGGCCGGGGCGTCGGTCGAGCAGGTGGTCGTCTACCGGAGCAGCGATACTCAGCAGCCAGAAAGTGAGATTGCCACTGCCTTGGCCGGCGGCGAAATCGATTGGATTACGGTGACCAGCTCCGCCATCGCCCGTTCACTGGTACGGCTCTTCGGCGACGATCTACGTCGAGCCCGTCTGGCGGCGATCAGCCCACTGACGGCCGATGTGTTGGCCGGTGCCGGCTATCCGGCTGAGGTTATTGCTTCGCAATACACCACAACGGGCTTGGTGGAAGCGATTCTGCAGCACGCGGATAGGTCAGCCGGCGCTTGAGCAGCACCCGGTGCGTCTCCACTCGCTCCGTTGCTGCACTCTGTGAAACTTTGCCGGTTCCACCGAGTTCTCGGCCTGGCGAAGCTGTGAGCGGAAACGTCAGACGTTTGAATTAACCCCCGACAACGTCCGATACTTTTCTGTAGAGCTCGGTGCTCGTCTGCGAAACGTGTCAGAAACGCCCGACGCAGACAGCGGCAAAGCTCTCCCTGGTGATGAGACCTGATTTTCTTGCGGAGAGGACACCCCGATGCAATCTGGAAACTCAGCGAAGGTACGTGCCACGATCTATCTTCCCGCCGAGCTGTTGGACGAAGCCCGCGATGCGGCGGTCTATCTGGCCGGCTATCCGGCACGCCTGACGCTGACCAAGCTGGCCGAGAACGCCTTTCGGGCGGAACTTCGCCGGCTCAAAGCCCTGTACCACCAAGGGCAAGACTTTCCGCCCCGCGAGGAAGACCTTCGCGGCGGCCGACCAATCGCAGCTTGAATGGAGACACCGATGAACCAGCAGCCCTCTGCGCCCGATATACCGGCTGAGAACAAGACGTCGCGAGCGACCGCCGAGGCCGGCGTGCCGGTCGACTCGACTCGAATAGACCAACAGGCCCAACAGCTCCGCTCCCACCTCCTGGATATGATTGTCCAAAACGAGCAACAACGTCGCTCCCACCAACCGACCCCACCGAGATAAAATTGCTGGATCCATGAGGCGCTTCCAGAGAACAACGTCACACGACATGGCCACACGGGTCGCGATGCGCCCGTGGATGCTAGCGATCTGTCTGGTGCTATCTGGTGTCGGCGACGCCGTGGCCAACTCGCCGGTCTTCCATCGGGACCATCTGTCGCGGGTTTGGAACGAGGAGTTTTCGGCGCCGATTCGGGCGAATGACTTGGCTCTGCCGCGCGCAGCGTATGGCTCCGATCTGCATTTGCGGTCTAACTGTCCGCATCCCGCGGTAGCACGGGTGATTGTGCCTGAAGGTAACGCGACTTCCTACGGCAGTGGTACACTGGTCGACGTCCGAGGAGAGTTCGGGCTGGTTGTTACCAACTGGCACGTAGTTCGCGACGCCCAAGGACCGGTGGAAGTGTTGTTTCCCGGTGATTTTCGCTCGAAGGCTCGGGCCTTGAAGGTTGATGCCGATTGGGACCTGGCGGCGCTGGTGATTTGGCGGCCGCCGGTCGACCCGGTGCCGCTGGCCAACCGAGCCCCGCGACCGGGCGACCAGCTAACTATCTGCGGGTATGGACAGGGTTCGTACCGTGCGAAGACAGGCCGTTGCACACAATACTACGCCCCCCACGTCGGTTTTCCGCAGCAAATGGTGGGGCTCGACGTCGAGGCGCGCCAAGGCGACTCGGGAGGACCGATCTTCAACCAACAGGGCGAGCTGGCTGGCGTGCTGTTTGGAGCGGGGGAGGGAACCACGCTGGGAAGCTTTGGCGGCCGGGTTGAAACATTTCTGGCGACCTTGGCTTCCGACATCGGACAGACTGGCGACGCTCAGCTGGCTCACGGTGATTGCCTGCCCCCACCACTCGATTCCGCATCGCCGATTTCTCCCCCGGCGACCGACCGTTCCCCCAACCAACCGGCACCGTTCAATACGGCTTCGTCTGAAACAGACCCAGCTGAGAGCGACGACGACCGGTGGCGCCCAACTGAAGAGCAGCTCGCCACCGGCAAGTGGTTCGAGCAGGTCAAAACGGTCCTGGCCGCCATCGGCGTGATGGCGATCGCCTCGCTCGTGCTGCGGGCGGTGCGTTGAGCCGAATCTCGGCGCGCGTCGGGAGCTACTCTCTCTGAATTACTAGGTCGAGTCTGCAGTAGCTTGAGATGCTGCTCGAATTCTACTCAGTCAAACGGGCCCGCAGGTCAGGGACGATCGAGGAGGGAACGAAGCGGGCCAACTCCTGATCACCTGCCAGCGGAGTGATTTGCTTAATCAGCGTGCTGGAGACGTGCGAAAACTCGTCATCGGCCATCAGAAAGACCGTTTCGATGCTCGGGTCCAGTTTCCGATTGGCCAGTGTCATCGTAAATTCCGTTTCCATGTCGGTTAGCGAGCGGACGCCGCGAATAATCACCCAGGCCTCGCAATCGCGGACAAAGTGTACCGCCAGGCCGGTGAACATCTTGACCTGTACGTTGGCAATGTGGCTGGTAGTCCGTCTGACCAATTCCGCCCGTTCTTCGCCGGAGAATAGAGACTGTTTGTCGATGTTCAGGCCAACGCCCACGATCAGCTCGTCGACCAACTTACTACTTCGTTCGATCACGTTGATATGCCCCAAGGTGACCGGATCGAACGAACCGGTATAGACGGCGCGGCGTGACATTTCGAAAGACTCCTCTGGCGTGGACCGGTGAGAAACAGAACTGAGGAAATAGAACTGAGGTCGTAGGCGACGGAGCTTGCATCATCGCCTGCGACGTCGGCATTGGCAATGCGAGTCTCGCCGATAGGGTCGTCTCCCCGGGTGAGCCACACCTGTCTGGGTAGGCTCGGCAGATGAAGACGACATCTGGCCTTCCTCCCATGAGAACAGCCCGTGCTCGTGAGAGAATCCAGCCCGGAAAGGATTTATTGAGATGGCACAGAAGCGCTATGGAGTTGACTAGATAGCCCCAATGTTGCGTCGGGCCGATGTCGAACTTGACAAGGGGAAGAAGGTTCCGGAGGTTTGCAAACGCCTGGAGATCGCCCAGCAGACTTATCTACCGCTGGTGTCGTAGTCTCGTTGCTGGGTGCATGGTTTAGGTCCTTCTCAGTCTTGGGCGGTTTGCGATTCTTCTGATATAAGGCGTGCCAACAGAACAGAGTTGTTCCAATCTTAAATCATTGCAGCCCATCGCACCTACCGAATCCGCCGCCGTCGTCTGGCGAGCATCAGCCCGCCGAGGGCCAGCAGCAAAAGTGTACCGGGTTCGGGTACCAACGATTGGATTTCTGTACCGGTCAGCGCGCGTTCATAGACTTGGACCTCGTCCACGAGTCCATTGAAGTTGAAAGAAGCACTCTGAGTGTTGATCGCACCTAGGAACAATTTGTCGGAAGCCGTGAAGCCGGTGGCAGCGGCCAGATTCTGCGTAGATTGCAGCGATCCGTCGAGATAGAGCCGCAGCTCATCCGCAACCCGATCGAACACCGCTGCGACGTGATACCACTGTCCATTGTTGATAGGTCCTTGGGTGACCCCACCAAGTATGAAAGCGTTGTCGGCTCTCCCTCCCATGACGATTCGGTTATCCGGAAGCGTCGAGATAGCGAATCCAGACGAGCCATTTCGGGTCTCAACAATGAAGCCCTGGTTGGCCGGCGTTACGGCTTGATTCACCCATAAGCCGATGGTGAAGTCTTCCACCGCGGTGAATTCAATCGGTTGAGACATTCGGACAAGATCGCTCGGCCCGGTCAGATCGAACGCCTGGCCGAACTTGCCGGAATCGAACGACGCACCGTTCTGCAAAGTCCCGTGATTGGTACCCACGACGTCGGTCGCGTTTCCATCCGCCGGCCAATGCGCCGATATGCCGGCTAAAGGTAGAGGTGCTCCCATCACAGTACTTTGCAGGACCAATGCGGCAACGATAGCTGCCGCTGTCATTTGGAGCAGAAATGGGGACACTCTACCACATGATGGTCGCGGTGTCGTTGATCGGTTCATGTTTAGAACCTTCTCAGTCTTGGGGGGGGTGCAATTCTCCTGATACAAGGCGCGTCAACAAAACAGACTTCTTCTCTCTGTGAATCATTGCCACTCATCGCACCTACCGTGTTTGCCGCCGCCGTCTTGCGAGCATCAGCCCGCCGAGGGCCAGCAGCGTGAGCGTAGTCGGCTCGGGAACAGCGGAGACTGGGTCCACCGGATGGCACGCGGGGAACGAACAATCGTGATCGATGCCGGTTACCTGAAAATCGGTGGCACCGGTGTGCCGCCAGGTTGAGTCCTCCGACCAGATCGTCAATCGTGGGGCCACAGCTGAGAACAGGACGTCAAGAGGGTTGGCCGGGTCGCCGCCGACGATGGTGAAGATGGCGTCGGCAGTGACGCCGCCGCCCGGCACCAATAAACCTTGCAGGTCCAAGGGGACATTCAGGTCGCCGGGCGAGCCGAAGATCGAATCGAACGTCCCGCCGAAATCATCTGTCGGCAAGGGGCCGAACTCATGGCGGATTTCCATCTTGCCGATCGAGGGCGGCAGGGGGTCGGGCTGCGGCAGGCCGGGGATGATGCCGTCCTTATTGATGATGGTGTGCAAGTCGGCGTCCAACCCGGTGAATGGACCGCCCAGGGGGGTGAGGTCGATCGGGGCGACGCTTACCAAATGCAAGGCGACTATCTCGATGTCGACGGTGCCCACACCGCCTGGCGGATCAAACGGGTCGATGTTACCGAGCCGTTCGACAATCGTGTCGACGGGGAACAGAAACGGGTCGGGGAACGGATCGGGGAATGGAAACGGCGGGAAGGGAAACCGCACGCCTCTCAAATCAACGATGCCCAGGCCTAAAGCGCCAAGGTCGACAGCTGCGCCGAGTGAGTTACCCAGCGCATCGTTCGAGGTGAACAGGTCGAAGCCAGGACCGATTGGGCTGGCAGAAGTCGTCGTCGTCAACAAAGAGGCGCTGGCGACGGAAACAAAAAGAGCAATCTTGCCGAGAAAAGAAACAAACTTTTTCGCACTCATGAGCGGTCCTCCCTCTTCTCAAGAAAGGTAATCCAGAGCACTTCAAAATAGCGTATCAGCCACTACCTCTGCACTACTAGAGCGAACTGCTGAGAGGATGTCAAGAAAAATATCGTAACGAGTTTTGTTGCTTTTCATTGACCGTGCGATTATGGCGCAGTCTGTTTCATCGATAGTTCGGTGAGCGCGCCAATTCGCACACATACGCTTAAGGGGTCGTAGGTTGGCGAACTGTTGGGGGTTTCGCTTCAGCAAAGATCCGCGCCACTCGTCCGGCCAGCGGATCGACCCAGCGGCGGACCGTTTCCGGCCGGAGAAACGCCATATTCGCAATGATCATGGCTAGCCCGAAGGTGATCATCCCCATCGTCAGCGCAATGCCGCCATGCACCAGCACCGCTCCCCAGAGAACCAACGGCCGGGCAAAACGGTTCCATATCAGGCAACAGTAAAACAGCTCCCAGAAAACCGTTAGATGTGTCATCGCTGCGACCAGCACGGGCCAGTCGGCAAGCCAGGTCATGTCGAGCGATTGATATTCCAGGTTGGCCGACGCCCACCAGACAGCCGTGCCGGCCAACCAGTTTTCGCCGCCCAGCTTGGCCAGACCTGAAAACAGATAGACCACGCACAGCTGCAGCTGGATCAGCCGCACGGCCAGGGTGGCTGAGGTACTCGGTAGCGGATCGGCCAAGTCGCCCCGGCGGAGTCGACGGATGCGGTCGAGCGAATAGCGGGCGCCGCAGGGGCCAAGCATCAGATACAGGGCCAGCATGCAGTTGACCTTGTCCAAGCCAAAAAACGCACCAGGGGTAACTCGGTTGGCATACGACACGGCCAGCAAAAACGCCAATACGGCCGTCGTGCGGCTAAACAGTCCCAGGCAGAGGCAGGCAAACACCGCCAGTGCCACAAGATGCACGGTCCACAGCAGCCAACTCTGCTTGATCCAGAAAAAGACACTCCACACCGACCACAGCGCGTTGCCCTCCGAATCGATCTGAACGCTGCTGCGGAGATAGTCGACCGGCAGCCAGCCTTGCTGTCCGAGAAACGCCTGCAGATCGAGCGACCAGATCAGATGGGTGTAGAACAACATCGCGCCGGCTAGCAAGCGAATCAGCGACAACGTCGCCGGGTCGGAGGGCGCGAACCAGAATCGATTCCACGCCTGCCAAAGTTCGGCCAGATAGCCGCGCGTGTCGGACAACAGACCCATTATCGTGCGCCTCCGGGAATAGCGATCCGCCCTTCGCCCGAGGCGCTGCTGCTCGGCTCTGGCCGCGGTCGTCCATCGAGCGTGGCAATGACCCGATAGGTCGAGAGTGCATCGAGCGGCGTTTCCTGTAGGACACGCTCGGGAGGCAGCAGCTGATGGATCAGCCATTCCATCCGGCTAGGTCCCCCGTGCAGCGAGGCCAGGTGATCGGCATAATTCTGGCCCGACTCGGGACCCATCATCTCAGTCTGCTCGGCCAGCATCATGTGACGATGGTAAAAAAGTCGCGGCCATTGTTGTTCGAGGTTGGGAAACTCACCCTTCTCCACGCCACCGTCGGGTTTAGTCACTTGGTAACGGATCAGATGGGTTCCGGCCGGGTCAGGCGCGAAGAACTGATAACCATGATTCAGATAAGTCAGATTCAAGTAGTGATTGAAAAAGCTGCGCAACCGACGCGGGATGATTGGCTGTTGCCAAACGGGGCTATCGGCCGGTGGAAGCTGTGGTCGGCCGCGCGAATCTTGCGGTGGATCGTAGCGGGGCGGCAGCGCGGGCTCGGTCGACAGATCCCACGGCGCAACAAACACGGCCAGCACGTGTGCCGCGAGTAGCACGCTCACCAGCCACCTCCACACCGGATTCCAGGGCAGGGCGGCACCGTCTCTCCCCGACGTCGCACGCGGGCTGGCCACCGCAGCAGCCGGTTTTTGGGGCTGATTTGGCTTCTTCTTTGACATCAGCCATTCCTAAAGAAGACTATAGCGACAGCATGAAACGCCGGCGCATCGCTGTGCACCTTGCACTAGCAAAAGAAAAACCCCCGCGCCGGTCAACACCGATGCGGGGGATTCGTTGCTTGGGTCGCGAATGGGTCGCTATTTGGTTAACTGGGTTAGCTGCGAGGCGACCTCGGTGGCCGGTTCACTGAAATCGAACGCTAGCTCATATGACTGGCCGCCCTCGATCTGTAGGGCTTTCTCCTGAGTGACCAACTTGCCATCCTGCTCCACTTCGACCCGAATAGTGTAGTCCTTCCACTGCTCGCCAGCGGATAGCCGCGAGGTGGTATAGGTCCGTAGCGTGCCGGTCTGAGTGGTCGGCGCGTCAGCCAGGAAGACCGCGGCGTTCATTGGAACGAGGAGATTGAGCACCGTCTTGTCCTCTTTGGGCTTAGCCGCTGCCGTTTGCTGTACTTTTCCCTCAGCAAAGTCCAGTGCGAGAGATTGACCGGCTGCGAGTTGAATCGATCGGTTTTCGACCACGGGCTTACCTTCTCGCTCAAATTCCACGCGGAACTTGTACGAATAGGTCATGCCGGACCGCAGGCCGTTGGAAACGTAGGTCCGCTCGGTCCCGGTGCTGGTGGTCGGCTTATCGTTGACAAAAACCTTGGCATCAACAGGTAGACTGACGCGAATCGAAGCGCTGTCCGGGGCCTCTTCGCCAGCAGGCTGAGGGCTCGGCGCGGTTTCGACCGGCACACCGTAGACAGCGCCGCCATAGGAGCCGTAGCTGCCATAACTGCCGTGACTAGAGTAGGCGACCGCGCCGTAGGAGCCGTAACTGCCATAGCTGCCGTATGAGCCATAACTGCCATACGATGCTCGAGCCATACGCCGCGCTCGGATTCGTGCCCCCATGCGTCGAAACGGACCGACTCGCCCGTAGCTGCCATAACTGCCGTAACTACCATAGCTGCCATAGCTTCCGCCGTAGCTACCATAGCTTCCGTAGCTGCCATAGCTTCCATAAGACCAGGCCTCGGCCTCTGTACTACACATTACCACTGCCGCCCCAGCCAGGAGCGCAATCCAAAAGAGGTTGCCCATGCCGAGAATTCTCATCGTTGATGCCTCCCAAACTAACTAAATAACGTAGAAAACCAGGGGTCCAGTCCTTCTCCCCCGCTGTAACCCAACAGGATAGCAGTAAGTCGCGTCAATTCAAGCAAGCTGCGCAATTTTGCTGTATTTTAGCGATTGGGCGCTTCCGGAGATCGAGCGACCGGTCTGCAGCGTCAGCGTACAGCTGAGAAACAGGTGGGGACCTTGTCGTAACCGCCGAGCCGATTTCCCCACGAATTAGGGGTCTTCCACCACTTCGAGCGAGAGATCGTCCATATCGATCTGCCCCGTGCCGCCCAACAGCCCCAGCCGGACGATCGCCTCACGGGCCGCCAGCGGGACTCGCACCACGCTCTCTTCCCGACGCCAATCGAAGGTCCCCTCCCAAGGGCCGAGTTGCTGGCTATCAATCGCGGCCCGGCGGTTGTCGTAGAACGTGATAATCACCGCCGGCAACTGACCGGGCGTTGGGCCTGGCCGGATGTCGTGGCCGCGAACGCTGGCCGAGATTCTCAGCAACGCGGCGCGCCGGCCATCCAGCGCCATCCCCTGCAATGCGCGACAAGCCCGACCAGGTTCGGCGTTGGAAAGCGACAGATAGCGGGTCCCCGACCGCGCTTGCTCTCCGGCCGTTACGACCTGAGCCTGTCGCATGTAATGCCAGTTGGCGGGCAGGTCAATCGGATCGGTCTGGCCGTCGCGAGTGATAGTTTGTTCAAAGCTACCGTTGACGATCCGAGGTCGTGCCGGATCGGGCAACACTTCGCGCGAGTCTTCCGCAGCACCGGTCATCGGCACAAACAGAGTTGCTCGAAGGGTCTGGCGGACAAGTTCCTCGCCCTGTTTGGTAACGCGAATCAGGTTCTGTTGATAGCGTTGGCCGACCGGGATAATCATCTGCCCACCCTCGGCCAACTGCTCGACCAGCGGTTGCGGAATCTTTTCCGGCGAGCAGGTCACGATGATTCGGTCGAAGGGCGCCTGTTCGGGCCAACCCTTAAACCCGTCGCCGACGCGGACGTGAATGTTTTCGTAGCCTAATCTCTTGAGAGTCCGCCCGGCACGCTGGCCGAGCTGCGGCACGATCTCGATCGTGTAGACCTGGTCAACCAGCGGGCTGAGCACCGCGGCCTGATAGCCGCTGCCGGTACCGATCTCAAGGACCCGGTGTTCGGGCTGCGGGTCGAGTTGCTCGGTCATGTAGGCCACGACGAACGGCGGCGAGATGGTTTGCTCATTGCCGATCGGCAGGGCCGCGTCGAAATAGGAGTATTTCCTAAAACCGGCCGGGACAAAGGCGTGCCGAGCGGTCGAGCGCATCGATTGCAGCACGCCTGGGTGAGTCACACCTGCCGCGGCGATCTCCTGGGCGACCATCTGCTCGCGGAGCTCGGCATACGACTGTTCTTGGTCTTTCGCCGCGGCGACATGTCCTACCAGGACTCCCACGACCAGGCAAACTCCGAATCTGGATAGGGTTGAGTGCTGCATGGAAATCTGTCGCGACTTGTGTCACCCTGGGGCCATCGAATCGGTTATCATTTAATCGTACCGCATCGGGCGGCACCAAGCAGGACGAGATTCCACCCTGGTAGCAGACGTTGCTAAATCCCATGGCTTCCAGCCCCACGATGATTGCCCAAACCCGAGCACGGCTCCGCGAAGCGATGCCAGTGGCGCGGAAGTGGGCCTATTTCGATCATGCCGCGGTGGCGCCGATTTCCGAACCTGCCGCCGCGGCGCTACGGACTTGGGCGGAAGAGGCGGTCGAGCAGGGCGATACGTGCTGGCCTAGCTGGGCTGCACAGCTGAAACAGACGCGTTCCGACGCGGCCCGATTGATCGGCGCCGAATCCGACCAGATCGCTCTGCTGCCCAACACCACCTGCGGCATCAATCTGGTGGCGGAGGGACTCGACTGGCGAGCGGGCGACAACGTCGTGACGCTCGACGATGAATTCCCTTCGAATCTCTATCCGTGGATGCACCTGGCCGATCGGGGCGTGGAGACACGACGTGTCGCAACCAGCGACGGGCGTGTCGATCTCGACCAGTTGGCCGACCATTGTGACGAACGGACCCGAGTGGTAAGTGTCAGTTGGATCGGCTACGCCAACGGCTGCCGGCGCGATTTGGACGCTATCTCTCAAATTGCACATCGTCACGAGGCGCTCTTTTTCGTCGACGCCATCCAAGGACTGGGGGTCTTTCCACTGGATATTTCGAAAACACCGATCGATTGCCTGGCGGCCGACGGCCACAAATGGATGCTGGGACCCGAGGGGGCGGGAGTCGCCTATCTCCGACCAGCTTGCCTCGCGCGGCTGCGGCCCACCGGCGTGGGTTGGAACAGCGTCGTCCACGCCGGCGACTTCAGCCGAATCGAATTGAATTTGAAAACATCTGCCGCGCGCTACGAAGGCGGATCGCACAATATGGCCGGATTTATCGCGCTAGGAGCCAGCTTGAATTTGTTGCTTGAGCTGGGGATCGAACAGGTGGCCGAGACGATTCTGGAGTTTACCGATCAGGCCCAACAGCGGCTCGTCGAACTCGGCGCGGTGATCCGCTCGCCCTGGGAGCTGGAGCAGCGCTCGGGCATCGTCTCGTTCGAAATGCGCGGGCAAGACCCGAAGCAACTCCAGCGACATTGCCTGGAGCAGGGGGTTGCTCTGCAGTGCCGCGCTGGCCGACTGCGGATCAGTCCCCATGCGTACAACGACGAGCAAGATTTGTCTCGTCTGGTCGACGCGCTGCGTGTTCAGCAATAGCCGATTTGCCTGCCGCTTGTCAGTTCGCAGCCTAGCGAAGTGCAGCGCGGAGAATTGTCGCCGTTGCCTCAGCGATCCGCGGCTCCTGGCTCAATCTGGGGCCGGCGACGTTCAGAACCCGGGGGCCCACTTCCGCCAGCCACTTTTGCATGCGAGCGGTTGCCTCGTCGCGGGTGCATTGCTCCAGGTCGAGAGCGAGCAGTGGTTTTCCCTGTGATCGAGCGAGCCGGACCGTCAGCGCCGTTCCGCCCGTGGGAGGACCGAAGGCAAACACGACCGTCGCGTCAGAATCGCGGATGTTCAACTCGGTTCGACGCTCGTACCGGTCGGAATCGGCCTCGACCAAGCCTTTGTAGCGCTGCGGGACCACGCCGTCCTCCGCCAATCGCCCGCGCGGAATCCAGCCGCCCGTGGCGAAGCCCAGTTCAAAGGCAACGTCCAGGGCAGCCCGATCGGCTCCTGTCTGGCCACCCGAGACAATCTTTTCGACGGTCTTGCCGAGCACCTCACCCCCGCCAGCTAGAGGCGACCCTCGGCAGAAGTGCGCAGTGCCATCGGTTGCTTGCCGTCGTTGCGCCCCGTCATGGTTGTTCCGCGCGTTTTTCCACTGCCTCGCGAACGGCCCGGACCTCGAACCCATGCTCTCTGCTGAGTCTCCCCAAACGTTCATCGGTAGGAATATCCGCTGGCAGGCCGAGATCTTCCAAGATGACCGCCGCGGGAACACCCGTTCGCTGCTGGATCTCCTGCAGCGTCATGGATCCATCAATCTGTTGGCCCTCGCCACTTTCATGTTCGGCGGATCGCTGCCTATTCGGAGGCTCGCCGGTCTGTTCGACGGGCGCAAAAAACGGTGCGCCGGCCAGAGCCACCAAAGCCAGGACTCCCACGATAGCAAGCGCTACTCGCAGGCCCGATCCCTCGCGGGGACTGCCCTTCACCATGCCGACAATCCAACGCCAATGAAGAAACAGGTGCAGAGCCAAAGAGACTAACAGAAAAACCGCAATCCAGAAGTGGACGGTCCCCCAGTCGTGGCGATCCATTCCCCACAACGTGCTGAACCGCCCGGTTCCCGGCGGCAGTACGTAACGAACCAGAACGCCGGTCGTTGTAAGAAGCGTGAAGGCTACGAAAGCCAGACTGTCGACGATGAAGTTTAGTTTAGCCTTTCGCATCAATTTCCCTTCCCCTTGGCGAGGTCCGGTTCACCGGCATCGTCCAGAGTAGCCCGATCGGTGCCCATTCGTCCACCCGGTGCGATTTGCTCGACCACTATCTCGCCCACTGCGCCCCCGTCAGAGAACCGTTGTTGGACGTCTTACCCCGGAATCCAAATTTTCTTAGCCTGCACCAGTTCCGCGCCTCCGGGCAGGTTGATCGGGTAGCCCGATTTGGTGAAGAACGCCAACCCTTTGTAGCTTGTCAGATATTGATAGTTGGTGGTGAAAATACCGCCGGTGGCGTGGACCACTAGCGGCCCTTCCTGCCTTTCGAGGATGCCGAGAAAGTCGTCCGGCTCGACACGAACGATGACTCCCGATGCCTTGATGGCCTGCGCGATCGCTGCTGCAGCCGCTGCACCCTCCGCTCCATAGGTACTCATCGTGTGCTCCTGAGACGCGTAGCGCTAGTCCACCAATTCGGCCTCTAATGGGACGGTCCTGTCATTCTGCGGTCGTCGGGTCGATTACCGAGCGAACCTCTGCAACGGAGTCCGCGGGAAATCCGCCCAGCTCGGCATGCTTGCGAACGTCCGCCTCGTCTGGCGCGATGTATATGCAGTAAACTTTGTCGTCGGTCACATAGCTGTGAACCCACTGCACTTCAGGCCCAAGTTTCCGCAGCACGCCACACGACTTCTGCGAAATCTCCCGCAACTCCCCCGCCGAAAGTTTTCCCGCACCTGGGATCTCACGTTCAATAACAAATCTCGGCATTTTGGATCTCCTGTTCTTGGGTGAGAACGAGGGTCATCCCTGTCGGTCAAACTTGATTCACGTTGTATTCGCACATCGGCAGTGGACCCCAGATTCGCAGCCTATTGCGCATTTGCGTGTATTTATTAGGCCCGATTCTACCAAGTGCCTGCCGAGTATCCAGCGGAGATCTTGCGAGTGAGTCGAATGGGGGAAAGTTTGCTTGCCAGGAAACAGGAAGAGCTGCTGATAAGGTCTTCGAAGTGATCGACAGTCAAATCGTGCTAGGGAATGGCACAAACATGACTTCGGCTATTTGGCCAAAGGCCATGTTTCACCGTAGCCTGGGGCATCGCCCCAGGAATGCAATCTTTACTCCCAAACATATTGCTCGTCGCAATCTACACCGTACCGTCTCAAGAACTCCCGAAATTCTTCCTGGAATGTCTGTTTCTGGTGATGTGCTTCCTGATCGCGAATATACTCTTCTGCGCTAGCAAAGTGCGTTGGGCTGACAGAAAACATTCCATATCCGCGTTGCCAATAGAACTCCTGGTAACTGGGACCAAGCGTTTTGATGAATTTGGACGATTCCCGTTTCACTTGTTCCACAAATTCTACCGGCGCATGCAATTTGCCCATGTCAAACAGAATGTGAACGTGATCGGCGACTCCGCCAACGACGACGTAGGGAGAATCCAAGTTGCGAACGATCGTTGCCAGATAGCCATGAACCCGTGGTCGGATGGTATCATCCAAGAAAGGCTTGCGATCCTTAGTGCTGAACACCAGATGGGCGAACAGCTTGGTAAATGATTGAGGCATCGGCGCCTCCCTTCCTAATGTGATACATCAGGATGATGGTGAATATGGCCTTTGGCCAAACGGTTGTTGGGGCTTCAGTTCCTGGGGCGTTGCCCCAGGCTACGGTGGATAAGGCCTTCGGCCAAGAGAGGAACTATGGCCTCTGGCCAAAACGCGCTAAGGCGAAGAATCGTCCTGATACCGCTCGCGCAAAGCCCCCAAGCGTTCGTGCAATTTCTCTGCAATTGAGGCGTAGTCCGGGTCGTCGTAGCGGTTAGTCAGTTCGTCGGGATCGGTTTGCAGATCGAACAGCTCCCAGTATTGATGCTCAGGTTCGTAGTAGTGGATCAGTTTGTACCGGCCGGCGTGGATGCCGTAGTGGGCGGCTACTTTGTGCCAGCCGGTCGATTCGTAGTAGTGGTAGTAAAGGCTGTCGCGCCACGTGTCGGGTTGTTCGCCTTCCAGCAGCGGTGTTAGCGACTGACCGTGCATGTTCTCGGGAACTTCGACTCCGGCCAGGTCGAGGAAGGTCGGTGCGAAGTCGATGTTCTGCGTCAGCTGATCGATAGCCAGGCCGGCCTCGATCTTGCCCGGCCAGCGAACCAGCAGCGGCATCCGCATCGATTCTTCGTACATCCAGCGTTTGTCAAACCAGCCATGATCGCCCAGATAGAAACCTTGGTCGGAACAGTAGATCACGATCGTATTCTCGGCCAATTTCGGATCGCGATCGACGTAGTCGAGGATCCGGCCGACGCTTTTGTCCACTCCGGCGACGCAGCGCAGGTAGTTTTTGATATAGCGCTGATACTTCCAGCGGACTAGCTCTTTGCCGCTGAGGTTGGCCTGGTGGAACGCGGCGTTTTCTTCAGCAAACGCTTCGTCCCATACGGCCCGCTGCTCGGGCATCATTCGGTTGAGCTTACTTTCCCAGTTGAGATCGGGTCCTTGCAGTTGCCGTTGCTCCTGGGCGTCTGGTTCCAGCTTCAGGTCGAAGAACAGATACATGTGCCGATCGATTTCCATCTCCTGTTGCCTGGTGGCCTGGCCTCGGCCGGCATAGTCATCGAACAGAGTCGGCGGCTCGGGTATCTCTTCGTCCCGATAGAGGTGCAGCTCGTCAGGGCCGGGCATCCACGTGCGATGCGGCGCCTTGTGTTGGCACATCAGCATGAAAGGTTTGTCGGGGTCGCGCTCTGTTCCGAGCCAACTCAGCGCCAGGTCGGTCGTCAGGTCGGTGGCATAGCCGGGTAGCTGGATCTTGCCCTCGGGCGTGAGAAAGTCGGGATTGTAATACTGCCCCTGGCCGGGCAGCACCATCCAGTGATCGAAACCGGTCGGGTCGGACTTGAGGTGCCACTTGCCGATAATTGCCGTTTGATAACCATGTTGCCTAAGCAGCTTGGGGAAAGTTTGTTGCGCGCTGTCGAAACGGTTGCCGTTGCGCATGAAACCGTTGGCGTGGGAGTGCAGCCCGGTGAGAATCGTCGCCCGCGACGGGCCGCAGATGCTGTTGCCGCAATAGTTGGCGTTGAAGATGGCTCCTTCCCGGGC
>Ga0315336_1002613_pt1 | contig 26871 bp, 25 predicted proteins | sample ASW5metaG_FD_204512 | JGI IMG/M metagenome (GOLD analysis project Ga0315336, IMG submission 204512) | Ammonia-oxidizing marine archaeal communities from Monterey Bay, California, United States - ASW #5 | ecosystem: Environmental > Aquatic > Marine > Intertidal zone | place: USA: California... | reverse complement strand
GTTCGACCTTGCTGTTTGCTTCTGTGGCCAGCATTTCATTCAGCATTTCAAACTGCGTAACGGTCTGATCGGCGTTCACCGAATTCACGACATCGTCATTGTTTCCATGAATCACCAGCGCTGGCATTGCGACGGTTTTCCCACGCGCAATCGCAAAAGCGTTCGCACCCGCATCTTGCGGATCGTGCCGCGATCCTTTGCGCATTGCGTTCAACGCTTCACCGGTTGAGGTGGCCGCCTGAAACATCAGTCCGGAGTGAAGCGCGCAGCCTGCTATCAAGTCGGCGTGGCCAATTGCCAGGTTGGCTGCCATCGCCGCACCGGCGGACAGCCCTGCGATATAGATGCGCGTCGTATCGACGTTGTATTCACGTGCCAGTGAATGGATCATGTCGCACAGGATGGCGGCTTCGCCCGAGCCGTCTTGCGCTGATCGAGAGGACCAGTTCCAGCAGCGATGCATGTTTGCAAGTCGCCTTTGTTCCGGATACAGCACGATGAACTGGTCGCGATCGGCAAGCCCGTTCATGCGCGTCGCCTCGGCGAAGGAGTACGCATCCTGTTTGCAACCGTGCATCATCACGATCATCGGCAGGCGCATTGCGGAATCGTAGTTCCTTGGTAAGTACAGCAGGTACGGCCGTCGCCCGGCGGTGAGTTGAACGAGTGAGAAATTACGGTCAAACGCCGAATGGTTGCCCTTGAACAACCTGCCTTGCGGCGCCTGAAGAGCAGGACGCAACAACGCGGATACTGTCCTGCGGAGGCCCTTGAACATGCGCACAATCATGAGCGACTTCTCCGCGAGACTTCGTTCAAAATCGCGAAGCACGTGAACCACGGCTGTACTAGTGAAGCAGAATATTTCATATTAGATATGGCAGACGCGCATTTCGACAACTGGCGGTCCGTTATACGATATTTCGCGGAGCATTGTTCGTTGCATTCAGTTCTCGACCGAGCTAAACGTTCGGGTCTTGATCACCCGGATTGGGTACTGCGTGCCAGCCCGACGAAGTCCAGATAAGCTGGAATAACGATCGCGGCAAGAATGCCGGCGATCAGTACGATTGGAACGACCCACGCCGCCACGATCGCTTCCTTGCTGTTCGATGGGCTTGGCTTTCCGAAGCGATTTTCGGACGATGTACCGGCGACAAACCAGAATATAAAGTTAACCAGCGGAACGAACGCCAGGACTGCCAGCCATCCAGTCGTATCGAAATCGTGCGCGCGTTGTACCGACAACAAGGCGTGAATGCAGACAAAGGCTATAAGCGCAACACCCATAAACACCGATGCAAGTGGTTCGCCACTCAGGATCGCGAGCATGGCGCCCGCTGAATTGATCAGCGTGCCGAATCCAATGCTGTATGCGATATAGGGAACCCGGCCAATGCGCCCTGCCCAGATGCTGGTTCGTGAGTATCCGCCCGCAGGTGGGTCGGCCACGCGAGCGGCAGGGGCGCTGTAGATTCCAGCAGTCGACATGGTCCGGTTCCTTTAACAGCGAGGTATGACGCTGTTGTTACATAGCGTGGGCTGTTGCTGAATCTGGCCATTCACGTCCCCGGAATTACGCAAGGTCGGTGCCATCTATGGCTGAATTGGCAGGCCGGGATCGATACGACAGGTTGCCGCAACGACAGCACAGTCACGGGAACAGATTGGCAATTGCGTCAGCGTGGAAGCATACGCGCGACTGTATAGCCGCAATTGCACGCGGGCAGTTGCATCGATGGAAGAGTTTCGCTGAAAATTTTCCGGAGCAACACACCGGTAACCGTTGGAAGCCGGAGATCTCAGGTACGCAGGCGTGCCGAGGCGTTGACGTCTTGGTATTGCACACTGGTACGACAGAATGTGTGGCTGCCGCTGAGAAAACAATGCGATTTGTTTCACACGGCTTCGACGAAATCTGCTTTCTTTGCTGCCGTCGATTCGGGCTCAAGCTATTACTCGCTAATGCGCGCCAGTTTATTACTCGCTCATGCGCTCATATTTACTGCCCGCTCATGCGCTTCATGTCCTTTGCCGCCGGCTGAATACCAATCTTCTAAAACGTAAGATGGGTGGTAAGATTATTGCTCAAACTCAATCCATAACGGGCGTGCATTAGCGGCAACACTGACTGCGAAGACGCCGCAACCATGTATAGGCTTGGTTTCACAAATGGATCTGGACAAGAAGTTGATTTCGCCGTCATCCAGGACGAGCAAGAATGGCACAGAGTGCCCTAACTGCGGCTACCAAAAAACCGGGCGCTCAAGGCGCCGATGGTGGGAACGGATCGTAACGTCCACTGGCATTGCAAAACGACCTTTTCGCTGTATGTCTTGCCGATGGCGTTTTTGGGCGTAAGGTAGTGGGCAGGACGCGCAGTGCTAGCCCCTGATGCAGTAAGCAAAAAGAGCCTGGGAGCGTACGAAAGCATCGTGACCGTGGAACCGCGATAGCGTCAGCTTGTACTCGTTGCGCGGCCGGTTTCCAGAGCACTGAAAGTGATTCCAGCAAGCGCCATACACCATACGATAACCGCTCCGGTCGGCAAGTCCGTCAGCACCGACACAATCAAACCCGCCGCGTAACCGATCGCGCCAACTGCATATGCCTTGGCAAGCCGGTACGAACGCGCCTCTCGTGTGGCCAGCGCTGGAATAATCAGGCTCGCGAATACCAGGTAAACACCTACCATCTGCACTGACAAGGTGACTGCAAGCCCGAACAACACATAGAACCCGGTGCGCCCGACACGCTGTTCTCCAAAGCCGAACCACACACTGCAGATGACAACAGTAGCGACGGCGATTACCAGTAGTTGCGTATAGCCGACCCAAAGTATCTGGCCGACCAGCAATTCCTTGAGAGATTCGCCGCCGTGCGGATTGCCCGCCAGCAGAATGATTTCAAGACTAGCTGCAAGCACGAAAACTGTGCCAATGATCGCTTCCTGGTAATTCGGCCAGCGTCTTTCAGTCCAGGTCAGAAACAGTGCGCCGATGAGCGCTGCCGACAGCGCTGAAAGCTGCACGGCAACGCCGTGCGACTCAAATCCGAACAGGTCTGCCGCGATGACACCCGCGCCGGCAATCTGCGCAATCGCAATATCGATGAACACAATACCGCGCGCCAATACAACTGTGCCCAGTGGCACATGGGTTGCAGTTACCAACAGTCCGGCGATCAGTGCCGGCAGCAAAATGCTCAGAAGATCTTCCATGATCAACGGCCAGTCGCTTTGCGGAGCCTTTCTATGGTGTCATCGAACAACCCGTACAGATCTTTCGCCTGCTTGGTACCGCCAACCGTGTAGGGCAACTCCGCTACCGGGATGCCGGTCCGGTCACTCAACCATTGCGGTGCCTTTGGTTCATTGTATGCCATACGCGTAATCACGTCTGCGGGCTCTGCTTTCAGTACTTCGAGCAGGCTGGCAAGATGACGCGCACTCGGCGGTATGCCCGGCTTCGACTCAATCGTCATCGTCAACTCTATACCCAGCCAGTGCGCCAGGTAGATCGAATCACGGTGATACGTCACAAGGCGAAGTCCCTTCAGACCACTGGCATCGCGCTCCCAGCGACTGATAGATTGTGACCACTTTGCCTGAAACGCCGAATTGCGTTGCGCATAGGCTTCTGCGTTCGAACTATCAATTAATGCCAGACGTTTGGCAAGCACGTTCGCGATGATGGAGAGATTTCGCGGATCAAGATGAACGTGCGGATTACCTTGAGGATGAATGTCTCCCATTGACCGGTCTACACGATCAGGAATATCGAGCCGCTCGACATACTCTGACGCCATGAAATACCCGAGCCGCCCGGGCTGAACGCTGGTGTTGCCAGCTGAACTTATAACCAACGGCAACCAGCCAACTTCCAGGTCCGACCCGGAACAAACGACCAGGTCCGCGCGGCGCATACGCGCCACGAGACTGGGACGGGCTTCAACATAATGCGGATCTTGCTTGGGCGAGGTTGCCTGATATACGGAGACATGCTTGCCACCGAGTTCCTTCAACAACGCTACCCATTCCGGTTCGCACGCAAAAGCTCTTATTTCTGCGTGCGAAACCTGCGGAACAAGGTTTAGTAACAGCACACACAGAATCACGCTGAACAGTTTCATTTGTGTAACTCCTCACTTGTATCCTCGGAATGGATGATGCAACTTCCGGCATTCATTGGATTGACCTGACTATTTCCTCAGAAGCGATGCGCACCGTGTGATCCCAAGCTAACGATGAACTGGAACATGAGCTGATCATCGGTGACGTCGAAGCGGGACTTGTCGTTCGCGTATTGCAAACGAAACCGGGAGAACTCCGAAGACGAGAAGTCCACCATCACAGTCGTTCGCTCTGGCTTGTGTTCCCGCAACAATTGCAAGTCGTCACGCGAAATGCTGCCGTTGGTGATCGGCTCGTACATTAACGTGCCGGAATCGAGAAGATCATAACGCAGACCAACACGCCAGCGCGGAATGAACTGCCATACGCCCTGTGCGTACCAGCCACTTTGTTCGCTCTTGTAAGCGCCTTGCTGGGCAAAGTTCCCGGTCATGTCATCCAGGTCATAACCCATTTGTCCGTCTTCTTTGCGCCTATAGTACTCGGCCTGAAACTTTGCATTTCGAACTGAAATGTCACCTTCAGGCGCCCACTTCCAGATAAAATCCAGACCCCAGGTATTGCTGTCGAGATCCATGAACACATTCTCGACGCCATTACCCATGGAGTCGGTGTCGTCGTACTCGCGTTCTACGGCTCTTGTATCTCGGTAAGATCCGCCGACCTGGTAGCTATTGCTAAAGCCGATATCACCGCCGAGGTGAGCGAAGGCGGACCATGCATTGGGACCGTTTGCGTTGCGTTCGGAGCCGGGAAAGGAAGCGCCGCGTCCCATTTCCCCGCCAAACTCGAGAAACAACGGAGTCGGCGCAACGTAGCGAACCTGCACGCCATCTTCAGCCAGGTTTCCACCGTAGAACGCTTGATTGACCAGCGGCAGGTCTCCGAAATCCCAGGCATGCGGATGTTGCTGGTTGACGTATCCAATTCCGGAGAAGAAGCGGCCTGCTTTCGCAACAACGCCCGGAACAAAACCACTGTTCTGTATCCATGCCTCTTCGACGTCGAATTCTTCGTTGCGAACGCCGGCCGTAAAGAATCCCGCCCAGTACGGATCAATGTTCGCCGAGATCGCCAATTCGGATTCATTCAGACTGAAGCCGCGTTCGCCGGGTCCGGCGCCGTGACCATGGCCACCCTCGTCGTCATGACCATGCCCGCCGGCAGGAACAAAGCCACCAATTTCCCAGGTGTCCGGATCCTGCTCCAGATGACGATACCGTCCGTCCAGAATCAGGGAGATGGCGGGATTGAACGCGCTGTTCGACGGAAGGGGGCGGGCGGAATCTTGCTCCGGCACCCCTTGGCGCGCTGGTTCACGGTCGCCCGTATTGGCTGCCTCAGACCTCGCCTGCTGATCCAGTCTGTCCTCGAGTTCTTGTATTTGCTGACGCAACTCCTCAAGTTCGGATCTCGTTGCTTCAGTATCGTCTTGTGCCACTGCGTAGGCGGGTAACGCCAACGACAAGGCGACCGCAGTCGCCAGGAAGTTCCTGTGCATTGCTGTATATCCTCCAAAACACGACAATCATTGCAATCAACGCGCGCGTTGAATGCCAATCAAAGTTCAGTACTTAATTGTGGTGATTCAGAGGAAGTGCGGCGGATCTCTGGCCGCAGGGCGAATCTGTTCAGCTGAGCAGAGGAGCGCCGGAAGCACGGCGCGATATGAATGACCTGCTTGCAACAGGTCGAGATGGTGCGACTGTCCGGCGGGCAAATGAACGAGTTTTGCCGCTGACGCACATTCGTCGCAAAGCTTCAGATGGACGAGCGTTTGTTCCGATTCCGCAGACTGGTCCGCAGCGTGCACCACCAGATGCGCCAAAGCTGCCTGCTGGGCGAACACCAGCACGGCGGGCAACAGCCAGGAAATCAGTCGTTTTTGGAATCTACTTGCCATCAAGCACGTAAAGTAACAGGAAGATAAAGTCCGCGGCAAGGGTTAATTACGGGCGGAGAAGCCCACTAAGCAGCATTCCTAACGCTTCTTCTACACCCATCAGGCTACCCTATTGCCCAGATCTGCTGAAACCGTCGCGGTGCCTGCAGGCAATGATCTTCGTGACACATAGTGCAAACGCGCAGAGCCGCGCGATGCGAATTTAATCAGCCTGTCGCAGCGCCATGAACTGTGCCGTCCTTGACCACACGTAATCGAAGAACGGATTCCAGCGCAGGCGCAGCAAATCATTTCCGCTGACCATGAGCACGCCATTCTCTCCTCTGAGTGCCAGATTGCCGAGCTGAATTCCCGGACTTTCACCTGCCGATGGTCCCCCGTAAACTGGATCGTCGGGTGGAAATGGCAGCGCGACGTGAGCGAGTGAGAAAATGCCCATGGGCCAGTCGCCCAGGTAGGTCACGGCAGACGATTTCTCCTCGCCACGAATCCATCTGCGCGCAATCGCCCGACTGCTTCCCTCGCTTTCGTTGGTCACCATAGTCAGATCAAAATGGCGATCCATCTCGCGTAGCAACGGCTCGAACACGGTTTTGGGGTCATGCTTGAGCAATTCTTCGGCTTCCATGATGCGGTTAATGTCAAACAGCACCAGTTCGTGATCTGCCGATGGCAAGCGCGCGAACAGATTCTTGACCAATGCCTGAGGCGTTACGGTGGCATCCACGCTGGACTGAAATGCAAGAATCGGCGGCATGTTCTCAAGCTTGCCGTCACTCTGCAAATCGGTGAGTTGATCCTGAATATGCGTGGTGATTCTGTAAGCGAGGTCGCCCGCATTTACTGCGAAAGACCCATATTTGTACGGGTCATACTCCGGCAGCACCGAATTCCACGCCAGTTTTTCCAGGCCAAGCAAATGCCCCAACCTTCCCTGCCATACGGCTAACGCGGCGACCCCGCTGACACCGATCTCCGGAGAAAGCAGCACGATTCCAGTGGGTCGCGGCAGCGAACTGTCATCAAGACTGGAGAGAGTGTATTCGACTGCCAACGCGCCACCATTGGAATATCCAACGATGTAAAAAGGCTTGCCGCTGGCCGCAGCCTGAACGTGTCTGGCGGCCAAACGCACTGCTGCTGCCATATCAGGCCAGCGCGCTTCGACCAGACCGGACGGTGCCGTACCGTGGCCCGGAATGCGCAACCCGAGAACCCACGCACCCTCGTTATGCAGTCGCTTGCCCAGTGCGCGAAGGCTGTATGGGGAGTCAGACAATCCATGTAGCAGCAAAACGCCGGCAACGGGCGCGTCGCTCTCCAGGGCGAAACTCCGGTTCCAGTTGACCGGCCAGCGCCCCGGATCGGACATGCTGCCGCGGCTAAAGCGATTGATGATGTTCTTCGAACCTTGCGGCACTTCAGCATAGACAAGCTCATCGAGCTGCGCGAACAGGCGGTCTTCCAACTCGAGATACTGGTCAAAATTCGTGATGTCGGAGTCTTCCGTAAACTCAGCATCGAGCTCTGCGTGATGCCAAACCGACAAATCGGGACGGCTTTCAAGGAGACGGACGTAGATGACCACGGCGACAATGATTCCGCCCAGCAATCCGTAGCCAACCAGACGCATCAGCATGCGCGCGCTAGTGGTCACAATCACTAATCGCATATCGCCTCCTTTTACGCGCCGAAGTGGTCGCGTATCAGTTCACATTCTACCGATCAGATACTAGTGTAGTGCCCCACTAGCGAACGATACGACAAACGGACACGGGGTCGTGCATCTTTCGCTCACGCATCGCAGATCTCGCTTCAATCGAAGGACATGCCCAATCCCTTGCGCCGGCGGACGACTTTTGGCCATCACCCGGTGACACGGAAGTCTGTTTCACTATCGCTTCGGAAATGAACGGGATGATGGAACGCTGAAGAGCACCCTGGCAAAGTTGATCAGCTGACCCCGTTTGAATCCTCTCGAGCCGGAATGCTTAGCCACCGAGTGCCTCTGACAAACCTCTTGCTCACTTTGCGCTAAGTCTCGGTGGCTGTCGTGCCGGCAGCCACTTCCTCCGCGACCTGTCGCAGTATCGAAACAAAATTCTCGGTGCCCTGCGCGCCCGTTACCAGATACTTCTGATTGAAGATCATCGCGGGGACGCCTTGAATACCTTTACTTGTCCAGAATTGTTCCGCGCCACGAACCTCGTCAGCGAAACGCGCGTCTTGCAGTACCGCCAGAGCTTCATCCCGGTCGAGTCCAATCCCTGCCGCAATGTCCGCGAGTGATTCAGGATCGTTCACATTCTCCCGATTCGTAAAGAATGCCGCAAAAAGTGCCATCTTCAAATCGTGTTCCCGGCCCTGCGTTCCTGCCCAATGCAGCAGTTGATGTGCGCGAAACGTGTTGGGCATAATCATGTCGTTGGCATAGTCGAAAGTGAAACCGAGTTCGGCGCCCATCGCCGTCAACCTGGCGCGGGCTTTGCGGCTATCTTCCGGTGTCGAGCCGTATTTGGCTGCGAGGTGTTGTTGCAGATCTTCGCCCTCGTCCGGCATTTGCGGGTTCAGTTCGAAGGGGTGCCAGTGGATCTCGGCGCGCAGGCCGGTTTCGTCCAGGGCGCGTTCAAGTTGTTTGTAGCCGATGATGCACCACGGACAGACAACGTCCGAAGCAATGTCAACCCGGATCGTATTCGCGATGTCATCAGTCGCAGTTGTCGTCATGGTGCACTCCTTGAAATACTCTCAAAAAACACAGCGCCTTCCAGTTACCGCATCATCATTTCGGGGATGAACAGGATGATCGCCGGAAATGCGAGCAGTATCGCGACATTGATCAGGTCCACTACCACGAACCAGCCGCAGCCGCGGAAGATATTCCCGATCGGAATGTCCGGCGCGACACCTTTTAGTACGAATGCGTTCAACCCCACGGGTGGCGTAATCAAGCCGATCTCGATCATTCGAACCACCAGTATTCCGAAGAAAATGGGATTGAACCCGAGGGCCGTCACTGCAGGCAACACAATCGGAATGGTCAGCAACAGCATACCAATTCCGTCGAGAAACATTCCCAGCACCAGGTACAGTGCCAGAATTGCAATCAGGATCACATAGCGATTCACGTCCAGTTCCAGCACGGTGTCGACCAGTGCAGAGGGCACGCCACTGAAGGCGAGAAAGCGCACGAAGATCAGAACGCCAATGATGATTGCAAACATCATCGCGGTGGTGCGTGCCGTCTCCAGCAGTGATTTCTTGAGATCGCCGCGCCGCATGCGCGGCAATGCCATCACGAATGCGCCCAGCGCGCCGATTCCAGCCGCCTCTGTAGGCGTGGCGAAGCCGGTGTAAATGCTACCGAGCACGATGGCGATCAATACCAGAATGCCCCACGTCCCGCTTAGTGACTTGATTCGTTCCGCCCAACCGACAACCGGCATCGATGGGCCGAGCGACGGATCGATTCGAAAACGGATGTAGAGCATCACCGAATACGAGGTCGCCTGGAGAAGCCCCGGCAGAATGCCCGCCAGCAGCAATGCCCCTATCGATTGCTCGGCAATGAAACCGTAGATCACCAGGATCACCGAAGGCGGGATCATCGTCGCCAGCGTTCCGCCTGCAGCCACGCAACCAGCGGCGACTTTTTCGTCATAGCCGAAGCGCTTCAGTTCCGGAAGTGAAACCCGCCCCATCACCGCCGCGGATGCAGTTGACGCGCCGCACGCCGCGGCAAATCCGGCGCAACCAAAGATGGTCGCGATCGCCAGTCCGCCGGGCAGATGACCTAGCCACTGACGGGCCGTCCAGTAAATGTTGCGTGTGATCCCGGCGTGATGCGCCAGGTAGCCCATCAGCACGAAAAGCGGCAATACCAGCAATGAATAATGCGACGATTCGGCGTACGGCATCAGGCCGGCAAGACCGGCGGCTGGTTCATAGCCGCGCAATGCCCACAATCCGAGAAAGCCGCACAATGCGGTCGCGTATGCGATGCGCATGCCGCTCACGAGCAGTACTGTGAGCCCGAGGATACCGACGATGCCTACTGTGACCGGATCCATGTCAGTGAAATAACCTGCCGCTATTCCGCCGTGCTTGCGGACGCAAGCCCCGGTTCGGTCGCCGGCAAAAGTTTGGGAAACAGCAAGTGCAATACCTCAAGGTAAACGCGCAGCGTGACGAGAAATAGACCGATCGGAACCATGATTGCCGAGGGCCAGATAACGAAGTACGGTGGGGACATGGTTACGTCATGGAACTCCCACGTGCGGTACGCAAATTTCGCGCTGTAGTAACACAGTACGGCGTATACCGCGATGGCGAGTAGTTTGGTGGCGATTTCGGTCACATGACGCAACGCCGGCGGCAAGTGATCAATCACAATCGTCATACGTACGTGCCCGCCAGTGGACTGCGTGTAGGCGATCGCTAGAAAAATGATCGGCGGCATCAGAAGTTCGCCCAGTTCAAGCTGCCCGTGAATGGGTGCATTCAGGAACTTGCGGCTGATGACCTCCGCGGACACCAGCAGCATCGCGAACAAAATCATCGACGCAGACACCAGGCTGAGCGCGTTCTCGATGTACCAGGCAAGGCGGTTCACCTGCGGGGCCACGAGGGCGACAAGGCCAGCGATCATCAGCACAACGACTAGTAGTTCGAGAAGCTCGTTCATAAATGTGCGATCAGCGCGCCGCGCTGAATTTCGCCACCTGTTCTTTCGTGAAACGCAGAATCCTGCTCCCCTTCAGACCCTGGTCGTCCTTGGTCACCGCCCATTCGTCCCACAGGGGCTCAGATACTTTCACCATCTTCGCACGCTCCTCCGGCGGAAAGTCCACAAACTCGAGCTGCTCACGAAAAATCGGCAGCCATTTGCTGTCACCCTCATCGTAGGCCCTGAATGCAGCTTGCATGGCAAGTTCGCGCATTTCCGGCAGCATCGCCTTGAGGTCTCCGGGCAAGCGATTCCACGCATCGAGGGATACCGCGTTGAAGCAGGCGAAACCGCTCATCGATATACCCAGGTTTGCATACGTCGATACCTCGTGCAATCGAAATGCACCCATTGAATCGGTCCAGGGAAACCCGACCAGATCAATCGTGCCGCGCTCAAGTGCCGTATATGCTTCGGGTGACGTCACCATCGTCGGCACTGCGCCGAACTTTTCGAGTACGGTTGCGCTGGCGCCGGAAATACGCATGCGCACGCCATCCAGTTCTTCGACGTTGGCAACACGGCGATTGCCTATGAATTCATACACGCCCAGTACCGCGACCGCCAGATATTTTGCATTCCAGCGCCTGGCAAGTTCTTCTTCAACCAACGGATGCTGCATTACTGCATCGATCACTCTGGCGTTCACGCGCATATCGTCGGTGAGCAAGAACGGCAGTTCCAGCACCTGCGCCAGCGGCGTTTTGTTGGGGCCGTAGCCAACGCATATGTAAGCGCCCTCAATCAGACCCAGCTTGATGCTATCGAGATTTTCTTTTTCCGGAGAAAGCGCGCTGCCGTAATTGATTTGTAGTTCAAAACGCCCCTTGCCTGCCGCCTCCCATCTGGCCTTTGCGTGCTCAATGCCCGCGGTAAACGCACGCGGCGCACCCCACACCGAATACTTCCAGACCACTTTCTCACCGCTGACAGATTCGGTCGTGCTCCCGCCGCGTATCAAACTGAGCGCCAGCATACCAACGGCCACAATGGCCACCGCCGCAAAAATCTTCAGGATGCTGGTCTTTGACATTCGAACGCCGCAACGGAAATCGCATCAAGGAAGACTAAACGTACCACACTGGCCAGACGTTCTGGCAAACGTGCACTTGCAATCTCCTCCATTCATCACCATATGGAACTTTACGTGCAAAAAGCGCGGGGCGTTGCTGTGCGAGTCGAGAGCTTATACAGTGTTCGCGTAGCCTGGCGCAGCTCGATATAGTCGCAGCTCATTGCTTATCCAGATTACATCTGGGAGTGGCCTGCTAACGATAACCAGCCCATCATCACGGGCAAGCAAATTTTCGGACGAACAAGCTTACTTTGGAATTCAGAGACTATTACGAGGTTATGGGTGTTGCGCGCGATGCGACGCAAGACGAGATCAAGCGTGCCTATCGCAAGCTTGCGCGCAAGTACCATCCTGACGTCAGCGACCAGTCCGATGCGGAGGAACGCTTCAAGGAACTGGGCGAGGCGAACGAGGTCCTGAAAGACCCCGAAAAGCGCGCTGCCTACGATCAACTCGGCGCCAACTGGAAGGAAGGTCAGGATTTTCGGCCTCCGCCCGGCTGGGACGAAGGATACGAGTTCAGCGGCGACGCAGCTGGTGGTGGCGGTCCCGGCAACGAGCAGTTCAGTGATTTTTTCGAATCGTTGTTTCGCCAAAGTCAGGGCCAGGCAGGGGGCGGCCACGGAGGCCACCAGGAATTCCACATGCACGGCGAGGACCGGCGTGCACGCATATCGGTTGACCTGCACGACAGCTACACCGGTGCGACGCGTTCCATCACCTTGCATGCGCCGGAATTGACCAACGACGGCCGCGTCATGACGCGGGATCGTACCCTGAACGTAAAGATACCCAAGGGCATTCACGACGGGCAGCAGATACGGCTCGCAGGTCAGGGCGCGCCTGGTATCGGCAAGGGCAAGACCGGCGACCTGTTCCTTGAAGTGGAATTACGAACCGATAGTCACTACCGCGTCGAAAACACCGATGTCTATCTGGACCTCCCGGTCGCGCCGTGGGAAGCGGCGCTTGGTGCAAGCGTTACGGTGCCGCTGCCTTCGGGCAACGTCAACCTGAAAATACCCGCCGGTTCCAACCAGGGAAGCAAGCTGCGATTGAAAGGCAAAGGCATACCCGCCAAGCAACCCGGCGATCTCTATGTCGTACTTGATGTGACACTGCCGCCGGCTGACAGTGATGAATCAAAAGCCCTGTACGAAAAGATGTCAAAAGAGATGGCGTTTGACCCACGCGCCGGTCTCTGAGGAATTGAGCTATGACTGATCACGATACGAATGCACTGGCAGGACACATTTTCGACGAAAGCACAGAGATCACGATCGTTGAACTGTGCGAAGTTTGTTCCGTCGAAATTACACTGGTCGAAGAGTTGGTCGACGAAGGCATACTCGAACCGGTCGGCGGTGTCCATGAACAACGACGATTCCCCTATAGCAGCGTTCGCCGTGCGCGCACCGTAGTGCATCTGCAACGCGATCTCGGGCTCAATCTTGCCGGCGCGGCACTGGCGCTTGACTTACTGGAACGCATCGAAACTCTGCGCTCCCAACTGCGCAGAAGATAGCTCATATCCCGAAAAACATTCGATCCGACGCGCTTGAGACTGCAGCGCAAGAAATCCGAATCCAGACCCGATGTCTGGACAGATACCCCGTGAGCCCGTAGGGTGCGAATTGGCCAGCATACCGACGCGTTGACTTTGCAAGCCCTTGACGCGCCGTTTGTGCCAATCGATAAACGCACGTCAGCGAACAAACAACAAACCCGGGGGGAGAATAATCATGTCTGAAGATGCTGCTGTCACGTCCGGTCTACTGGACGGAATCAAGAAGAACGCACGATTGGCCGTCATCATGGGAATTATCATGGTGATTTGCGGCGTCCTGGCAATCGGATCACCGTTCGCGGTCGGATTATCCGTGACGTTGTTCGTCGGAATCATGCTCGCGATTGGTGGTATCGCCCAATGCATTCTCGCGTTCGGCGCCGGTGCTTTCGGCAAGGGTTTGTCGATATTTGTCGTCGGCGCACTCACTGCTGCCGTCGGCTTCTACCTGCTTAACCAGCCACTTTCGGGGCTGGCCGCGATTACGCTTTTTCTTGCGGCCTACTTTGTAGTAACCGGCATTTTCGAGCTGATCAGCGCATTCCAGATTCGCCCTGCAGATGGCTGGGGCATCATGCTGTTCAACGGCATCGTCACGCTGCTGCTTGGCATCATGATCTGGAGTGAATTCCCAGTATCCGGCGCCTGGGCTATCGGAATTTTATTTGGCGTAAAGCTGCTCATGGGCGGCTGGTCACTGATATTCATTGGCCGCAGTGTGCGCGTCGCTGCCAAAACTGCAGCGGCATAGTCTGCCGGCCGGTCAATCAAAGCAGCGATTCGACCGGCAGCAACCGAATAAACCAGACGGCCGCTTTGGAACCGAAGCCCACATAAGGCTCGGCGTCGAGCACGACTTCCTGGCCATTTTCCATACCGCGCCAGCGCAAGGATTCCTTGCCGCTGGCGTCGGTGTGCAATTCGACTTTGAACGCAATTCTGTTCATGCCCCGATCAAGCTTCCCGGCGGCGGGCCCGGCCAGTTCGATCTGCTCGAACAGCAGGCCGATCTCGTTGTTGATGTGCAAGGAACGCTGATCAAAGTTGAATGAGCCAACGAACATTCTCTTCTTGTCGAAAACCATGATCTTCGCGTGCAGGCTGGATTTACTCAAACCCGGTAACCAGGAAAACGCCTTGCGCTGTTCGTTTTTGAGTTGCTCGTTCAGCTCATACAGCTCGACGCCACAACGGAGCAACGGTTTGCGGTAATTGGTATAGCCCGCGTGGACGGCTGCCACGTCATTCGATGCCAGCGAATTGGTCAGAACCCTGACTCGCACACCGTTTTGTGCCAGCTTGCACAGCGCGTCAGTAGCACGCTGGCCCGGCACGAAATACGGCGAGACCATGATGACCTCTTCGGTTGATCCGGTAATGTAAGGCGCCAACTGAGAGATCAGCAATTCCTGCTGCCAGTTCTCATCGTGGGCCTTCTTCTCCGACGAGTCGTGGATGATCTTGCCCGGTCCCCAATGAAATTCCGCGGTGCCGCCGCGCAACTCGTTCGCAAATTTCGAGTTCTTCACCGCCCGCAGATAGCTTGTCGTGCTGCTTTCTGCGAAAAATGCGTCCGCCTGGTCGCGCAGTGCCTGCAAATCAGCGTCGCTGCCGTCCGGCAGCAATGTCGTAACCGGATAGGCGTATTCGCTGTTCCAGTACTCGTCGAACTCGGCCGAAACCTGCGGCACCGCAGGACCAATGGCCAGCGCGTCCATATCGGCAAAGGCGAGATCCGGATCGGCATCAAAATATTCGTTGCCAATATTTCGCCCGCCGACGATCGTCGCCTGGTTGTCCACCGTGAACGTCTTGCTGTGCATCCGGTAATTGACGTCCTTGAAACGGGTCACAAACTGCAGGTACTTGGGCTGGCTGCGCGTAAACGGATTGAACAACCGCACCTCAATATTTGAATGGGTGTCCAAGGCCAGCCACGTGTCCTGACCATCGCTGCCGTACATGTCATCGATCAGCAAGCGCACACGCACACCGCGATCGGCCGCAGAAATTAACTCCTTGATCAGCAACCGACCAACCGTGTCCTGATGCCACATGTAATACTGCGTATCGATGCTGCGCTCTGCCAGTCGTGCAAGCATCGCGCGCCCGACAAACGCGTCGCGACCTTCGCCAAGCAACTTCACGCCATTCAAACCCGGATATGCAACGAGCTCATCAGCGAAATTCCGTCCCAGCTGCGTGTCTGCGCCGTCGATGATGACGTGCGATGCAATCCGACCTGCGTTATCGGGCAAACCCGTAAAGACGCCGAATACGGACATCAGTATCACGCCAATCAAGATGGCAACGGCCAGCCGGGACCAGGTACGTGCTTTCATGCGTATATTCCCGTCATGAATTCTGTTTTCCCACAGCGTCGACCACTTGTTGATCGAGGTGCACGTCCAATTGTGGATAGGCAATCAGTATGCCCTTGTCTTTCAACGCCCACCAGACCGCTTCGCGCAAATCAGAGTTCCTGCCGCGTGATTCGCACGCGTTGTCGATCATCGCGACTACAGAAACGAACCAACCCGTTGAATCGTCCAGAAGGCGGCGATGCCACCAATCGCATACGGCGCGACCCTCCCGACTGTATTTGCGGTACCGCTGTGCAATTTGTTCAGAGCCGCGAGTAGCAGCGATACTGCAACGACGAACAACACCTGGCCTGTTTCGACACCGAGGTTGAACATCAGCAACGCCAGCGGCACCTCGTTCTGCGGTACGCCGATTTCTGATAACGCGCCCGCAAAACCCAGTCCGTGCACGAGGCCAAAGGTGAACGCGACGACCCAGGGATAGCGCTCCGACAGCGTGACCTCGCCTGCATATTTGCGCACGACTTCGACAGCCAGCAACACGATACTCAGCGAAATAACGGCCTCGGTCGGCGCTTGCGGCACATGCACCACACCGAGTGTCGCCAACCCGAGCGTCAGACTGTGCGCAACGGTGAATGCCGTTACAGTCTTCAACAACGGCCAGATACCGGCCACAATCAGCAACAGCGTAAGCAGGAACAACAGGTGATCGAACCCCTCCAGAATGTGGATGGTGCCCATGCGCCAGTACGAACCGGCCAGCTCCAGGCGCGTCGCCTGTTCGGGAATTGTGAACGAGCCGTTACCACCACGCAGAATCGCCGAATGTTGTGTGCCGTCCTTCAATGAAACGCGCACCACGACATCGGTCGGCACCGTAACAAGTCCGTCAACACCCAGAGTCGCGCCGGCAAGTGGTTTGTCTCCGGCACGATAAGAGCCGTAAACGACCCATGCACCCGGAACAGAACGCCCCGAACCGGGCCCAATCGGTACGAGAAAGTCGGGAAGGACCGGAGCAAGACTGAGGACTCGGTCGCCGACTGCGGGGACTTTCCACATTACATCGACCCAGCCGCCCTCGCGCTCGGTTACCTCAAGCAGTGCCGGACGAAATTCATCTGCGAAAATTACAGTCGGAACAGCAAGCAGGGCAAGCAGCGCGCACGCAATCAGCGCGAACTGCAGTCTGATAGCGCGGCGATTGACACCAATGCGCATCATGACGCTGGCTCAGGTGCGGCTTCGACCTCGTCTTTGACTTTCGCTCCAACGAGCCGGTCTAGCGGAATTTCAGCGACGACAATCTCGTAGCTACCCTTGAGGTTCTCGAAAAAATCGGCGTTGAACGTCTCCTGCTGACGGGTTTGCCAGTTTGCGAGCACGTACTGTCGCACATCCTCGAACACCGGTGGTGGTGGCACATGCACCGAATATACGAAAACCAGGTGAGTACCAAATCCGGACAGGACGGGACCATGCCACTTGCCTGGCTCGAGTTGCATCACGGATTCTGAAAATCCGCTACCGAACTGGCGCCGAATATCAAGTTCCGAGATTTCCGAAAAATAGTTTTGCAACATAAAGCGGTCGCCGGCGACGAGCGTTTGCGGATCAGGTTCTCCCGCGGCCTGCAGTTGCGCCAGTAGATTCTCCGCGTCTAGTATCGTGGCCGCTTCACGCTTGTCAGGGTCAAGAAATGCCTGGCTGAAGGTGATCAGATCGGGGGCGCGATAAAGCGCAATGTTTTCCTGGAAATACGCCTCCAACTCTCCGTCAGCGGGCTCTTTGAGTAAGGCAATGTCCTTGGTCAGAAACTCGAGTTTCTGCGCCATGCGCCGCCGGGTGATGGGATCATCTACATCCAGTCCCATTGCGACGGCTTGCCGGTAAAGAATGCTCTCGCGCACGAAAGCGTTGATCACACCTTCGAGTTCCTGCTGCGTTGGGGGCCTGTTCCAGCGTCGTTGCCACTCGCCGATAAAACCATCAATGCGACCGGCATCGACAACGATGGTCTTGTCTACCGTGTCCTCGTCCGGAGTGCCAAACAGCGCGTAAGCACCATAAATGCACGCCCCGATAATCAGGAATTGAATCAGCGGCTCCCTGGCCATCTGCATCAGTTTATTTCGCACACGCACTTCCTCAGGAATTTCTGCACCCGAACATTACCGGAACCGGAATTGAAAAGGGAGGCGTCGAAGCCTCCTCCGAATGATCTATGTAAACCGGGAAATGGGTCCGGTCCTCGTGGCACTACCTTAAGAGCGGCCTGGCGCGATTGCAAGATAGACTCGCAAGCCTGCGTAGGGCGGGTTAGCGAAGCGTAACCCGCCGTTATCGCTGGCACCGACTGGTCGAGCCTGCCGCAGGGTCCTTGGCCATTGATAGAAGGCATGGTCACGCGTAAGTATTCGTGGGTACCCCCATCTGATTCGGTTGCCAACAACTCAGAGCAAGCGATCACAGTTGCCGAAGCGATCAGCGCGTATACGTTGGGTGGTGCGTATGCGCTGCTGGCGGAGGACAGCATAAGAACCATCGAGATCGGCAAGTACGCGGACTTAATAGTGCTTAATCAGAACCTGCGTGTTGGATATCTCGGGACGCTTCTTGAGGGTGCAGTTCAGAAAAAGCGCTTTAACGTCCACGCGCTTCTCCTGTAGTAGAGGCAGCGGCGGTTAACGACCATGTGCCATCTCAGCCGAATCGTGCGCGTATGTCGGCGTCCGTCGCGTGCAGCGAGGGACGCCGACATACGCACGATACGTCTTCGCTGCTTAAATTCCCTCAGGCCAGCGTAGCGGCTTCGTGACTATTGGCGGAATCGGTGCATCGCGCATCGTCAGCCCGTTCTGCCGCAGCCGGTAGAACAGATAGTCGAATCGATCCTGCCCGAAAAACGGCTCGCCGTTGAACGACATGTTGGGAACACCCGCGTGACCGGTCGCGTAGAAGTCGAGTTGCTGTTTCTGCCACATGGCGTCGTACTTGTCGGGATTGGCCTGAATGTCCTTGATCGTGTCGTCGTAATTCAGGCCCGTCGCCGTCTCGAATGCCGCCGGAATTTCCGCCGGCCAGTAGCCCGACTTGCTGGCCCCACCATAGACGAGTGGGCCGGTGTAGAGCAGGAACTCGAGAGATTTCCCCGCCAGCTCGGCGGCATTGGCCAAACGCACCATCCAGATGATGAAGATCTGCTGTTCAATCGGGGCGGTATCCTTGTAGTTGGGGTTCTTCTCGGGTCCGATCGGCCAGAAGTTTTGTATGACGACATCCGGGTCGGCGAATTTGTACGGGACACCCTGAAACTCCGCTACGAGTTTCGTATCGTTCCACATGTGTCCCTCGAAGTACCAGCGGCCGCCTTTCGGAGCAACGTCGTCCCCACTTACAGTGACTTTCTGGGAACTGCCCGCGAGCTCGGGTGTGCGGATGGCGATCGGGAAAATCACGTGGATGTTCACATCCACGTTGTAGTTCATCCGGAGCCACGCCAATCGAGGGACGACGAGGTAGCTGTACGGACTCCGAACCGAGTCGTAGATGTCGACAACCAATGGGTTGTCGCCCGTGACCGGTTTGGTGTTTACCGGCACTTGCTTGAGTTCCTTTGGGTCAGTCCTCCAACTGTGTTGGGTGTTGTCCAAGTGCCTCCAGGTCCAATTGCCCTCGTGGTCCGTCCCGACGTTTCCCTTTGCGAGGTCTGGAATTGGCATTTTTGGAATCTTGAATTTCGAATTGCCAGTTCGATCCATCATTGATTTCATGTAATCTTTTACCCAATCACTTGCCATGATCTTCTCTCCTCTCATCGAATGAGCAACACGTCCACGCGCTTACCGGAAGTGATACCTCGAAAACTTCAAACTTCGATTTAAATCTCTTTGGTGGTTTGTGGCTTCCCCATTTGCTCTAGCTTGCAGTCTTTTTCCTTTTGTTCGACGTAGTTTCCAAATCGTGAATTGTTGTTTTGCTGATGGCTTACGTTTTTCTTATTGGTTCACTGACGTCAACGTACGCTCAAGTCCAACTGAAATCAATCTCTCCAGGCCCCACTGAACTACAGTTGAGACTTTGCTCGGCCATTGGTCCCGAGTATCCTCAAACGGCCTATTCTGTTGAAAAACTCCTTTTCCAGCGCAATGAAAAAATTCTAGCGGTTATTGGAGCCGAAGCATGCTTCAAGCTAGGCGGATACATAAAAGAGTTGGCGTCTTATCGTCGCACCTCCTGAGCACCCTGGGAGGTTGAGTCTGGGCATGTTTGCAATTGCCCCAGTGCCGCATCGAAATGTGCCGCACTCGAGAACTGGTGTGTTTCATCAGCATGTGCCAATAGCGGAGGCCACCAGGGCCTGTGCGCCCTCGATCGCATTGCAACTTGAGCGTCGCCGGCTGCCAGAAGCTAGCAGTTCGCCAGCCGAGAGGGACAATGTTAAGCTTTCTGCGGGGACAGGTCGTCACGAATAAACCCACGGACATACAGTCCTTCAACTTGACACAACACATCATTGAACGAGGGAGAGAGTGCGATGGCAGAAGACACAAAGCCGGCTGTACCAAAGAGGCTCAAGAAGTGGCGGGAAGAAGGCGAGATCGTGGAGCTAAAAGGCAGGAAGATGTTCGTGCACGACCAGGGACCGAAGACCGATGATGCAGTCTTCATCGTGCACGGTTATCCGGGCTCGTCCTGGGACTTCCAGGGCGTAGTCGAGCGTATCGGCAACAAGACACGCATCGTCGTCATGGACATGCTCGGTTTCGGCATGAGCGAGAAGCCAATGGAAGGTACGTACCAGGAGAAATATACGCTGGCACTGCAGGCCGACCTTTACGAGGCCCTGGCGGAGAAACTCGGCCTGAAGTCCGTAATACTGGTCGCACACGATATGGGACAAACTGTCGGCCTGGAACTGATGGCACGCTTTGAAGAAAGCCGAACGGCTTTCCGGATCCGCCACGCAATTCTGCTCGACGGCTCGACGCTCGTCGACATGATCGGGCTGCAGCCGTTCCAGGTCCAATTACTGAAAGAACCCGCCGTCGCCTACAAGGATGATATGACCTGGCAGAATATCGTCGCTCTCTTTCCAGACACGTTCGGCAAGGAAGCGAAAGCGCGAGATGATTTCGACGAGATCGTTACTTGCATGTCGCATCAAATCGACCATGACCACGGCAGCCGCGTGGTGGGTTCGATTGGGCACTACCTCTTGGAACGCAAAGAGGAGTTTGCGCGCTGGTCGCGCACGCTGTTCACGTTCAAGCACGCGCCGATGACGGTAATTTGGGGCGAACAGGATCCAGTGGCGGTCATCGCGATGGCCGACCGGATCAAGAAGGAACGACCTGTAACCGACCTTTACAAGTACAAGGACTCGGGCCACTGGCCATCGATCGAGTGGCCCGACCGGATCGGCGACGCGATCATTGCGCGGCTCGGCAGTGTCTGACGGCTGACCAAGGTTTGTAACATGTCTATCAGCCTGTCGGACTTAGGTGTTCGATAGGCTTGCCAGGCCTGTTTTGTTGAAAACGGCATTGCACGACTAGCTCGTTAGTGACGAAGTTTCGGTTACGGACGAGTGGAGTGCATGTCCATGATGGGACGCCGGGATAATGCTCGGGATCAACTGTTTTACTGGTTCAGTCTGGAATAACGTATCCCACAAGAGCATTTACTCCGGCACATCCAGCGCGTACTCGATCTGCGTAAGCTGCATGAGCACCTGTCGGCGCTCCAAGAACCGGCTTTTTCAACGAAATAGGTCAGAAGCAGACGTTTCAGTTTCCTTCAGGCCAGCATATTGGCTTCGTAACAATCGGGGGAATCAGTTCATCGCGCCTCTTCACCCTGTCTTGCCCGAGGCGCGTCCCCAATTGGGACGAAATTCTTCAGCTTATGCCTTGCCGAAAATAATTTCACGTTCCTTATCGTAGTCCGGGGCACGCAGGGGCTCATCAACGAACGGAGCAATCGGTTTGTCACGCCGCGTTAGCCCGTTTTCTATCAGACGATAAAACATGTAATCAAATCGATCCTGTCCATAGTACGGTTCGTTTCGGAACACCGTGACGGGTATGCCTCCGTGCCCTGCGGCAGTTTGTAATTTCTCATTTGCCAGCCAAACGGCATCGTACTTCTCATGATTCGCCTGCATGTCCTTGATCGTATCCTCGTAATTCAACCCAGTGGCCTTGGCGAAAGCCTCTGGGACCTCGGCCGGCCAGTTCTCTCCACTATCGCTCCAGATTAGCGGCCATATTGCCAATGAAAAATCGACAGATTTACCTGCCAGTTGGGCAGCGGCGGCAAGTCGCACCATCCACAAAATATAGGGCTGTTCTTCCAGAGGCCAGATTTTGTTGTGCGTAGGGCTATCGTCCGGCCAGACATCCATCTTGATAGGGTCGGGATTGGCATTCTTGTACCAATCCAGGCCCTGGTATGTCGCAACACGGAGAGCATCCCACATAATGTTCGGTAAGAAATACCAGCCGTTGGGTGCCGGATCACCTGGAGCGGGTACATCGTGTGTACCCCCAAAAATACCCGGAAGGCGGATAGCCTCTGGCATAACTGCACAAACTGTCACGTCGCAATTAAAGTTTGAATTAAGCCAGGCAGTGCGGTGAACCATTAGAGCAGTGTAGGGGCTGCGAATCGAGGCCAAGAAGTTAACCTGCAACGGGTTCTTCGCAGTGACAGGAGCTGTGAGTCGCTCCGGCGGAGGCTGTAGGCTATTTTCACTTCTGTAGCTATATTTTCCGCTGTCGAAGTGCTGAGCAAGAAAGTTGCCCTGAATATCGCCGAAAGTCGGTGCTCCAAGTTCGGCAGGCTGTGGCATTTCTGGTGCTTTGAAATCTTTTTTGCCGATCATGTTCTTATTCCTCAAAACATTTAATATTTTCTTGTTCGAATGAGTATTTCAGACGAATGCTAACTGCATCAACAACGTGCTACTTTTCGCTCTCACCGTTCCGAGAATAGGCCTAATGTAGCCAACTTTCAACAAATTCAAGAAGCAATAAACTGAAAAACTGATCGGTCGCACAAGCCAGGCGATTGGCTTCCTGGCACTCATTTTTTCCAATGCCGGTCATCGCTTTAGAGCTTTCAAAAAACGAACGAGAGGCTGTGCACAGTACGAGAGGAAAGGCTTCAAGTCGTCCCACGCGAAGATTGCATACAACTTGGGCCCGCGGAGACTGCGCAGCCAACCCGTAACTGTCAATTCGTTGGCCGTAATGTAGGTGCGAGCGGCCCTCACGTCGTTCTTCATGTTGAAGTAGCGGACAGTGACTTTTGGTTCATCTGGCGTTGGCAGCAGTAGCCGGGCCATGTGACGATAGCCGACGTACGTCAGATTGACGTTGTTGGCCTCGGCAAGAGCAAAAAGGTGTTCGGGACGACCGATCGACGGCTCAATAAGATAGTGCTTCCCATCGCGATCGCTGATCTTGAACTCAATGGCTGCAAAACCCGTGTAGCCAATTTCTCTAAAAAACCTGAGCCCGTACTCGGAGACAAAATCATCCTTCCACGGCTCCGCGGAACATCCCTTGCCACAATACGGGGGGCACTGCCGGATTTTTCGACCTATGAATGAGCCCAGCGGATTGCTATTCTCATCGAAGTAGTACAGGGCGAAAACCAGGTTCTCGTCAGCTCCTGGTATCCATTCCTGTAGAACGACCCCTGACTCCCATTGCGAGAGCATCCTGAAGGCCTGCTTTAGTTCATCCTTTGATTTGCTGAAGACGACCTTCTTCGTCCCGTAGCGTAAGACCCCCGGAGACCGGGGTTTTAGAATGTAGGGTGGCTCGATTCCCCGGAGACGCGACTCCAATTCCTCCTCGGTGGCCACCTCGAAGCCTCGCGGCGTCAGAAAGCCGTTAGTTTCGGCAAACTTGCGAGTCGCTTCCTTGTCCATAAGGAGGTCAACCATACTGGCGGGCGGCAGAGAATGACGGTACGCGGTTTCCAGCCGATGCCGGTGCTGCGAAACAAGGGCCACAGTCATGTCATTGGTCGGGATGAGCACGTTACCTTCGCCCAGCTTCTTGCTTAGCTCACACAAGCAATCGATGAGACCGGTTCCATAGAAGTCTTCGCAGGCCACCCAGCGGGCGTATCGGGTCTTTGTGTAGAAGCGCTCATCTGTGTCATCTACTGCAATTACGGAAACGCCCTGGCGCCCCAAAGCCCGAACCACTCCGAGTCCGTTTTCTCGAAGCCCCAAAACAACGGCTACGGGTCCGTTCATCATCGCTTGTCGCATCTCGCCCTGTGTGACGCCAGCCAATATAAGACAACTTAGCCCCTTTCACTAAGGGACACATCTGCTACTTTTTGGGATCGCGTTTTGACACACTCTGTGTCCATAGCGGACATTCGATCCTTGCCAACCAAGGCCCCTGACGTTTGAAACTCGCACACATCCTGTTCCTGCCTGGCGGTTAAGCAGAGATCAGACGACCGGAATGTGTCATTGGCTTTTTACGCGAGGCGGCGTGTACGGATCCGGGGTGCCAAGCTTAATCGGTGGTTCTTTGGCGAGGTTGCGCTTGTGATCAGTCACGAGCTTCGCGACGGCGGGTAGCACCCAATAGTTGTCCTCGCCGTCCAGTCCGCCGAAATGTAAGCTGTTAAATTCCTCTTTCGGGTCGGTCAGGAGATTGTAGACCTTCGGCAGGCCGGGTCGCTCTATCGCCGACTGCATTTTCTCCTGGGTCAGGAAGTGGACCTTCCAGTTCCGCCACTTATAAGCCTGAAGCTGGTCGCCGTTGTAAACCGGAAACCCATCTCTGGCTGAGTGCTTTGTCTGTCCGGTCAGCAAGTCGAGTTGGTCGATTCCATCGACGATTCGGTCCGCCGGAGTTTTCGCACCCGCGATGCGTGCAATCGTGGGATAAAGATCCGTGATATGCATGATTTCATTGTGCACGGAGCCCTCATTGATCTGCCCCGGCTGAGCGAACTTGATCTGATCGAAGAACGCCCCGAGGCTAAGGCTTGAGCCACGTGCCGGTGGAAACGCCTCGAGGCTCTTCATCTGCCTCGCCACCAATGCCTGCGCAGGTGCCATCAGGAACATCCGCTTGCCGTACCAGTGAAGAAACATCTCGGATTGGTCCTGCTCACCGCTCATAGCGGTCGAGGCGGAGGTTCGTGATCAGCGGCCAGCTCGGGCTCCTCTTCCAAACCGTCGGTAGCGCTGCGGATGTCTCGGTGAACATGATCTTCCACTTCTCCCAGCGCACAGCACGCGACGAGCCACAACGCAAAAACGAGCAGTAATTGATTCCTATACAACTTCTCACTTGACTAAACGAGTTCCCGTTGTTCGCGGCCGCTCGAGACCAATGAGCCGTGCCGAATGTTGCGGCAAGCTACCGTTCTTGCCGCGACTTTTCATGACGTCGGCATTCGATACAACTCGGTCAGCGAGAACTACCGCGGACTCATGTCCTCCGAACCCCACGTTCCCACCCCGTTCACTCCGCGCATGCGATACATCGTGAAGCATACGGCAACGCCTGCAGCCGCGCCGGGTTGATCGGTTCACCGCACTTGTCACAGATTCCGTAGTCGCCAGCATCCAGGCGCGCCAGCGCGCGGCTAATATCGCGCAGTTCGCCGACCGCTTCATCGTTCATACCGTCGCGAATCTCGGACGCCTGCCAGAGTTGCGCGGTCGTATCTTCGTGCTCTTCGACTTCGTGGCGCTCCTCGGATTGCGCCTGACCAAGCCGCTGTTGTAATTCGGATTGCAGTGCCAACAGGTTTTTTCTGATTTTCTCAGCATCTTTCATTTGATGTACCCAATCATTGAGATCAATTTCTTCTTTCCCACCCCATCCACAGAGGAGCGACCTAACCCTCATCGACTTTATAGAGTAAACGCGTTACAGGCAATTCTCGCTGTAGCGGCGGCGCTCCAGGAGTCTGGTCTTTCGATAACAAGCCCTACACGTTTCGCGCCGCCAAAGCGAGTGCTTCAATTTCGAAGACAAGCGAATCCTGGATATCGAGATGCCGTAATGTACGAGCCAGTTCCAGAACATATTCGATGTTGGTTCCACTCGGCCCGGCACTGCGATGGATTTGTGCCGCAATATCTTCAGGCGGCGCGTCGCCGAGAAATGCGATATTGCCCCTGGCGGCTATGTAGACGACGCCCGACGCTTGTTCATCATCGAAAAAAGTCTCGACCGTAACGCGTTCGTAGCCGTTCTTCTCACGATGATCGAGATGCTCGAACACGTCGGGCTCCACCAGGAAAGCACGTCCATAACAGCGAGCACCTGGTGCTTCAATCAATGTCACTACCCGGCCGGGATCGGTTTCTGTTCCACGATGGTCATGCGAGCCCTGCCAGAAGCGCCGCGACCAACCCTCAATGTACGCGCGGCGCGAATCGAGATAGGGAAAGTCCTGGCGCCATATCAGCGAGCCGTAACCGAACACCCAGGTCGTATCGGCCATTGTGCTGTCCACTATTTCGCTTCGTTGCTTCGCTTTTTCTGCCACGGCCAGCGGCCGCTGGTCTCGAGCACTGTGGTCCAGCTAAGTGTGGTTCGGATGACGATCATGAGGGCAAGCAGCCCCAGGCTCTCAACGCTTGGATCCACCGTAATTGTCTTGATGATGGTGGCAGCGACGAGAATTTCCAAGCCGACCAGAATGACCCGTCCAATTGATTTTCGATAGCTGGCCAACGCGGGCAACGCGCCCAATTGGACATTCAGGCGCATGTAAATAACTGTAGCGGCAACAAATCCAACCACAAGAATGCTTGCGCCAACGATCTCCAGAATTTGCGCCAGGATTTCGAGTCCGCTATGTATTTGCTCAGACATGCGTCACTCCCCGTCGGCCGCTTGCCAGGGCCAGTGGCCTTCGACTTCCAGCGTCAGCGTCCAGCTCACCACCGTCCGGATGATCACGATGCCCAGGAGAATGAACAGGGAACTGAACGTTTGCGTCACCGTAATCGTCTCGATGATATCGGCAAGCACCAGGATTTCGAGCCCGAGAAGCAATGCGCGACCCAGGCCGACTTTGAATCGCCCGAAACTTTCCTCAGGACCGACTCGCCGCCAATCGGTCGCATACCTGCCCGAAGCCCACAG
>Ga0315336_1002612_pt1 | contig 26873 bp, 16 predicted proteins | sample ASW5metaG_FD_204512 | JGI IMG/M metagenome (GOLD analysis project Ga0315336, IMG submission 204512) | Ammonia-oxidizing marine archaeal communities from Monterey Bay, California, United States - ASW #5 | ecosystem: Environmental > Aquatic > Marine > Intertidal zone | place: USA: California... | reverse complement strand
AGAACAGCAAGCCCAATCCCCCAAATAACCAGAGACGAAGGTTCCGGGACTCGCGACCAGTCGACCACCACGTTGTCCAATCCAAACGATTCCCCCGCTGCCATGGCGAAGCCGATCTTCAAATCGTGACAGCAATCGGAACCAGGTTGTACATAAAAGTCCAGGTCGATCTCGTCGGAGTGAACAGCGAACCCATGTCGATAAATGAACTCTCCAGATCCAAACGACGTGCTGCGTAATTGACTCGTGTAGGTGTCACCGTTGAGAGTGACGCTCAATGATTCGGATTGACTGAGTTGGGTGGCAGGATCAATCGATTCGAACGAGATATCGACCAGCCTCACTTCACCGTGGAGATCGTCACTAAAATCCATCAATGAAAGTTGTGCACTCGAAGTGGGGCCGAGAAATACACCCCCTGTTTGGGTTGTTTCACTTGGGCTCCACCCGGGAAACACTCCGCTATTGAAGTCATCGACCAAACTGTCATCGCTAAAGGACCAGTTTGCGCGCGCGACTGTCGCGGACATTGAACTGATTACGACGGCGATCATCAACAGGATCCATCGAAGTCGAAGAATTGTCATGAGAAACTCCTCCATTATTAAAAGTAGTAAACGTGCAACTGTGATCTGATGAGGCAGGTAACATGACCTTCGTCGCAGCCAGCATAATGCGACAGTCGAGGATCGGAATTTCACTGGAAGTCCCGGTCGGCGGATGGTTATTTTGCGTGTTGTGGTGAGCAGACCGAAAGTGTTGAAGGGCTTTCATCATTGTGCCCAACATGGCTTCGCAAAGCAACTATTTGCGTAGCTCACCGACCGGCGATTCAAATTAGTTGTTTTCCCATGGAGGCGCTGGTTCACCGACTCGTGTCGTCCCCGTCACCTTCCGGGAGCCAGTCTCGAATATGCCTTGTAGTAAGTTAAAAACGGGTGCTTAAGCAGATAGAAAGCGGCCCCTTCCGCCGTGGCTGTGCCGCTATTCCCCGGCAAAACCGCGTCCGCTCACTTTGACATTCGACCAGGTTTTACGGTCAGCGATCCGGATGCGGCAAAAAGAAGTAACCAACCGATCAGCTACCACGCGGTTCGCTTTGGTGGCTTTCGCTCCGCCTTTAAATCAATCCTGCCTCCACCAAAGCCTCGTGGATCGGTCCTTGCTGTTGCTGCAACGTTGCTGGCATCGGTGGCCGTGGCAGTCCGCCGTCGCGGCCTTGCAATTGCATGCAATAGCGTACGTTTGCCGGCAGGTTATCGCCGCAAATCGCATTCCAAATCGACAGCAGTTTTTCGTGCAGTTTTCGAGCAGTGACGTGGTTGCCGTCTTGAACTGCGTCCCACAAATCCATGCACAGCGTCGGAACTGCGGTCAAGATTGCAGCGATGGCCCCGACCGCACCGAGCATGAATGACGGGTAAAGCAATGCGTCCACTGCCGACATGATTCTTGCGCGGTCCCCCGCCGTACTCAGCAAATCGGCCAGTAATTTCAAATCGCCCGCGCTTTGCTTCACGCCGATCACACCGTCGACTTCGTCGATAATCCGTGTCAGCAACTGGGGCGACAGATAAGTCCATGGTACGACATTGTAAATGATTACAGGCAATCGGGTTGCCTCGGCAATTTCAGCGAAGTGTCGAACCATCGCATCGTCATCAGGACGGAACAGGTAATGCACCGGTGTAACTTGCAACGCCGCAACACCCAAATTTTTTACCGCCTGCCCGCGTTGGATTACCACCGCGGTGCTGTTGGCGATGATGCCCGTGATGATCGGCACCTGACCGGCCGCTTGTTCGGCCACAATCGCGGTAATCTCGCGAGTTTCTTCGGTCGAAAGCGTATGCCCTTCGCCCGTACTACCGCAAACTGCCAAACCGTGAACCCCTGCAGTTTCGATCAAGTATTGAGTATCGGTTTGCAACAATTCCTTATCAATCGAACCATCTGATCGGAAGGGGGTAACCATCGGTGGAACGATGCCGTAAATGTGTTCGTTCATGACAATGTCGCGACGTTGTGTGTGGTTAACTGGATAGGCACTCAACGCCACGTTGTTTTCTGGTGTCGCCCTGCCTGGCCGAGTAGAAGTCTTTTGTCTTCAAGGGCATCACAATACAAACTTTCCAAAAAATGACAAGTCAAAATCACCTTTCCTCCACTACCGCCGTATGGGCAGGTAGGAGAAATTGGGCCTATAGCAGCAAAGCGATGCTTCACGGCACATCAACTTGTCGCAGATATATCACCAGTTGACCAACCAGCACAGAGGTTCGCCAGCTGCGCGACCTCTTGATCGGCTACGCATGGCGTGTGGGGGACAAGAATCGTGATCATAAAAACGAACCTCTCCTTTTACGCCTGGCCTTCCTAGTGTAAAACTGGTTGGTGTTTTACTGGCAAGTATGCATTAGCGGAAGAATTTTTTGGGAAATGTATGAGTTTCATTCATCAAGGCAAAGTTGTATTTTGGCGAGTTAACATTAATTCATGAACAGCACTTCAGACGACGGCCCAGGTGAACCAATCGCAGCCACATTTTCCGTGAATGACCGGTCGTATTCCCTGCCGACGCGACCCGTTGTGGTTATCTGCGTTGATGGCTGTGGGGACGAATATCTCAGCACCTCGCTCGCGCACGGCCGGATGCCTAACCTGGCGGGTGTGATTCCCAAGGGGTATCGCGGAATGGTCCGTGGCGCGTTGCCTTCATTTACCAACGTCAACAACGCTTCGATTACAACCGGCATGCCACCGGTGGCGACAGGTTTTGGAGGTAACTTCTTCATCGAACCGGAGACAGGTGAAGAGGTGATGATGAATTCCTCCAAATACTTGCGTTGCGGAACCATTCTGGCTGCGGCAGCGAAGGCGGGACGTAAGGTTGCCATGGTCACCGCAAAGAACAAACTGCTCGACATTTTGTCGCATGATCTGGAAGGAATCGCGTTTTCCTCGGAATTTGCCAGCCAGGCGGAAGAGGCCACGCATGGCATTGGGAATGTCGAAGAGCTGGTAGGACTTCCCACACCACCGATTTACAGTGCTGAAGCCAGCCTGTTTGCACTGGCGGCTGGTGCCAAATTGATCGAGCACGGCCTGGCTGATTTTCTGTACTTGTCGCTTACCGACTACATGCAGCACAAGTTTGCGCCCCACACGCCCGAGTCGCTGGACTTCTACGAGGGTATCGACACCCAAATTGGCAAGATGCTCGAGCTGGGAGCGGTCATCGGAATTACCGCCGACCATGGTATGAACGCTAAGGACAAGCCGGATGGAAGTCCAAATGTGATCTATCTTGAGTCGCTGCTGGACGGGGAATTTGGCCCGGGCAACAAAGTCATTCTCCCGATTACCGACCCCTACGTGGTCCATCACGGTTCGCTGGGCTCGGAGGCGATGATTTATCTGCAAGACCCATCGCAAGCCATGGCGATCGCCGACTGGGTGTTTCAGTTGGATGGAATTACCGAGGTGGTCGATCGCCCGACAGCTGTCAAAAAGCTCGAGTTGCCTGGCGATCGGATTGGTGACTTGATTGTGATGTCCGCCCGAGATGTTGTAGTCGGCCGCAAGCCCGAGTATCACGACTTGGAGCTTGTGAAAGGTGGGTTGCGATCCCATGGGGGCCGTTATGAAGAAATGGTGCCCATGGTGATCTCCGAGCCGTTAAGTGAGGAGTACATGGCCAAGGCGGCCGGAGACCCACGAAATTTTGACGTGTTTGATTTTGTTTGTAATGGGACACTCAACCGTTAACCACCCAACCACCTTCCATGCCCACATCCACAATCAACTTCACTCCCAAAGGTCTCTACATCGGCGGCCAGTGGATGCCGAGTTCGTCAGGGCAAACACTCACGTCGCACAATCCATCCACGGGTGAGCTGCTCGGCGAAGTGCCGCTAGCGGGCGAAGAAGACGTCAACCACGCCGTGGCTACCGCCAAACAAGCCTTTGCCCAATGGCGAAACGTTCCATCGGTCGAGAGAGCAAAATGTCTTGAGCAGTTGGCCGCGCGCATCCTCGAACACACCGAGGAACTGGCCTTAATGGACGCTTTTGATTCCGGCAATGCAGTCGCGGGCATGCGTGCGGACATGAAGATTTCCGCCGATTCGCTGCGGTATTTTGCTGCCATGTTGCGTGAGGTCAAAGGCGAAACGCTGATCAACGGTCCGCGACATTTAAACTTGACGTTGCGCCAGCCGTTTGGCGTCGTGGCCAAGATCAATCCGTTTAATCATCCATTCCGTTTTTGTGCGGACAAGGTAGCTGCCCCATTGGCTGCGGGTAACTGCGTCGTCGTTAAGCAACCCGAACAAGCCCCCTTGTCGGGACTACGATTCGGCGAACTGTGTGAAGGTATCTTTCCAGATGGCGTTGTGAATGTGTTAACAGGGGATGCCGTCGCAGGTTCGGCATTGGTGCGTCACCCGGACGTACATCGCATTGCCTTCATCGGTTCGGTGGAAACCGGGCGAATCATTGCCACCGAAGCGGCAGAAGGTCTCAAGAAGGTGTCGCTGGAACTGGGTGGCAAGAATCCAATCATTATCTTTCCCGATGCAGATCCCCAGCAGGCAGCCAGGATGGCGATCAAGGGAATGAACATGAACCGCCAGGGCCAATCGTGCAGTTCAACGTCGCGCGTATTTGTACACCAGTCGATCCACGATGAGGTCGTTCGGCATTTGGTCGCGGAGGCTGAAAAACTGCCAGTCGGCTTTCCCTGGTTGGAAGAATACGAGGTCGGGCCAATTGTTTCCCAGGAGCAATTTGATCGCGTGATGGGGTACATCGCATCTGCCCAGGAAGAAGGGGCACAGCTGCTGACCGGTGGTGGCAAACCGAAGGGTGAGATGTACGAGCGAGGTTTCTTTGTGTCGCCCACAGTGTTCGACGGTGTCGAGCCACATATGCGGATTGCCCGCGAAGAGATTTTTGGTCCCGTTATGTCGGTGTTCACGTGGGACGATTACGAAGCGATGATCCGCCACGCGAACGAATTGATCTATGGGCTGACCGCAGCGATCGTTACCAATAACCTGGCGCAGGCCATGGAAACAGCCCACCGCGTGGAAGCAGGGTATGTTTGGATCAACACCAATGGCCGGTATCTGGGGGCACCCTACGGTGGTTGGAAGCAAAGTGGTATTGGGCAGGAAGAGTGTTTTGAAGAGCTGCTCAGCTACACGCAAATCAAGAACATCAATTTGGGTTGGTAGCCGAAAAAATTCATGACCAAAACATCGCTAGCCGCTGTGTTTCACGAGGCAGGCCAGCCGCTGACATTCCCACGGTACGAATTGCCAACACCCGGTCCCGGTGAGGTATTGGTTCGCATTACCTGCTCGACGCTTTGTGGAAGCGATGTGCACACCTTTTTGGGGCGCCGCTCCACACCTGTGCCCACGGTGCTGGGGCATGAGATCATGGGGATCGTCGAACGCCTCGCTGCAGAACAAACTGTTAGCGATTATGCAGGCCAACCTCTGCAAGTGGGTGATCGAATTACCTGGTCCATTGCAGCCAGCTGTGAACATTGTTTTTTTTGTGACAACGATGTCCCGCAGAAATGTGAGCACCTCTTCAAGTATGGTCACGAAAAGATTGTTCCAGAGCATCCGCTAAGTGGCGGATTGGCCGATTACTGTCACCTGGCCGCTGGAACTGCTATTTTCCGCGTACCGGACTCCTTGTCCGACGCGGTTGCTTGCCCCGCCAATTGTGCAACTGCAACTGTCGCAGGTGCGATTCGCGTTGGAGGTGGTTGTGAACGCAAGTCGGTCTTGATTCAAGGTGCCGGGATGCTCGGGTTGACGGCCACCGCCATGGCGCGGACTCATGGTGCTCAAAAGGTGATTGTTTGCGACGTCGATGCCGATCGGCTCCGGCGGGCTACCCAGTTCGGGGCAACACAAACTTTGCTGGTCAGCGAGGATGAGCACGAATTGATTGCGTCGGTCCAGGAGTTGACCGATGGGAGGGGAGTCGACCTGGCCGTGGAACTCTCGGGTGCCACCAGCGCCGTTCAAACGGGCATCAAACTGCCACGGATTGGAGGTCGATATGTGCTGATTGGCAGCACATTTCCCACCCCCCCCATTGCCCTGGATCCGGAAGCGGTCGTACGCCGATGTTTGACGATCATGGGAAATCACAACTATCGACCAGAAGATTTAGGGGCGGCGGTCGCATTTCTGGTCAAACACGGTGGGGAATTCCCGTTTGCCGATTTGGTACACGACGGTTTTTCTTTGCCGGATGCCGAAGCTGCGTTCGCCCGCGCCGTTAAGGGACAAGACTTGCGGGTGGCGGTGAGGCCGGAAAAGTAGCCAACTTGTTGACACAAGCAAAATGACAAGCCCCTCTTTCAAACTCATCGGTGACAATCTGCACTACGAGCGCTGGCGTTGGCAGATATTCGCCATCACGTGGCTGACCTATTTTGGATTTTACCTGACCCGTAAGACGTTTTCGGTGGCCAAGATCGGTATGGAGCAGGACCCGGACATCTTGCTTACACAGAGTGAGATGGCCTGGATCGATGGCGCCTTCCTGGTGGCCTACGCGGTTGGTCAATTCCTGTCGGGAATCCTTGCTGACCGAAATGGTACCCGGAAAATCGTGTTGGTCGGCATGTTTGGTTCGGTACTGGCCGCGGTCGCCATGGGTGCCTCGTCGCTTACCGTGGTGCTGGGTGTGTTCTTTTGTCTGCAGGGTGTTTGCCAGTCGGCCGGTTGGCCACCGTTGATGAAGAACGTGGGAAACTTTTTTTCCCGTCGTGAACGGGGAACCGTGTTCGGTTTGTGGAGCACTTGCTACGCGGTCGGAGGCATGACCGCTTCAGTCTTTGCCGGTTACTGGGGAGATCTGATGGGGTGGCGATTTGCATTTTTTATTCCTGCTGCCACGCTGCTGGGAATTTGGGTTCTCTTTATTCTCTTCCAGCGAAACCGGCCTGAAGATGTCGGCCTCCCATCCATTGAAACTTACCACGGCGAAGAGACGGCCTTGCTGGTTGAAGACCAATCTCCCGAAGACGAACGTGAGGGTTCCTGGAGGGTCATTAAGGAAGTGCTCAGCAACCGGACCTTGCTGGTCATCTGTCTGGCCTATTTTCTAACCAAACCTGCCCGCTACGCAATTCTTTTTTGGGGACCAAAGTACATCAACGAGAAACTCGGCAGCGGAATGACTGAATCGGGGGCGATCAGTGGCTTGTTTGAGATGGCGGGAATCGCGGGCGGCATTCTCTCGGGGGTCGTGTCGGATCGCATTTTTGGCGCCCGCCGCGCGCCCGTGTGCGTGATCACCCTCTTGCCGCTGGGTGGGTTTCTGTTGGTCATGGACGGTTTACCAGCCACACGACTGGTGATGGCCGGTTCTTACCTGCTGATTGGCCTGCTGCTTTCTGTACCCGACACGATCCTTAACGGCCCGGCAGCAATTGACTTTGGGACCAGGCAGGGTGCCGCCACCGCGGCCGGGTTTATTAACGGGGCTGGGTCAGTGGGCGCGATTATAGGAGGCACAATTCCCGGGTTCTTTGCAGTCCGCTGGGGCTGGAATGGCGTTTTTTGGTTATTGGGTGGCATGGCACTAACCGCTGGTGTGATTCTGATACCCCAGTGGAAGACTATGCCCGCCACTGCCTCGCGAACGAAAGATTGAAGAGCGACAACGAAGGTGACAACCCCCCCCGGTGCTTGTGCCCAGGTTGAGTGAGAGAATTATTCACGACAGCTGCATTTGCCACCGCCATGAACCTTAAGCATAGATCACTTGTGAGTAAGCGACGGAGCTGTTTTCGCCATCAGAGACCCACACGGCGATTTCGTACGTGTTGCCTCTTTCGTAGCCGAACAATTTTTCCAGCCTTCTCCAGTTGAATTTGCGCGTGCTTCCTTTCGCATCATCAAAGTCACCGTCGTTGTCCAGGTCCCATCGGTAGGTCAGCCGGGACGGCCCACCGTCCGGATCGTACGACATCTGCGCATCGAGGTAGAGCTTGTCACCCTTTGTCAGAAAGTACGGTCCGCCTGCGTCAGCCACCGGTGCCATGTTGGCAGCCACGATCGCTTGCGAATACCCGATGGTGCTATTTTCCCCATCGGACACCGACACAGCGATTTCGTACGTGTTGCCGCTTTCGTAGCCGAATACTTCTGCCAGCTTTTTCCAGCCGATTCTGGGTGTGAGTCCTGTCGCGTCGTCGAACTCGCCGTCGTTGTCCAGGTCCCATCGGTAAGTCAGCCGGGACGGCCCGCCGTCCGGATCGTACGACATCTGCGCATCCAGGTAGAGCTTGTCGCCGGATGTCAGGAAGTACGGTCCGCCTGCGTCAGCGACCGGCGCCATGTTGGCAGCCACGACCACTTGCGAATTCGCGACGGTGCTATTTTCCCCATCGGACACCGACACGGCGATTTCGTACGTGTTGCCGCTTTCGTATCCGAATACTTCTGCCAGCTTTTTCCAGCCGATTCTGGGTGTGAGTCCTGTCGCGTCGTCGAACTCGCCGTCGTTGTCCAGGTCCCACTGGTAGGTCAGTCGGGACGGCCCGCCGTCCGGATCGTACGACATCTGCGCATCGAGGTAGAGCTTGTCGCCGGATGTCAGGAAGTACGGTCCGCCTGCGTCAGCGACCGGCGCCATGTTGGCAGCCACGATCACCTGGGAATTCGCGACGGTGCTATTTTCTCCATCGGACACCGACACGGCGATTTCGTATGTGTTGCCGCTTTGGTAGCCGAATACTTCTGACAGCTTTTTCCAGCCGATTCTGGGTGTGAGTCCTGTCGCATCGTCGAACTGGCCGTCGTTGTCCAGGTCCCACTGGTAGGTCAGTCGGGACGGCCCGCCGTCCGGATCGTACGACATTTGCGCATCGAGGTAGAGCCTGTCGCCGGATGTCAGGAAGTACGGTCCGCCTGCGTCAGCCACCGGTGCCATGTTGGCGGCCACGATCACTTGGGAATTCGCGACGGCGCTGTTTTCCCCATCAGACACCGACACGGCGATTTCGTACGTGTTGCCACTTTGGTAGCCGAACAGTTCTTCCAGGCTTTCCCAGGCGATACTGGGAGCAACGCCTGTCGCGTCATCGAACTGGCCGTCGTTGTCCAGGTCCCACCCGTAGGTCAGCTGGGAGGGTCCACCATCCGGATCGTATGACCCCTGCGCGTCCAGGTAGAGCCTGTCGCCGGATGCCAGGAAGTACGGTCCGCCTGCGTCAGCTATCGGCGTTTTGTTTGACTCCGCGACGGCCAACATCGTTGTTGCCGTATTGCTCATGGAGGTCTCGTCGTTGGCCACGAAGGTAATCTGACGAGTGGCGGTGTTTGGATTTTGCGAAGTGTTGTTGTATTTGACTGTACGCAGCACCTGCTGGTAGTTCGCGACGGTGTCGGTTCCAGATAGCGCTATCACTCCGGCGTCAGTGTCATAGAACCCGGTAATGCTGGTGCCGGATGTGTCGGCGGTGAGCACCTCCGCCGCTCCGTCCAGCAGGTTGGTAATCGTCACGGTGAGTGCTGTCAGATCTGCACTGTCGAGGTCTGTCAATGCCGCGTCGACGTCACTGATCGCGAGCGGACCGGTGCCTTTGGAGAATGTTGTGGCATAGTTGCTGCCGGTCGCTCCCGAACTATTATCTGCGTCTAAATCGAGTACCGGTGCGTTGGGCTGTCCCGGTCCTGCCTCCTGCCCCAGCCAACCAATCACTCTTCCCATGACAGCGTTCTGATTGTTGGGATTCGCAGCTGTCGTACTGATGGCCTCAAAGGGAAAGGCGAAAAACACCAGATTGAACGGATTAGAACTACTGCCCGAAGAGTAACGTAATGCGGCGTATGGAAAAATCCCACCGAAGTCAGTGTCGCTGGCGAGGAATATGCCCGTAGCACTGGAGTCGGGCTGGAGGGTGTCGGAATAATTGGCTTCGTACAGTGCAGGAAGGGTCAGAGGCAGATTCAATCCGTCGCTGACAGGATCTCCTGTTACACCCGTGACGCGGTATACACTCTCATCATTCCAGTAATCAGCGAGGTGAAGGTAGTTGGAATTGAAATCGTTAGTGACCCCGTTGTAGAGAATATCCTGGCCCGACAGGAAAATATTGCCGCCACCATCGAGGTAGGCGGCAATCTCGCCTTGTTCCACACCGGTCAGACCGGCCGTAGGGGCCGAGTAATCATCGCCCGTATTCCAAATTACCGCGGAGTAGGAAGACATCTCTGAACCAGTGGGGGAAGCCCCTAAGGCATACGAATCCCAAATGTCATAGGCATATCCATTGGCATCGAGGGCATTCGTAAAATAGGCTTCCAGTAGATCTCCCTCGTCGTCGTCTACAAAGAGAATCGGCGCCATGTCCTGAGTCGTGAAGCTGTGGCCCGTATCGGTAGTGGTGTTACCCGCAGCATCGGTTGATGAAACCGCAAAGTAGTACGTTGTCAGCGGGTTGAGATTTCCTAACGAAACCGAATGCGCGGTGGTCAGTGCAGGTACGGATTCGTTCAGATCCAGATTGTCCGGATCAGTCCCGTAGACAACGACGCTGTCACTAGGTTCATCGGTGACCCAGCTGATAGTTGCTCGGGTTGCAGGGGACGATGCTGCAACCAGACTAATAGACGGACCTGCCGTATCGACCGTTGCCGTGTCAGTTACCGTGGCTGACCCGGCACCATTGTCGGCATCTTGATAGGTGGCCGTGATCGTATCTCCGTTGGCAACCTGGAGTATTCCATCGGCAAGCGATTCACCCAAGGCTAAAGTAATGGAGCCGGTGAATTTGCTCGTGGATACCCCCGTCTCCAATAGCGTAACGACCTCGGGGCTTGTCTCCGTGGTACTTGAGATCTCAATTGTCGTCGTGTCGAGCAAAGACGAGTTAACATCGAGATCTGCGTCGTAGACGGTGACCTCGATGGCATTGGCGAGTCCATAGCTGTCCTGGGAGAGTTCTACGCTGCCCTTGTGCGGATTAAGATTTTGCAATGTGGCGAACGCGTTGAGCCGGCCGCCGGTCACGGTAACACTGGCCATCGACGACACCGGATCGACTCCGGTAAAGATCGCATCACGAATCTCCTGATAGGTGGAGTTGGTTTTCGTGCTCCATGCCAGGGCAGCTACACCCGCAACATGCGGTGTAGCCATCGACGTACCGTTGAAACTCGAGTATTTGTTTCCGGGTGTCGTGCTGAGGATATCGACTCCAGGGGCACCCAGATCCACCGTGGTTGCTCCGTAGTTGGAGAACCATGCGCGATCGTCGTTGCGGTCGGTGGCAGCCACGGATATCACGTTGTCCAGATCGTAGTTGGCAGGATAAGTTGACGAAGAATCGTTGTTTGTACCGTCGTTGCCCGCCGCAGCAATGAAGAGCATGTCCGCATCGCGACTTGCAGAGATCGCGTCGAAGAGCGGCGTCGAAGCACCACCTCCACCCCAGCTGTTACTCGTTAACTGAGCACCCATCGAGGTAGCATACTCAACCGCTTGGATGGCTCCAGTCGTGTAACCCGAACCACCAGCGTCGAGGAACTTTAACGCCATGATCTGGACGTCCCAGTTCACACCCACGACGCCGGTGCCGTTGTTGCCCATCGCTCCGATCGTCCCGGAGACGTGCGTGCCGTGCGCGTTATCGTCGAATGGATCGTTGTCATTGTTGACAAAGTCCCAGCCAACAAAGTCATCCTTGAATCCGTTGCCGTCAGTGTCGGTGCCGTCGGCCCAATCTTGGTCCGCTAAAAGGTCACCGGCATCGATAAGACCGTTGTTGTTCAAGTCGGAAACATGGCTCGCATTGGCAGAGTGGTTTAAATCGAAAAATGTGAAAATGTCATCCCCATTCATATCCGACAGCACCGATCCAATCGCAGAAGGGATTTCGTCCTGGTTGATCCACATATTGAGATACAGATCGGGATGGGTGTAGTCCACTCCCGTGTCGATCACTCCAACCACAATGTCAGATGATCCGGTGGTCAGCTCCCAAGCCTCGGGGCCATCGATGTCAGCATCAACGGTACCGCCGGACTGTCCTGTGTTGTTCAATCCCCACAGTTGTGAATAACTGGTGTCATCCGGTGTCAGGACAGTCGCTTGATAGACGTAATTTGGTTCCACATATGAAATCTTGTGAGATTGCTGAACCCAATCTTGAAGAGCCGTTGAATCAAGATCCGGTGCCGTCAACTTGGCCAGATTGTTGACCCCCAGATCGGTGATTTGCAAGGGGCTGTCCTCGTACGACAGCCAATCGCTCACCTGATCGGCTTTGCCCGGCAAGTCATGTTCAAACCGGATGATCCACTCGTTAGCTACGACGTTGTCGGCCTGGTCCATCCAAGAAAGATCAAACTGACTTCCGGTAGTTCCAGAAAGCACAATCCGAGGCTCTAAGGATTCCAGTGACAAGCGTGAAAAGCTGCTTGAACGGGATTTCGGGACCAGCTGATCAACGTTCCTTGATCGGCGGGCTTGGATTCTCGAAAGCCAAGTTTTCCAACGTTGCCTTTTCGTCATCAGGACAGGCGCTTGCGAGGATGATGTGATTGCAAGGGAATGTTGGTCTGTTTCGGCACTTAATCCTTACCTTGGTCAGTCTAGATCCTTACCTTGGTCAGTCTAGCCGAACCAAATAGCATACTGTCCCTGGTCCCGCTCTACAAGAATGTTCTGCCATTTAATTGTCCGGATCGAGGCCGACCGGACACAAGCAAGAACTGGAAATTTTCTGAATTTGACCGCCTGACCGGTCCCTGAAACCGAGTGATCTCATACGAGAACGCAGGGAAGACAGACGCGTTTACGAATGGGCGTGGATATGGCCAGCCAGGGATATTGACCAGCAAAAATCATTTCGATGCTTCGCGCGATCCAGACGCACATCGCCAAAGATCTGAAGGCAGATGAGGTGTCGCGAAAAGAGGGCATCGCCGAGCAGACCTGTTTGCCGCTGGCGCAAAGGTTACTGAAGCTCGACACTTATACCCTTTTGACACTGAGCTCTTTTGACACTGAGCTCTTTTGACACTGAGCTCTTTTGACACTGAGCTCTTTTGATAGCTGTTGCCGGGGAGATAAAAATTTCTATCAGCAACGGAACGTCGAAATTGGCAAAGCGTCTACTCTGCGAGCATATCAGACAAAATCGATTCCCATTTTGGCAAATTCCAGCGCAGTCCGATTGAAGGGTTCACTTCATGTCGTTCTCGCCTCCCCCAACGGGTCATGACAATATCTTCCAGCGGAGCAGCCGGGCTTGGCCGGGACTGTTGACGAGGATTTGTAGGAGTGAAGGGTTCCAGCGGAGATGGCCGGCGGGTTTTCACACCTTGTTTCACGGCAGGAGTGCCAGGGTCCACATACACGTTTTGTTGCTGTGGAGGAACTGAGTAATCTGCACTGGAAATCTGGTCCTCATCATCCTGGTCCGGTAGTTCGCTTTCGAGAAAGCTAAGGCGATATTGTGTCACGTTCACCTGCGGACCTGTTGAGGTTCGTTTGCTCCAGGCGTAATAAAGAACGCCGTCCTGTTGAGCGAGTGTCGGATGCACATGAGCGAATCCATCCTCATTGCTAATCTGGATATTGTCGATTTCATTGAACGCCTGGTCCAGGATCAGCAATCGTGGCTGGAATGGATTTTCCTGAATATCAGCGGATCCGTTTGCATCACGGGACAAATACCCCACGAGCAGGTAATCCTGGTACTGGAGCACACCGGTTGGGAAACTCCGTTCTTCGGCGTCTCCAGAAAACGTGGCCACCTGGGTTGGCTGGTAGTTGCTATCGAGTTGGGAGATGACCAGTTCCGAATCATTACCAAGGGCATAACTCAAGAGATAGAATCCTGTTTCGGTACGGACCAGGCTATTACCAATTGCCGACGGAATTCCTTCTCGATCGGTATTCACGCGGTGAGTTGCCAGCACGGAACCATCTTCGATGTTCACTTCCCGGAACGCGAGAGTACTGTTATTTTTTCCACCGGTGCTCACAATCAAAGTTCCATCGTTCCACCACAGGCAATGGTCAGGAAAGTTGTCGAGCGAGAAATCCTCGGCTGGTACATTGGCGACAATCGGCCCTCGAAACAGTTCTTCTCCTTCGAGGCTAAAGCGGGCTAACATCAGTGATTGACTCTTTAAACAATCCTCGGCGGGTCCGCCGGCACACGATCCCGCTTCCTCGTCGAAAACATTCGACTGGTAGACAACCACCAGTTGGTCATCAACGATGACCGCCCGATGGTCTGCTGGTTCACCGAACTCCGTCGTAATCTGACTGATCATAAACGGTTCGCCAATTTGTTCCATGGTCTCGCTAAAGCGATATCCCTGGTGTTTCCACCGTCCCACTTCGTGGACACTTCCCCCCCCGGGTTGAACGACCAACGCCAGAATTTCCCCGGAAGGAGCGATGAAAATCTCCGGTCGGTGGGTACCGACAACCAGTTCATCGGTATTCAGGTAATCGAGTTGTAACGATGTGCCCTCCGAAGGTTCACTCTCGGTTGTTGTTAGAGTTGCATTGAAGTAATCAATAGCATCGCTCCAGTACGGGTCTCTCACTTCAAAGAACAGGGAGTGGCCGTCATTGCCGAATGCTGGATAGATGGTCAAATCGACTTGTTTGCCGGCTTCGGTCAATGCATCAAAGACGTCTTCTGCCAGTTGAACATGGTCTGCCTGCAGGGTGTCATTCTCGGCCACGTAAATATGGACTGGGGCCGTAATGGCCGAAACATCCTGGAGGGTCTCTGCCAGGCTATTGATTCCATGAGCAGGAGCCATCAGCAACACCGAGTCAATATCGTTGGGTCGTGCAATAGCAGCCTGTAGTGCAAGCAATCCGCCACGAGAGAATCCCATGATGCCCACGTGGTTGGTATCTACAGTGGGGTCGGCCAGCAGCGCATCCAGACCGCTTAAGACGTCATCGAGTTGTCCATTCAGGGAAATCGACGCGGGTCGTTTTTCAGCTCGGACGACATAACCTTCTTCCGCCAATGCCACACAGGTACCTTCCAGATCTCCACCAACTGCGTCCCCTTTCCCTCCATGGTTATAGAGTATCGCCGGGAAAGGTCCCTCGCCCGCGGGACGACAAACAATCGAACCATCACTGAGATATTCAGTTTGAATACTGGACTCTTGTGCCACAAGCGACGTGGTTACACTGACAATTCCCCATTCGGTGTCGGAACCATCAGCGCTTTCACTGATCTTGGCAGCCACGTACATGCGAAACCGACCATCGGGCAGCTCAATCACCGATGGATCGTTCAGTGACCAGACATAAAACTCATCAAAATCGTCTGGTTGTAATCGAATCCCTTCATCTTGTACAAAGGTTTCGCCATGGTCTGTACTGGTAAAGCTGTAGATGTATCCGACGGACCGCTGGCCGGGCAATGGTGCTTGGGATCCGCCTTGAACCATGGTAAACACTCGGATCGTGCCGTCGTCCAAAACGATCGCGTAGGGATCACGCTGGTTCATTCCTGCGTCGTGGGTTCCAGCGTCGCCGAGTGGATTCTCGTCAGCCAACTGGAATGTTTCCCCGTTGTCATCTGAATAGGCCAGGCGAACGTTGCCATCAGTCGTTCCCTTATCTCCGATGTACATCAACCCGATGCGGCCAGTCGCAGTTGCAAAGGTTGTGTAGACACCGATATTGTCACTGTTGGGCGGGTCATACCGGACACCGTCTTCAGGGACAAAGTGAATCCCATCGGTCGAAACTTGACTTTCGAACACTCCCTGATGTCTATCCAACATGTAGCGTCGCCAAATCGTCTCGCCATTTTGATTTGGTTCAGGCATTTCGACGTTACGTGGGTCGAGATAGCGATCGCTGACGGGTTGATCGTCGGAAAAGTTCATGCCACCGTCGTTAGAGGTCGCCACATATTCGTTGGGACCTACCGTATAGTAAAGTGCTATGGTGCCGGTATCCTGGTCAATCCCAGCTCGGGGAATGGTACCCCCTTCAAGACGGATGCCATCATCCGGTGTGAATTCGTCTCCGGTAGCGTTACTCGTGCTGTTGCCGAAATTTTCCTTCCAAACGTCGTAGTCGGCTTGGGTGAACGTCGTGCCGAGGCCATCTCGCCAAACCGTATAGTCCGCCGCGTCGACCGTCCCGTCACCGTTGTAATCGCCTCCTAACAGGCTAGAGCCAACTGCCTGGGTGACACCTGTGGTGACGGCGCCAAGGTCATTTTGACTGGGGTCCGGCTGCTGTCCCTGTTCTATCTGCCAGGCATTCTCTGGTTCTTGGTTTTGCCCCGGCTGTTGCTCCGTGATACCTTCATTGACCGACTTTGCTGGAACTGGCGTTTGCAACCCGGAGTTTTCGTGATTTGGTGGCGACGAAAAGTTTTCGTCAAGCGGGCTCGATGTGCCAGCTGATAGAGGAGCTTGAGGTCCAGAGAAACCAGGCTGCAGCGAGTTTACGGTCGGTTGCGAGCTGCCTGGCAGGACTTTTGCAAACCTGTCAGGGACCGTTGACTGGAATGGCTCCATCGCACCCGAACTCCAACCGAGGACGGCTGCTAACATCATCCGGGGCTCTAACATCTCCAGTTGATTTGGCCGATTCTTGCGGTGACGGCGCCGGTGGCCTTTGGTCAATTTTCGTCGCTGTTGGTGGCCTCTACCCATTTTTAGCTCCTCTGCACAAACAGACTTTCGATGGCGAGTAACTTCTGAACAGAGGTAGATACAACCGAGTCGCCGAGACCTTACAAACAAAATTGTGGATCAATCACAACTTGTGTGGTGGAAGGCAGATACGTAAATCTGAACAACATTGTCCGTAAAACCCCGCAAGATTCGGGTGAAGCGGTCTTAAGGTTCGTCTGGGGGAAATCCAGAGGCCCTTTGCCACTGGAGATATTCGGTCGTCTTTCTCCAGCTCTGATAGGGTTGGCCCGGCCCCGTCTGAGCCACATCAGCACCCCATGGCTGGGCTTCTGCCGAGGACGACTCGGGGGTAATGAGCCGAAGTTGCTTGGGATCGAGTTGTTCTGGAGAGTCTTCAATTGCAGCAAACCGATCTATTTCTTGAAATTCAACCTGGACGCTTTGCGAATCCAGATCGGTCCCATCCCACAATTGCTGCCAGTCTTCGAGGTTCCGTGTCAGGGGCGAAACTTTAGAAGGTCTTCCTTCGAGGGTAACCCGGACAAGTTGTCGCCCAATGTCATAGAGATTTTGCGTTCCATTCCAGTCGATGGTTGCCGTAAGCCAGTCGCGCACCGGCTGTCGCAAATAACCCTCGTTGCGCCACATTTCACCAGATTGTTCAACGTGGAGAAGCGATTCACTTACCCGAAACACATTTTGCCTCACCTGAAACTGCACAAGGTTTATGGAACGCTCTTCCTGCTGTCCGGGCTCGTCAGGATGTGAGTGGAGAACCAGTTCCATTGCATCCCTGGCAAAAACCGTATTACGTGAGAAGACAGCCAACGTATTCTGGATATTGGACCTGTGATATTCGCTCAACAAACCCACGTTACTGGCAATAACATTGTTGTGGACAAACAAGCGCCCGTTGGGGCCATGCATAGATCCCACGGCGGTACCTTGCGAACCAACAAAATCACAGTTGCGAATCCGACAAAGCGGTGAAGATTCGATACGAATACCACAGAGGCGTTGGTTGAAGACAAATCGGCAGTGGGCCACCCACAATTCAGATTGATTGGTACGGAGCAGAGCATTCCTGGGTTGAAATCGATTTACGGGAACAGTGCTAAAGCGGTGCAAGACAATCCCCTCCAGCACAAGCAGTTGATTCGTCCACAGCAACGGATCCTCACCACCAGCGGTAGCCGCTTGCATTTCCAACACAGGTCGAGAGTTCGGGGCAGCACGTATCCGGAGGCGTTTATCGACAACTTGCATAGGTGGACAAAAAAAGGGGCCATTGCCATGGATTTCAATCGTGTCGCCGTCTATGGAAGTTCGGATCGCAGTGGCCAGGTCTTCAAACGATTGCGGTGACTGAGAACCATCGGCCAAAATCACGAACGGTTGCTGGTCATTGCTGGTGATGGCCGTATCTGTGACATGGTTGTTGATCGACTCAAGCTGGTCGGAGCTGTCAGGATTGGCGCGGCGAGACATAAGAATGTGCGTCACACCGGCCGCTTCCAACAGTAGAAATCCAATCACCGCGATTGTTAAACAAATCGATCCACTCACCACCAGTGGACGGATCTTCTTGCGTCGTGTTTGCCAGGACGAGCGGTGTCGCCGCGCAAGTCGTGGGGAGAATTCTGCTGATAAGACAGGGTCGTCTGACCGCAGGAGAGGAGCCCGAACAACAGGTGGTGATGGTGTCTCTATGAAGCCGAGTTGCTCTTTCAGTCGACGATAGACTTCCTCGGTTGATTGGAAACGATCGGCTGGATCTTTGGCGTGCAAGCGGGCAATGATGTCGACCATGACTTGCGGGATTTCGGGATTGATCTTTGACAGAGGTGGCGGGGCTTCCTTGGCTACCCGTTTTATGACATCCAGGGTAGTGCCACCGGCAAACGGAGATTGGCCGGTGCACATGGCGTACAAAACATTACCGAAAGAAAACAGGTCAGCACGGTGATCAACGTCTGTCTTGTAGATCTGTTCCGGGGCCATGTATTCGGGAGTACCGACTAAGAGTTCACTGCTCGATTGGTGGACTTCCGCCACGACACAGGCCAAACCAAAATCACTAATCCGGACCTGTTGTGTCTCTCGTTCCAGCAATATATTTGCTGGTTTCACATCTCGATGTATCAAGCCACGGGCATGAGCGGCCACCAGGCCTTTGGCAGTTTGCATTCCAATCCGCACGATTTCTTGGTAGTTCAAAGGCCCCTGCTGGTCGAGTTTCTCTTGCAGTGAGTTGCCTTCGACAAACTGCATTTCCAAGTACAGCATTTCACCACATTTTCCCACCGAATAAATGGGAACCACGTTGGCGTTCGTGATCGCTGCAGCCGCCCGGGCTTCCCGCAAGAAACGTTTGCGAGAGGATCGATCATTTGCGAGTCGCGGTGTGAGCACTTTGATCGCTACGATACGGTTAAGCACCGGGTCCCAGGCCCTGAGAACTAAGCCCATCCCACCACGGCCAACAATATCGATGATTGAGTAACGTCCCAGGCGTCCTACGTATTGTGGGTCATCTGAAGGATCGAGGAACTTCAGCTGTTGTTCATCATGATCCTCTCGCGGTCCGATTGCCGACCGTGTCGAAATTTGTTTCAACCCGTCGATCCAGGGTTGCAACCGCACTTCGTCCATCGGGTCCTGGCTGCTTAGTCGGCGGGCGACCACATCACTTAAATCGGTCCCACCGACCAGGGCTTCCAACAAGGTTCGACATCGATCGCAGTGGTCAAGATGTTCGACCAAGGTGGACTCTTGATCGGCAGCTAACGTTTCTGCCAGCATTTGTTGCCAGAGGTGATTTTGCGGGCAGGATTCTGACAAGGTCATAGAGCACACCTTCTACGATGCCCGCCAGAACCAATGACGCTCGATATTCGTTGACAGGTTTTATTGCTCAATCTGGTCAATTTGTTCTTTGAACCGAGCCAGAACTCGGCTCTTGGCAACATAGACAGCTCCCAACGACATCGATAACATTTCTGCCACCTGCTTCGTTTCCTGGCCGTCGACCGCCGTTTTCCAAAATGCTTGCCACGTATGTTCTTTGAATTCCGGGCGGATTTGATCCGCGGTCCAATGAAACAGACGCTGTTCATAATCCTCGTCCCAAGCTGCCTCTTGTTCATCACTGGTCGTGGGGTGGTTGTCCAAAACTTTTTTTATTTCTGTATCGCCGGTTCCTCGAGGATGTCGTGATTGACGCTTCATGAAGTTCTTGATGCGATTGCGAGCTACGGTGAACAACCAGCTGCGAAATTTTCCCCGCCCGGGATCATAATCGAGGCGGCCAATGGCATCATGAACAGACTGTAGAACCTCCTGTGTCAAATCGGCTGCATCTGCATCCTGCAGGCCAGACCGCTTGGAAAATCGATGGATCAAGGGGGCATAAATGTCCACGAACTGATTCCACGCTTGCCGATCCTGCGCATCGCGAATCCGAAACAACAAACTTGGTCGTGTTATGGGAGATTGTTGCATGCCGATTCGGTTCCTAAAGAACTCCTTGTTTACTCTAACAAAAAACAAGCTTGACCGCCGCCAGGTTGCCTGAAATTTACCACTGCAAATTTCCGGAAAACCTGGAGTGCGGCCGACGTGGTCTTCGCTGCGGCCCCATTCGGTTTTCAGTTTGCCGAAGAAAAAGAATTCGGAGCTGTGGTTCGTTCCCCGTGGCTCCCAAACGTGATCGGCCGCTGGTCGCTCATCGCCGAGTTCCTCGTCTCTAAAGCGGGGACGGGTTGTGCCACAATGTGACCGCCGCTGAGCCATCTGTAGTCATACCAATTACGCAGCTGGTACTCCATATCGGAGCCCTTGATCTTGGGTTTGACGGGGGTGCCAGCGCCGGCCGATATCACGGATTACCTCCATGGAGACCAGCTCCCCGATCGTGCCACCCAGGTTAAAGAACGCCCAAAATCGGCTGCTGTACTGTAGCGGAATCCGGGCGGGGAGATTAAAATTCCTGCCAGCGCGTCTCTGTCCCCGGAATTCTACTGTTCTGTTGATTCGTCCGCCGTCATGAAGGGAACCTGTCGATGGGAAACCGAACAAACCTGATGAGCCTCATGCGCCTGGCCGTCACGCTCCTGATCTTGATAACCTTCGGGCTCGCCTCCTTTGGGAAGTGGATGGACGGTAGCGCGCCACAGTGGTTCATTGATCAGTTCAGCAAGACGTGGATGGGGAGCATGCCACAGACTCCCATGTACCTGGGCATTGCCATCATCGAGGGGCTTCTTGCTGTTGGCGCGCTGGTCAGCCTGGTGAAACTGGAATGGCTGCGCCCGCCGGCTGAAATCCTGCGGTGGACACTCGTGGGCGCGCTCTTCATGTTCATCATGCTTGGTTTCGGTGCCCGCCTCTCTGGCCAATATATCGATGCCGCAAGCCATTTCATGTACTTCTCCGGCACCCTCCTGATGCTCTTCGTCATCGATCACGACGACCAAGACCGGGCTATCTGACCACTGCCGGGTAACGCACGAGCGCAGCTGCGGCCGCACCTGTGCAATGCCGAGTACATCGACACGATGCGCGACTTAACGGGTGTCGATTTGGACCCCGGATGTGACTTTCCTCCCGGATGCCGCAGCGGCCACAAACAGTGCCGTCGTGTACGGCCTGCAGGTACCGTTTCCACCGGACGTGGTGCATGTTTCCACAAGCGCGTTCTCATCCCCAAACCGTGGTTGACTGAATTGACGGCAGTGACAGACAAAGCATTTTCGCGTATGCTCGTCCAGTATCGGAACAGCAGGTGGCCTGACCATTGATTCGATGCCTTCATGTGACCTTGCGACCTTCATGGCTACATTTTACTTCCGTTCCAAGGCATTTGGTTTTACGCTTGTTGAATTACTTGTGGTGATTGGGATCATTGGGATCTTAATCTCCCTTTTGTTGCCAGCTGTGCAATCCGCGCGCGAATCGTCTCGACGCTTGTCGTGCAAGAATAATCTACATCAGATCGGCTTGGCGTTGCATCAATTCCATGATGTCTACAACAAGCTTCCACCGTCGCGCTATGTGAACGGTTCTCCGACGTGGTTTGCGATCATTCTCCCGTTCATCGAAGCTCATCCGGAAACGGATATGTGGCATCTAGACCAACTTTACTATGCGGTCGATAACAGGCATGCGCGGGAGATTTCGATTCCGCTCTATCGATGTCCCTCCCGGCATGCCCCGCGACTGGCCTACAACAACTTTGGGGACGCCGGCGCCACCAATACACGGGGCGCCGTCGGTGACTACGCAGGCAACGCGGGGAATAACAGTCGTGGTGGTGACCAGTTTTGGCGACCGGGAGCCAACGGAACCATCATCACGGCCGATATGTTTGACGACAATTCAAATGGGCGGACGAGTTGGGAGTCGAATGTCAATTTCAAGATGATTACCGACGGCTTGAGCCACACCTTCCTGGCCGGGGAAAAACACGTTCCGATCGGCGCCGGTGACCATCAAGGCTCACTTTATAACGGCGACAACCAGAACAACTGTGCCCGGGTTGCCGGACGTGTCGCGCCTCTTGCTAACGGCGATGTAGATCTGACCCGGTGTCGAGAAATCCACGCCTGCGATGGCCAGACTTGGGGGCCGTGTATTTGCGATACTTTCGGCAGTTGGCATCCAGGGATCTGCCTGTTCGTGTTCGGCGATGGACACGTGGGACCGGTTGAGGTAAGTACGGACTTGACCGTGGTAGACCGACTCGCTGCCCGGAACGATGGTTTGACGATCGAAGTTGCGTTCTAAATTGTGGTGACTGCGATGGAGATATGTGTTTTTGGACGCCAGATTCCAATGGCCTGTATTTTTGGGGCCCTGTCGCTCGCTGCAATTCTGCCAGGGTGCGTCGACGGCGATCGTCTACCCACTTATCCCGTTTCCGGCAATGTGGGATTTCCGGATGGTACGCCTTTAAGTGGCGGTTGGATCATACTCGAGTCACCCGAGGCAGGTTTGGCAGCACGTGGTGTGATCCAACCAGATGGAACGTTTCAGCTCGGTACTTACGAGTCGTTCGACGGTGCAGTTGCTGGAAAACAACTCGTAGCCGTCATTCCGGCTGCCCCTGAGGGTTATGATCCAGACAAGGGAACCGTACCGCCAGGCGTTCATCCGCGATTTATGCACATGGACACCTCTGGCTTGGAAATCGAAATCGACCCCGACGGGGAAAATCACTTCCAAATCGACGTCAAGCAGACAGGTGGATAGCACGCGTGGAATTGCCGGGGTAAGTCGACCCGATTTTGGCTACTTCGATCCGGGATCATTCTCGCCTGCCGTCAGAACATATCTGCGGCGTTGCCTCATCGCGCTGTCCCACGTGCGCCCAGGTCGAAGACTTTGAGCATTTGGCTGTTGCGTACATAGAACCTGCCATCGGCCAGCGCTGGCAGGGCACGGGTGGTGGTGTTAAAGAGGCGGAAGCGGGCCAGTTCGTGGTACGAATCGCTCGAAGCGTCGACAAGGACCAGTTCACCGTCGGTCTTCATCGCAAGCAGCGTGTCCCCGGCACGGATGAGTGTAGCCATGCCAAAATTTTCGGCGCTCCAGTACACCTCCCGAGATTTGGGGTCGAAGCATCGCAGTCGTGGTGTGGCGCCGTCTTCCCGCCCGTCGATGCCGTAGAATATTGCGTTACTGCCGACAGACGTCGAGTATTGACTCGACATGATGTCGTCGGCGTCCCAAACGGTTTGTGCCTCGCAAACAGCACCGGGACTAGTAATCTCAATCAGCCGGGCACCGATGCGATAGCTGGCCGATAAAAAAACGTGGTGTGGGTCAATCAGCACGGGATTGGCGGCGGTGACCGTCGGGCCGCGCTTTCCATAAGGCATGCTGAATTTTACATCACCGTTGGCCGGGTCAAGGCCCACGAACTCCATCCAGCCAGTCACGAGAACCAAAGGTTGCTCGTCGATGACGGTTGCGATTGGCGATGCATAACTGGCGCGGGTCCCGGTCGACTGCCAGAGAGTTTTTCCGGTGTCTACAGAGAAAGCGACGATACCTCCGTCATTTGGACCGCCAACATTGACGATCAGATTTTCGCCAACCAACAGAGGCGAACTGCCAACCCCGAAATAGGATTCGGGAAACTGGTAGTCGCGACGGGTGTCGCGTGCCCAACGTTCGGCGCCATTTTCAAGGTCAAGACAGACGAGCCGGCCGGCGACACCGTGCAAATAAACCGCATTGTCATGAATCAAAGGAATACACCGCGGTCCGGTGTCGGGGTTGATTCTCGCACGGTACTGTACGGGCCAGCGTGTCGACCACACGACCTTTCCCGTGGTGGTGTCGAGTGCCTCGACGACTTCATCATCATCCATACGGTGGAACAAAATCGCCCGAGGCTCCACGACCGCGACGCCTGCGTATCCCTGGCCAACCGGGTGGTTCCACAATTCTCGCGGGGTGGTTGCACCCCAGTCTCTGTGAATCGTTTCAGCCTGGGCCACGCCATCGCGAGATGGACCCAGGATCTGGGGCCACTCACCGGCATGGGATTGACTGATCAACGTCAGCAGGATGCTGAGTGACACAATTCGCGAAAACAGAAATGGGTAAGTCATCGTTGGTCAGATCACGATGGTAAATTTGTAGGGCGGTCCTCCGAGTCCAACACGGTAGCAGGATTCTGGAGGATCGACGGGATCAGACGGCTGTCGTACTCCCGAATTGTACGGTTTTCAGAAGTTGAAGGCACGTTTTTCGGCTTTGGGGCGACCGGGAGTATAAACTGGGAGGGACATGGCAGCCAACACGTTTCGCGCGATCAGCCATCAAGATACCCTGTTGAATCGAGCCCTGAAAGAGAAATCGGTGTTTTTGCAGCTATCGGTTATTTTCCAATCGCACCGGGAGTGATACGGGCCCACGGAGAGCCGCGGTTGGCGACCACTGGTGATGGTCGCTGGCGAGTTGCATCTTCGGAAACTCGCGCAGCAAAGCCTCGAGGGCGAGTTTGCCTTCCAGCCTGGCCAGTGGTGCACCAATACAAAAGTGAACACCAACTCCAAACGCAAGGTGGCGGTTATCGGTACGTTCGATATCAAAGCAATTTGGATCAACAAATGCTGACGGGTCACGATTAGCCGCCCCGATCATCAGAAAGACGATCTGACCCTGGCGCATCGACTGGCCATAAAACGTCATGTCTTGTTTGATAATGCGGGTTTGTCGTTGGAGTGGGCTTTCGTAACGCAACACTTCCTCCACGGCCTGTGGTATCCCAGCCGGGTGTTCCACCAGGTGTTGCCACTGTTCGGGATGGTGCAACAAGGTCAACACGGTATTCGATATGAGGTTCGTGGTGGTTTCATGGCCTGCAGCGAGCAGATTTTCTGCGGTGGAGAGTAATTCGGCCTCGGTGAGCCGTTCCCCTTCCGCTTCGGCAGCGACGAGTAAACTCATCAAGTCGTCCCGCGGAGATTGGCGTCGCTGGGCGATCATCGCGCGATAATAATTCTGCAATTCGAGCAGCGCTGTCTGCATTTCCTCGGCCGCCTGGCGGAGCGGCAGCGCGCCGGCACTGACCGAATTGATCCGGAGGGTCCAGTCCCGTACCCGCTCAAGATCGTCGGTTGGCACGCCAAGCTTTCGGCAAATGACCGTTGCCGGTAGTGGAAACGCGAAATCGGTTACGAGATCAACGTTCTGCCCTGCCACAAACCGGTTGAACAACCTGCGTATGGTCGTTTCGATATCGCCCCGGCTCTTCTGGATGACCCGTGGCGTAAATACGGCATTAATCAATTGGCGCAAGCGGGTGTGATCGGGTGGATCCGAACGAATCATCCCCCCTGAAAAATGGTCGTAAATTGGTTGAAAGTGGCCCCGATCCTCAGCTGGCAACCGGTCGAGCAAAGCAGCCATTCGTCCGGCGCTGGAGAATCGTTCAGGATCGCGCAGTATTTGTGTGACCTGTTCGTAGCCAGTTACCACCCACCCTTGCTCGGACTCGCTCCAGACCACCGGCGCCACATTCCGCACAACGTCGTAATACGGATAAGGATCCGTATAAAATGCGGGTGTGTACCAGTCGTCGGTCAAGTTGCTTTCGGCTGGCCGGGGCATGATTTGCGGCAATAATCCCTGTCGAGACGGCTATTTTGGATCAATGACAAGCTCGACCATACCGGTCAATTGCAGTGAAACAGAGAGCTTGCCCTCGTTGCTGGTGACCGGGGTATGCTGGCCGTTGACGGTGGCGCGGTAGCTCGTGTCAGCGATTCTTGGTTGGTTGACCTCTAGTTTGACAGGGCCCTGACCATTGAGCAGCATCGTGAGCGGACCGCCATCATATCGCAACAGGCGCACATTGACAGGTGTGGTGGACTCCAGCGTGACCGGTACCGGTACGATGACTGCCGACTCGTCTTTGCGGAACTCGGCTAGAGTTCGGACACCGGCGTGGTCAACCGTCGTGAGAAAATCGTGGGTCATCGGTGCGCCACGCGCGTCAAACTTGTAAATCTGATGCAATTCGTGTTTTCCAGGCCAACTATAGATGCCCGGGTTCATTGTCACAATTCGCTCTGGGCCCCGGACCAATCCTGCCCGCACCTCCTCAAAGGTCATCGGGAATTGCCGGGATGCTAATGATTGGTAAGGAGCCTCAAAGTTCCCCCGGTAATACATAAAGAGTTCACCCCACCTGAGGTTTTCAAGTGTGTTCTGATAGACGTCTCTGGGGGTCAAGGTGGTAGGATTTGCCAGGGCAGTTAAGGTTGGGGCGAGATGGAGTTGGGGCCCGGCTCCTGATTCTGAATCGTGCAGAATATATTTTTCGTCGGCGATTGAACGCGTGACGACCGTGTTGTTGGCCACCACAACCCCACCTTTGTCATGAATTTTACGGCAGAACTGGAGCATTGATGGTTGGGAGAGCAGCAGCACCGATCCAATTTTTTGCTGGATGGTTTTGGTTTTCAGGTCGATCTCTGCCGAAAAACCGTCCCAACGTCCGTCGTATGTCCAGCGACTTCCATAACCGGCAAAGAATCCATCCATAAATGCACCGTCCATGCCAATTTCATCGATCAGGACATCCACACTGTTGAGCATGGCCTTGTGAAACAGGTTTCCTGGTGTGGGGTAAAAAATCCAGGATTTCCAGCCGGCATCCTGTCGTTCTTTGGAGATGTAAGC
>Ga0315336_1002610_pt1 | contig 26885 bp, 28 predicted proteins | sample ASW5metaG_FD_204512 | JGI IMG/M metagenome (GOLD analysis project Ga0315336, IMG submission 204512) | Ammonia-oxidizing marine archaeal communities from Monterey Bay, California, United States - ASW #5 | ecosystem: Environmental > Aquatic > Marine > Intertidal zone | place: USA: California... | reverse complement strand
ACTTCGAGTTGACCATTCCCAAGCAGTTGTACGCGAATTGGCATAGGTGCTTCGTATTCCACCGGCTTGCACTGGCTACGATCAAGAACAAGCTTGGCTCTCCCGTTTGGGTCGGCGATAGCCGCGTTTCAGTCGCATCCAAAGCAAGCATTAACAACGCCACGGTCGTTCTTGATAAGGGCGAGATGTCGTTTCAAATGTTTGACTACAACCCGTCGCTGGAGGCCTTGCTATTGCTGGATCAAGCCAGCACCAAAACACTGTGTGAGCTCAAGGATAAAATCGGTCCGCAAGCGATTCCGGACTTCTTGATCGACTACATCGAAATGGTCCAACCCAACGGAATCGGTTCGCTCGCAATCCACAAATCCTCTCCGGTGCCCAAGGGCAATACCTACGATCAGGCAGCGATTTCGCGTGCCAAAGGCTTTCTCGGCAAAACTCAGCTTGAGCCGGACAAATTCCCGAAGGCGATTCACCACATCAAGATTTTCTACAACGGCTCAAACAAGGCCCGTTTGTTCTACAAACACAGCGGAACAGTTCAGTTCATTCAAAACCAGAAACCAGCGCAGGACTAAATTAGGTGCCGCAGTATTGGGTCGAAATCTCGGCTCTATCGCACGGGCACGGTGGCCCAGGGTGGGAATTGGGTGTTTGCCTTTGGAGTCCAGCCGCCGATCGACGCAACAATAAGCGTTACGAGATAATGCGAGAGCCCGTCCTCGGTGACGTAGTATACCACTTGATCACTATCGACACTGGGCGAGCCCTGGTCGGAGTATCCGAGATATCGGGAAATGCTCAGCGCGTTCTGCAGCCACCGCCTGAGCCAGGTGCTTGGGCAGACTTTCCAGCGTACTATCGGATACCACTGCGCAATTTCGCGCCGTTGTCCCACCAGCCGTTGTTGCGAGAGATAGAGAGCGGCAACCTCGACAGCATCAGGCAGGACATCTATCCGAACAGACCAAAACATCATCCCTATGCGACGTACGGCTCTGGAATCCGTGTTGCTCAAGGTCTTTACCTGGGAAAGCTTACGAATCGCCTCGTCGAGATCTTTGACGTTTACACCGGGCGTCTGGCGACTAGTCCAAGTGAGATCGTTACGAGCATCAGGGAGTATCAGGAAGGTGAAGCGTTTAGAAGTGAGCGTACCTTCTTTGCTCGGAATGCCGCCTTACGGGACGACGCCATAAAGGCGCATGGACTACGTTGCGTGGTGTGCAGTTTTGATTTTCAGGAAACCTACGGAGAAATCGGGACTGGTTACATTGAAGTCCACCACCTTCATCCGTTGAGCCTAGCAGCCCAAGAAGCCGGAACAGTCGTCTCCCTAACAGTCGAGGATGTTCGGCCACTTTGCGCCAATTGTCACCGAATGGCACATCGTAGGCAGCCGCCATTCTCAATTGAAGAGCTGAAAGCCGCGTATACCCTTGGGCGACGGTCTTAGTCGGCTAGGTGATCAAGGTATCCGTCGCAACCGGTGAAGTATCCACCTACCCCGTCCATAACGTCCTTGAGAGCACTAAGGTTCAGAACATCCACACCGAGCGGGACCTCGTGCCCCCGCGTATCGACTGGGTAGCGATATGAGTAAGACTGCGGATCAACCTTCGCAAATTCGGCTACAATAGAGCTCACCACCGCATCTGTTTTGTCAGGATCCTGAACTCCATAGCCTGCCAATACTTTGACAAATTCAGTCCAAAGGAACGCGATGTCATGCGATTTCCAATTGGCTTCAACGCCAACGCGCCCGCCAAATGTGTAGATTAGATATTTAAGCTCCAGCTCTATGAACTGCCTGTACAGAAAAATAACTGGATAAATTAAAGTATCGCGCTTGAACCCCGACTGTTGGGCCTCATCTACCAGGGTGTCAGCGGCCTCTTTGTATCCCGTCATCATGAGCACGAGACGGCCATGGACTCCCTGAGTAGTCAGAGCATTTTGCTGCCAATCGCTAGATTTTGTGAAGGCTTGGTCACCTGGCTTAGGCCACCTAAACTCTCGGCTCAATATCTCTGCAAAGTCTCCCAAGGCGGTTACCTTCATTTTCGTATACATGATGTGCATTTGTGACGAATTGCCAGCGGAGTGTTTCAACCGGCAGGTTAAAACGCCTTCCTGCAATAGTCGTTATTCGGTAGCTGCTTTCCAAACAGCTTGGCAGGCAACCATATTCTATGCACTTTACCTCGATGACACCAAAGATCACCCGCTGTGACCGCCTCACTTCTGTCTAAGAGGTGATTGCCGGGTGGGCAATCATATCCAACTGTCGCGTACGTTTTGAACTGCTTCCAGAATGTTATCTCGTAGATTGCAGTCCGCGGGTCGCTATCAACTGTTGCACGACGTATCTCAAGGCCCGGCTCGCGCTTATATTCCTTTCCAGCCTTTTGAATCATCTCCCTTGCAAAATCCGCTTCCGCTCCATCAACGTAAGTGCTTACCTCGTAGGGAGTTTCGATAAAGCGACCGTCCTCACGATAAACTAATCCACGGACAATCTTCTCCGTCATTTTATCAACACCGGAACGTGGAATTTGCACTGCGAGTTGCTCGCCTTTTGCTCGGCCCCATCTTTCGCCGAGTCCGGACAGGATCTGGTCTTCCGGTATCTCCTCGCCCTTAAACATGTCGCCCAAGATTTTCCGGCAGCGGAGGGTTCGGGCGGCCGCGTCCTTCTCATCCCTTCCAGCGTTCGGGTCCATTGCTCTCAACGCAGTTTCGATGAGGCCTTGGGATGCCGGGTGTTTCGCATCCAACGCAAGCGCAAAGCGGTTCAGCAAGTCACTTTCAATTTTGCTATACTGTTGATTGCATTCCAAGCAGCACGGAAATTGCCATTTCTCTAGGTTGTCAGGCGTCGCATCGGGGTACCAAGATTTCGGAAACATGTGATCCGACGTGAGTTCGACATGGTCCTTGAGGCAGTGTACGCATTTCCCGATCCCCGGCTTCTTCGCCATTCGTCTCATCTGCTCCTGATTGTACCTCTCTATAGCACACTCACAGACGTTGTGCTGGCCTTGCCCGCGAGATCAATGTGGCATTGCCGCATGAGCTGCACGACGCGCGACGACTGGAATCGATGCGTTCTTTCGTTCGAGGACAGTTCGTTTCGCTCGTCATGGAGGCGGATTACGTCATTCATGCGCCGGCCGAAGGCTTGGCCTCTTGATAAGGTGGTGGCAAAACTTATCAGTTGCCTCGATATTCCATAACATCGGATATGCGATCAGCGACAGCGCGAAATTCCATAACATTCGATGGGCGAACCTCTGCTTTTTGACGCGTGAATTGGTTCAGACGCGATTGAATGCGGTCGCCCAGGTCGAGCGTTCAATGATTCCGTTGACGCGGCCGAGGTAAGCGACAGCATCTTGTGCTGCCATGGCCGCAGGCCCGTCATTTGCTGACGGGCAGGGGAGCCTTGAGATTTGGAGAGCTCCTATTCGCCCGACAAACGGTTGAGCAGCGAAGCTGCGTCCTGCAACCGGTGCGTTTCGTAGAACATTTGCTCGAGATCCATCGAAACTCTCACTCCTTCACTTACACTACCGGCCAGCGCGCAGGCCTCGGCAGCCTTGGCAATCCGTGCGGCCTCGCCGAGGCGAATACCAATTTCGGTCAAGATCAGGCCAATTGCCTGTTCGGTAACTTTGCGATCCATCATTGCCTCCGATTTACGGCGACAGTGACGCTCCACGTGCCGGGGAAGTCGAGCGGAAACGCAGCAATCTAGTGGCTCTTATCAGCCGGTCCGGATCACAAAATGATCCGAAAGAGCCCAAGGCTCTACGACCTATTTGGTCGGACGCTTTGGGGTGGCCTTCGGCGCGCCTTTTCCGGCAACATGGTCCTTAAAAAGCTTAACGGGATCGGCGCCAAGAGCGCGCGCAATGGCCGTGAACTCGATGATATCAAGGCGACGCTCGCCATTCTCATACTTTGCGACAAAAGATTGAGGGCGGCCGAGTTTTTTGGCCAACGCCTGCTGGCGAATGTCCGCTGATTTCCGCACTGCGACAAGCAGGTCGATCAGCCGGGCATAATCTGCGGATTTGAGGGTCTTCTGCATTTGCCGCCAAGGCCGTGAATCGGCGGCAAGTAATCTGATCCCGAAAATGGATTATCCCAAAATAGGATTATATTAACCGACCCTACCGATAGTGATCGCGGCAGCCGAGGGTTTTGTGGACTTCGGTAATAAGGGAAGCGATGTGCTGACCTGTCCACGCCGGGTCGTTCATGAGGCGGCGGGAGGGCAAATCGAGTAGTAAGCGGGGATGGTCCATGAATATTGCGGTGAAGGCGGCCTTGGGCTGTGCACTTGGATTTATCGTTGTCGGAGCTCTGGTCGGCGGCGGGAAAAGCGCTCCTCCGCCAGCTCCGAGCGTGCCGCTTCCCTCTGATCAGGCCCGTTTTATTGAGGCCGTCACAAAGGCGCGCTCCCAGTTTATTGCGGCCGCAAATGAGCTGGCTGCAGGAGGTCTTCGCAACAGCAGACAGCAGGCGGTTTGCAACGCCCTCCAAGGCAATTACGTTTCCGGCTGGATCGCGAAGGTTGCGGATCAATCAACAAATGGGGATGGCAAAGGTGTGGTTACCCTCGAGCTTGCCCCAAACTTGCAGGTATCGACCTGGAACAACGCCGTATCTGATTTTTCTGACAAAACCTTGATCGATCCGGAGAGTCAGCTCTTTAAGTCTCTGGCTGCAATGAAGAGAGGTGATACCGTCCGGTTCTCTGGTGATTTCTTTCCATCAAAAGTCGATTGCGTGAGAGAAATGAGCGTGACCCTGGCAGGGTCGATGAGGAGCCCGGTCTTCACCATGCGCTTCTCATCGATCCGCAAACTTTAGCGGTAAGGCTGGTCCATTCGTTGCCCTACCGTCAAAAACTTAGGTACCGAGGCGGCATTTTGATGATGAGACGGTTGATCATTCCATTCTGAATTCTTTGATGTGCCAGTTTTCGAGGTAGGTCGCCCCTAGGGCAAATTGCTTATCGTCTCCAAGGAAATTCCCGTTACTGTTGCGCCTCTCGATTCTTCTTCAGCGCCGCTTTGAAAGCAAGCAAAGGTCTTGCGGGATATTGCGCCTAAAGCGCTAGAGCTTTCGCAGCTGAATTCGAAAGCAACTCTTGTGACGAAACATGTTCGGTCGTGAGTGAAATTGCTTCCCGTAACCTTGTATGTCTTAAATCAGATGACGATGCTGACGTGCAAGCGAAAGTGGCCTTGGGAAACTTGCAGCCCATGATTGTCTTGGCAGCCCGAGCCAAGATTTGCTTGGAGTTGACGGATTTCCGCCAACACTAAGCCGACAGATCAAACCACCAATCGCCTTGAAATTTCGGTTTGAGAAAATTGATCAGAGACAAAACATTGTTAGATACCAATTTTGGCGAGGGAAACACCGCATGTAATTCTTGCTCCGGTAAAATGTAATCTATTAAAACTTGCACGAGTTGGCCACGGCGAAGGGCCTTCTGTGCGACATATTGGGGCAAGATAGAAATTCCAAGTCCATTTTCTGTGGCTGCCAGGACTGTTGAAAGGTTATTTGATCGCAATCTTCCATAAACATAAACAGGAAAAGAAATGCCATTTGACTCCTGGAGGTGCCAGACAGCATCCCCCTGCACGGTCGTGTAAACGATGCAGTCGTGTTTATTCAGCTGAGCTGGTTCAGAGGGAGCCCCACGATTTTCGACGTAATCTGGTGAAGCCACCATAACCCATGGATTGCGACCGAGGTATCTTCCCCCAAGTGAAGAATCTGCAAGTCGGCCCATGCGGAGTGCGATATCGACGCCTTGCGAGACAAGATCTACGTAGTTGTCATCACAACTTAGATCAATTCGAAGACTAGCATTACGATTCATGAAATCAATAAGCAGAGGAGTTACGATGCGTCGACCAAACGCAACCGATGTAGAGATTCGCAATGTACCTTCAAGCTGAACACGTCTCTGGCTGATGATGTTTTCAGCTTCGGCGAGTTCGTGCAAAGCCGCTTTGCACTTCTCATAATATAATGATCCTAATTCGGTGAGACTGATACCACGCGTATTGCGATTGAGTAACCGTACCCCGAGTTGCAATTCAAGCTGGGCAATACTCTTCGTTACAGTCGACTGAGAAATTGTGAGGTCGTCAGCAGCCTTAGAGAAGCTGCCGAGTTCGACCACTCTTGTAAAAACGCCGATCTCGCGAATTCTATCCATAACGGTTTATTGCTCGCAGAATTCGTTCTTGTCCAAATTAAGCTTGCGTCTGCGAAGGCAGTCGGTGCCAAATATCTAGTAATATTAGGTAAAGGAGCAACCACAAAGCTCCGTTAAACAAGGTTTTGGAATAACTGATATCGTCCTTGTGTCCTTCGCGCGAGGGTGTGAATGCAGCACATTGGGAATTCCCTCGCCTAGAGTTGGACTGGCCAGGCGACCTTCATATTCCATTGGCGGAATTCGACGCGATGAAAAGAGATATTGCTCGGCGCAAGCACGTTGAACTCCGGTCCGAGTCCGGTGATCAATCCAATTATCAAGCACACGCTAAAGACAGTGGCGTGCAATCGGTTGATCGCGCAATGCTGCTGATCGAGACCTTGGCCGAGGACGATGAGGGCTATAGGCTGACGGACCTAGCCATTCGCACAGGTTTGTCACGGTCAACGATTCACCGCTTACTCATCACATTAGAAAGGCGCCGCTTTGTACAATTCGACCGCGGGCAAGCTAGTTGGCATATTGGTGCTCAGAGCTTCGCGGTCGGCGCGACATTCGTTCGCCGAAGAAATTTCTTAACGCAGGTCATCCCCTATCTACGTAAGCTGCGAGACCAAACGCGCGAAACTGTAAATCTCGCCGTCGTCGACAACGGCGCGATGTTGGTCCTCACCCGTCTCGAAAGCCGCGAGATTATGCGCTCTGTAACCAAAGTCGGTGGTCGTGTGCCAATGGTTGCATCGGGACTTGGCAAAGCGTTGCTCTCTACTTACACCGAGGAAGACGTTTTCGCGATCATTCACCGAGAAGGCATGCCGAGGTTGACATCAAGGTCAATCGTCCGCGCCGGAGACCTATGCAAATCTCTACATGACATTCGCCAGCGCGGCTATTCCGTAGATTACGAGGAAGCGCAGATTGGATTGCGCTGTGTGTCCGCCGTGATTTATGACAATTGCAGTGAGCCGCTCGCCGCCATTTCCGTCTCAGGTACGGCGTCGCGGGTTCCCGATGATCGATTGCCTATACTCGGTAAGCTCGTGCAGGATGTCGCCATCGAAATAACATTGGCGCTTGGCGGAACGATTCCTGTAGCGACGGGTAAAAATGATGAATCCGCCAGGAATCCACGGATATGACCGAATCGTCGGCCTCAGCGGCGGTCACTTCTTCACAGCGGTGGCAAGGCAATTCAGGAGCGGATTTCCCATTGGGGTTGGCCCCTTCTAGCGGAGGGGCACCGCGCTCGCTCCTCCATATGATCAAGGGCATTTGCCCGTTCCCTGCGCGATTTATCCAATCGAGGAAAGGACCTGCTAATGACTAGCGAAGTAATTCGAAATCCTAAAACCGATCATCTCCTCACGCCAGAGAACGCTGCTTTCATTATTATCGACTATCAGCCGATCCAAGTTTCTTCGATCCGTTCGATGCCGCGCGAGGAACTCGTATTTAACATCGTCAGTGTTGCTAAGGCCGCAGTAAACTACAACCTTCCTATCGTCCATTCGACGGTTAACGTTGCGACTGGGCGTAATAAACCACCGATCCAAGACTTGCAGGATGTAATAGGTCATCTGCCTACCTATGACCGAACTTCCATCAATAGCTGGGAAGATGCTGACTTCAAGCAGGCGGTGAAGGCGATCGGCCGCCGAAAACTCATTATGACCGCGCTTTGGACCGAGGCCTGTCTGACCTTCCCAGCTCTCGATGCAATTCAGGAGGGCTTTGAGGTATATGTACCGATTGACGCCGTAGGCGGCACTTCCGTGACTGCACATGAGGCAGCGTTGCGGCGCGTCGAGCAGGCTGGAGCGAACCTCATAAGCCGCGTCCAGATGTATTGCGAGCTCCAGCGCGACTGGATGCGCGACGGGACCGTTGCGGGATTTATGGGCGTCTTCGACAACTATGACGGTTTCAACGTCGAGAAGGTTGCTGAGCAAGCGACCAAGCGCACCCCCTAGTGCCAGAAGATAGCGGCACCTAATAGTCTCCGCTGTAGTGATCGTCATGACGTAATTTGGCGGGCAACTGGCGTGCTTCGTGTTAAAGCACGACAATGAAACACCTTATCATTCAAAAGAACGGAGAGATAAAGCCAATGAGCGATACAGCCGAGAAAGTGAAGAAATATGCCGCAGCTTGGAATGAGGCTGATACCACCCATCGCGACGCATTGCTGGCCGCCTGCTGGGCTGACAACGGTATTTATGTGGACCCAAATGTCGAGATTTTGGGACGTGACAATCTTTCACGTCATATCGCCAAAGTGCAGATGGGGCGTCCCGGTGCGCATCTCGAGTTCATGAGCGGCATTGAAACGCATCACAATGTGCTACGGTTTCTCTGGCGTCTAGTGCACGCTGACGCCACATTTGGAGATACATCGATCGACGTCGGCGAAATCGGGCCCGACGGTCGCTTGATCAAGATGATTGGATTTTTCGGACCTCCGCCTTCACTTTAGCGCAATTTTTTCGTCAACCGCATCACAAGAAAAAGATTGCCGCGACTCCCTTGTAAAGCTCGGCAGGAATTTTCTCGGAAAGCTCGACATTCGGCAGCGCCAGCCTGTCTACATTTGGCCCACCAGAGCGCTTCATCCAGACCGGACTCACGGATCAGGCGTGCTTTCCCTCAGCACAACGACATGCCGCAGGGCAGAGGTTTGGCTGCATCGATACTATTTTACGGCTTGCCGGCGGAATTCGCTAATGCTCATAGGAGCGTCAAGCGGGTAGTGTCGATGTCAAGCCACCGTATTTCGAGTGAATTCTTCGATGTAATCCAACAATTCGTCGGAGGCCGCTGCTGCTGCGCTCGTATCGCCTCGAGCGATTTGTTCAGCCAGATTGGCATGCAGGGCGGCAGTTTCGGCGAGACTTGCATGCTTGTTATGATATTTTACCCAGAAACGTCTGGATAGGCCATGCATGAGTGCCATGGATTTTGCAGCAAATTCATTTTGAGAAGCTTCGTATTCAAGTTCGGTTAGACGGCTGTCCCAACGACTAAATAGCGTCTCATCGTCATCATCGCTGAAACTCCGCAAACTCAAGCCAATGTTGGCGAACTCCATTCTCTGTTCAGGGGTAGCGCGTTCAGCGGATAGTCGCGCAAGCAAACGCTCCGTCTCCCTTCTCATTTCCAGAAGACTAAGCTGTTTGTGAACATTCAATTCGCTCACAAGGACTCCCCTGCGAGGGAGAATGAGAACAAGTCCTTCGCGTTCTAATCGTCGCAAAGCTTCGCGGATCGGTGTTCTTCCCATGTTCAATTGACTGGCGAGAGCTTGTTCGGAAAGAGCTGCCCCCGGTTGCAGTCGCAAGGTGATGATCAGCTCCTCCAAGGTGCGGTAGGCGTGTTCAGCTAAACTGATGTCTGAATTAGCGTCGGCGTTCTCGGGGGCGACAGGCTTTTGCCGTTGGCGGACGTCAGTTTTGCGAAGCATCAAAAGAGACTTTCTTGTTCGATATCCAAAAACACATTTAGCCCACATTTGTCCGATCGCAACGACACAAACATTTCGAAGGCGGCTGATTAATAATTAGTTGCAATCCAACTTGACAGCGTATTGGCACGACCGTATTATCTGACGACAACTGATATTTCACATGTCGGCATACAGGCTGGCTGTATTCGATCGGAGGTAGCGCCATGGAACTGCGAAACTCATCTATGTCCAACAGGCAGCGTGCTTTCCGCGCGACTTATCGTCAGCAGATTGCGACGTGGTACAACGGCTGGCTGCATGTCTCGGTTATCTTTATTGCCGGCTTCTCCATCATTTACGTGTGCTCTGCTAATTTGAGCGACGTTGCTTGGTGGCAGTGGGGCGTCATTCCTGCTGTTTTCTTGACGTATCAGTTCGGAGAATATTGGGCCCATCGTGTGTGGCTTCATCGGCCTGCGCGTAATGGAGCGCTGCGGGAGCTCTACAACCGCCACACACTGCAGCATCATCAGTTCTTTACGGACGACGAGATGCGCTTCGCCGATCATATGGATTGGCGCGTGACCTTCTTTCCCCCATTCACAATGGCGACGATGCTTCTCATTGCGTTGCCCAGCGCGGTGATCGTGGGTTTGCTCATTTCATCGAACGCCGGCTGGTTGGTGATGGCGAGCGTGATTGGCAGCTATATGTGGTACGAGTTCGTTCATTTCTGCTGTCATGTCGAGGACAACTGGTTCCTCGTGTATTGCCCCATCGTCAATACTGCCCGCAGACACCATCGAGCCCATCATGATCACTCGATCATGATGGAGGTCAACATGGGTATCGGGACGCCGATCTTTGATTGGGTTTACGGTACGTCCGATCTTGACCGCGGCTTCTTTGGTCACGTTTTCAATGGCAATAGCTGGGAACATGTGAAGTCAAATCTGCGGCGAACAGCGAAGGCAGCTGACAAGCTTCCTCCCAAGGTTGCAGTGGCCGGCAGATAATCCACCGAAAGTGCCCTCGTAACGTTGGAGGAAAGCGATGGAAGCTGTGCTTTCGGTTGCTCGTTCGGTTGAGCCGGACCTCAGGTCACTTGGATGCTTCGCTATTCTTTGGGCGGCTTGTTCTCTTAGCGGGTTGATCATTTCTGGTCTGCTGCCGTTGGGTGCTCGCGCAAATAGTTCAGCGCCGTTGGGATTTGGCCTCGTGATTGGCAACGCAATATTGCTGGTCCTGTTGCTGATAGGAACGGTTGTATTTGCCGCATCCACCCTTCGTTTATCGAGCATCATCCTGATGGGGAGTTGGATATTTCTTTTTGCGCCAGCCATTTTTAACGTCGTTCCACAGCGGTGGCTCGACAGTTACGCGGGATTGCTGGTCTTGCTCTGTATTCAAGCAGCGGCAGTGATGATGTTGGGCCAATCCGCACATTTCGCAAATGCACTGTCGTTGTGAGCGAGGAAGAAGGTCATGTTGGTCAAGATAAAGCTTGTGATTTCGACTCTCGTTCTTCTCGTCGCTGCCTGCATCGCGTTTTATGACTATCGCATCGGACTATACCCACCCGCCGCAGTGGCATTGGGGGTCGGCATGTTTGTGGTTTTTGCCATCTGGGTATTTCCGGACGTCAAACGCAAAGGCAACGTCAAACGTAACAGCTAACTCAACAACAAAGGGCCTATCGGTGGAATGAGTTCCGGCGATGTCAACGCGGAGTAAGGGGAGTCGATGAGGTTAAAAGGCAGAACATTCCTTGTGACGGGCGCAGCAAGTGGCCTTGGAGAGAGTACGGCTCGCCTTATGGCCAAAGAGGGAGCCAATGTCGTGATTGGTGACATACTCGACGAAGAGGCTTCCCGCGTTGCTCAGTCGATCGTGTCTGACGGCGGATCCGCATCAACCGTTCATCTAGATGTCCGTAATGAGCCGGAGTGGATTGATGCCGTGAAATCTGTTGTGTCAACTTATAGCAAACTCAACGGACTTGTTAGCAATGCGGGAATCAGCGGAATGATTCCCGATGTCATGGATACAGATTATTTCGATCGTCTGATGTCGATCCATGCTCGTGGAACATTCCTTGGCATTAAGCATGCTGCGCCGGTGATCGCGCAGGCGGGTGGCGGTTCTATTGTTGCCACGTCATCCATCGCTGGAAAGATCGGCGCGGATTACGTTCACATGGGCTACAACGCCGCAAAGGCGGCGATACTCCTGCTCGTGAAATCTGCGGCGGGGCGCTATGCAAAGGACAATATTCGTTCGAATGCCGTTATTCCCGGTTGGATGCCGCCAATGCGCACATCCGTTGCATCTGCGGACCCGGAGTTACGTCCAAAACTTTTGCAGTCCGTCCCCTTGGGTCGTACTGGGCTTTTTCCTGAAGTCGCTGAAGCAATAGTGTTTCTGTCGACTGATGCGGCTTCATACATCAATGGGGCAGAGCTGCCGGTCGACGGTGGATTTTTGGCATATCGAGGGTTTCCCCAGCAGCTGTGAGCGGGGGGATGACGGGTTTTCATTGAGCGATTTTTATTCGCTCGCGGGGAAGAAACCACAAGGGCAAGGGCATGAGTACGTTTGAAGGTTCGAGAACGATTAACGGCGTGGAAGTGACTGTCGATGGGCGACCGTTGGATCGGGCTCTCCAGATTAAAACGTATGATGGCGGCTTCTTCGAGTGGGGTTACGAAGGCGATGCGCCGATGCAACTGTCTCTAGCGATTCTTAGTGAGTATCTTGGCGATTCGCAGAAGGCACTCTCTCTCGCTAATGGATTCATGAAAGAGATCGTTGCGAACCTGGGAAATGACTGGCAACTCACAAGCGACGACATTCGAACAGCGTTGCTGAATCTGCATGTCAACTGACGGTTTGCGCCGATATGCAGATACTCACCAGAATCTTTCAGACGTTCTTTGCGACATCTCGTGCTTTTCGGAGATGAAATGCAGGAGAAAGATTCGATGAATAAGAGCGGTTAACTCCATAGATGCAATTCGCCCAAGAACTTGTTGGAGCATCCAAATGAAATTCGTTTGGATCATGCGGAGATAGCGTCGAAAACAATAAGTCCTAAGAGCGTGCAAAGCGCCAAATTTAACGGAGGGGTAGTTGTCCGGAGAAGCGGAATCATATTCCGTTGACTTGAACGTCAACGGTCTGTCGTTGTCATTTGGCGGTTTGAAGGCGTTGACCAATGTTTCGTTCTCGGTTGCTCCGGGATCGATCACGGCGGTGATCGGCCCGAACGGCGCCGGCAAGACGTCGCTGTTCAACTGCATTTCCGGTTTTTATCGCCCCTCGGCGGGTGCGATCGAGTTTGCCGGCGAGGACATCAGCAAGCTGCACCCACCTGCACGCGCCAAGATCGGACTCGCTCGCACATTCCAGAATATTGCGCTGTTTCGCGGCATGACCGTGCTGGACAATATCAAGCTCGGCCGTCATGCGCACATGCAGACCAACGTGCTCGATGCGTTGTGGTACTTCGGCCGCGCGCGGCGCGAGGAGCTTGCGCTGCGGTCCGAGATCGAGCAACGGGTTCTCAATTTTCTTGAGATGGAACATATTCGTGACCAGCCGGTCGCGTCGCTCTCCTATGGTCTGCGCAAGCGGGTCGAGTTGGCCCGTGCGTTGGCGATGCAGCCACGCCTGCTGATGCTCGATGAGCCGGTGGCGGGCATGAACCGCGAAGAGACTGAAGACATGGCGCGCTTCATCCTCGATGTGAAGGAGGAGTGGGGCGTCACCATTCTGATGGTCGAACACGACATGGGTCTGGTGATGGACATTTCCGATCATGTCGTCGTGCTGAATTTCGGGCAGGTGATCGCGGCCGGAAAGCCCGCAGAAATCCAGAACAACCCGAACGTGATTGCGGCCTATCTCGGTTCGGGGGACGTCGGCGATCTGTCGCGTCGGATCGCAGGCGAGAGGGCAGCGTGATGGATTGGCTGTTTCTCTTCGAGGTGGTGCTGTCGGGATTGGGGTCGGGCGCATTGCTTGCGCTGACCGGCATTGCCTTCGTGTTGATCTACAAGGCGACGAAGGTGATCAATCTCGCCGTCGGCGAAATGCTGATGCTCGGTGCTTACTTTTTCTTCGGTCTAACGATTTCCCTGATGCTCCCGATTTGGCTCGCTGTTATCCTGACATTGGTGGGTGGGGGCATTCTTGGCGGCGTCTTCGAGCGCGTCCTGATCCGTCCGATGCTCGGCGAGAGCCCGATTTCGGTGTTCATGGTTACGGTCGGTCTGAGCTCGGTGCTAATCGGTTTTGTCGAGTTCATCTGGGGTGGCGATCCGAGGACGCTGCCCAGTTTCCTGCCATCCAAGCCGATCTTCATCGGCGATGCTTATGTCTCGCCGAAGATCGCCGTGTGTTTTGCGATTGCTTCTATCCTGATCGCTGTATTTCTTTTGGTCTTCCGGACATGGCGAGGTGGCGTTGCGCTCCGCGCGACGGCAACGGATCAAGGCGCGGCGCTCTCCTGCGGCATCAACGTTCCAGCGGTGTTCTCGGTGTCGTGGATTGTCGCAGGGATGGCGGCAGCCGGGTCGGGTATTCTTATTGGCTCGATCGGCGGCATCTCACCAAACATGGGCGTGTTTGGCCTCTCGGTGCTGGTCGCTGTCATTGTAGGCGGTCTGGATTCGATCGCTGGTGCGCTTGTCGCTGGCCTCGCGATTGGTGTCGTTGAAGCGCTGGTCGGAACCTACATGGGCGGCGAATACAAGCTGCTCGTCACTTTCAGCATTCTGGTGGTTGCCTTGATGATCCGTCCTTACGGGTTGTTCGGCACAGTTGAAATTGAGCGACTCTGATGCGGATCGGCGCGGTACACGAAACTTACGCCCAGGCGGAATCGCTGCTCGATACCAACGTGCAGCGTCTAATGATGGTCGCGCTGCTCGCGGCGCTGGTGCTGTTTCCATTCTTCGTGGATCAGTACTGGATTTATCTCGCCTGTCTGGTGGCGATCCACATTGTCAGCACGACCGGCCTGAACATTCTCACCGGCTATACCGGCCTCGTCAGCCTGGGCCAAGCGGCCTTCATGTCCGTCGGCGCATACACTGTCGCTATTCTGGAAATCCGGATCGGTACGCCGTTCTTCATTAATCTCGTTGTCGCGGGATTTGTTTCCGCCGCCGTCGGTCTTGTTGTCGGCGTGCCGAGTTTGCGCGTGAAGGGCCTTTATCTCGCCATCGCGACCATTGCCGCATCCTTCATACTGCACTTCATATTTGCCAATGGCCCTGCATTCCTTGGCGGTACGCAAGGGCTGAGCATGCCACCTGCGCGGCTGTTCGGTTACGATCTGGCGCGTCCGTTCCAGCTTTATTGGCTGTTCATACCGTTGACGGCGCTCGCCGTATTCGCCGCGGCCAACCTGTTCCGGACCCGGATCGGCCGCGCCTTTATCGCAATCCGCGATCGCGATATTTCCGCCGAAGTGCTCGGCATTCCGCTCTTGAGATACAAGCTGCTCTCGTTCGCACTGTCGTCGTTCTACGCCGGCGTCGCGGGCGGCATGTGGGCGTATTTCTTCCGCGTCGTGACGCCGGAGAGCTTTCCGCTGATCTATTCGGTCTTCTTCCTCGCCGCCGTCATCGTTGGCGGCATGGGCACGATCCTCGGCGCGATCCTTGGCGCGATCTTCATGACCATGGTGCCGGAGATTCTCAAGATTGCGGTGTCCTACATGACGTTCATTCCGAATGCGGTGGCGCAACTGTCGCCGATCCGGACAATCGTTTTCGGCTTGCTGATCATCGGTTTTCTGCTGTTCGAGCCGCAGGGCCTCGCCGAAATCTGGCGCCGCGTCCGACGTTTCTTTCATTTATGGCCATTCAAGAAATAACACACAGGGAGACACAGTAATGAAACACATTCCGAGGCGTCGAAAAATTCTATCCTACGCAGCAGCAGGTTGCCTGGCATTTGGAATCAATATGCAGGCGTGGGCCGCTGATGATATTGTAATAGGCGCGTCGATGCCGATGACGGGCGTATTTGGATTTGCTGGTATTCCTCTCAACGTAGGATTCCAGGATTATGTAAAGATCATCAACGACGCCGGTGGAATCGATGGTCGTAAGATCAGATATATACCCGAGGATACCTCTTACGCAGTTGATAAATCCATTGCAGCATTTAACCGGATCACCGCCAGCGAGAAGATAAGCCTCTATTACGGAGATTCCACGGGCTTCGCAAAAACCGTCAATGCCGAACTGAACCGGCGCGGCAATATTCTTATGGCTGGAACGTCCTTCGCGACCGAGCTGAACGATCCGAAAGAATTTCCTTTTCAATTCATTCCTGGACCCGATTATTCGCAAATGATCGGCATTCTGCTGGAATACATCGCCAAGACCCAGCCGGGCGCGAGGATCGCTCTGGTCAACTCGGACACCGAGTTCGGCCGCGATCCGGTTACAGCAACCGAAAAGCGTGCGGGTGATTTGGGATTGAAGATCGTCGCAAAGATCGCGACGCCGCCAACCAGCATCGACGTCTCCACCGAAGTACTCAAGCTGCGTCGTGCCGATCCGGATTACACCATCTTCCACGGCTACGTTCTTGCACCACTGCCGGAATTCATGGCGCAGATGAAGCAGCTGGGCCTCAAGAGCAAGTTCATGGGCACATTCTGGTCGATGGATAATGGGATTTGGGCGAATTCGGCTCAAGTCGCTGACGGCTACATGGGCGTGATGCCATATCGATACTATTTTGATACAGAGGGATCTTCACCGATGCTGGACAAGATCCGGCAGCTGCACCGGGAATATCAGCCGACGTACTATACGCAGGGCTTTCTGACCGCGATGTTGATGATCGAGGCTGTAAAGCGCACGCTCGATGCCAAGAAGGACCTTACGGCAGCGAACATGAAAGCGGCGCTGAACTCCATCAAGAACTTCGATACCGGCGGCATCATCGGCGTGCCGATCTCGATCCCAGGCAACACGGTGCCCGTCGGCCGTGTCTATCAGTATGACGGCGCGAACAAGACCATGAAGCCGGTCTCCGACTGGATCAAGATCGCGAAGTGACGAGCATGCTCGCAGAAAATCTCTTTGCTGAAATGCAGCAAGCGCAGTATCAACAAGCAGCGATTTCGCTGAAGAATGACCTTCTCTCAGTCAATAATATCGAGGTCGTCTATAACAAGACGGTCCAGGTGCTTCGCGGCCTGTCGTTGAAAGTCGACAAGGGAGCGGTGGTCGCATTGCTGGGCTCCAATGGAGCAGGTAAGTCGACCACGCTGAAGGCCATTTCCAATCTACTCGAACTGGAAGATGGCAAGGTCACAACAGGTGAAATCCTGTTCAAGGGCAGTTCCGTATCGCGTCTCGCTCCGCATCAACTGGTGCGGGGCGGACTCTTCCATGTGATGGAAGGGCGACGGATTTTTGAGGATCTGACGGTTGAAGAAAATCTGACTGCTGCGACCTACGCAATGTCCGGCCGCAGCGGAGCGAAGACGCCGTTCGATCTTGTCTATACCTATTTCCCCCGGCTGTTCGAGCGGCGCACCGGCCGCGCCGGCTATCTCTCCGGCGGCGAGCAGCAGATGCTGGCCATCGGCCGCGCGTTGATCGCGCAGCCGGAATTGATGTTGCTGGATGAGCCGTCGCTCGGACTATCGCCAAAACTGGTGGAGGAAATTTTCACCATCATCGCGCGCATCAGCCGGGAGCAGGGAGTTTCGATGCTTCTGGTCGAACAGAACGCCGCGGTGGCGTTTGCCGTCTCCACCTACGGCTACATCATGGAATCCGGAAAGATCGTGACCGACGGGCCAACGGAACAGCTGATCCGCGACCAGGACGTTCGCGAGTTCTATCTCGGCGTGGGTGCGGCAAATGCCGAGACAAAGAGCTTTCGCGGGATCAAGCATTACAAGCGCCGTAAGCGCTGGCTGTCCTGAGGCTGTGTGAGGATTGCATGAGCGAGACATTTCCAGAGTTCACGCTGCCGCAAATGCTGCGCGATAATGCACGCCGGGCGCCGGAAGACGTGGCGATCCGCCAGAAGGAATTCGGCATCTGGAATCCTTCGACCTGGCAGCGTTACTATCAGCGCGCCTGCCATGTGGGTCTTGGGTTTCGCGCGCTTGGACTCAACAAAGGGGGACATGTCGCCATTTTGTCCGAAAACCGGATCGAGTGGGTGCTGGCCCAGCTTGGCGCGAACATCGTCGATGGGATCGTAGTCGGCGTTTATCCGACGAGTCCGTCGAATGAAGTGGCCTACGTTCTGGCGCACTCCGAATCCGAAGTCATCGTCTGCGAGGATCAGGAACAGGTCGACAAGGTTCTCGAACGCCGCGACGAGTTGCCGAAGCTGCAGCGGATCATTGTCGTGGAAACCAAGGGTATCCGGGACTATCCGCCGGATCAGGTGATGTCGTTCGACGCGCTGGAAGCGCTGGGCGCTGCCTTCGAGACAAAGTATGCGGGGCTCGTTGACACAACGATCGACAGGCAGACGTTGGCGCAGATCGGGCTTATTATCTACACGTCCGGTTCGACCGGGAAGCCGAAGGGCGCGATGCTGAGCTACAAGAACATCCGCGCGCAGGCGATCGCCTCGGTGGATCGTCTCAGTCTGTCGAAAGACGAGAGCCTGCTGTCTTATCTGCCGCTATGTCATGTCGCTGAACAGATGACGACGGTGATGGTGCCGGTCTATCTCGGTTCGCTGGTTAATTTCGGCGAGTCGATCCGCACTGTGCAGGAAGACCTGCGGGAAGTCGCACCAAGCATGTTCCTCGGGGTGCCACGTATCTGGGAAAAATTGCATTCGTCCATCCATATCAAATTGCTGGAAGCCGGAAGCATTCGCCGGGCGCTGTTCGAGTACGCTTATGCTGCGTGCGAGCCGTTTGCGGAGAAGAACGCAGCGGACAGGACGTTGTCGGAGATGATCAGGTTCGGTCTGTCTTACTGGCTGATTTTTCGGGCGCTGCAGAATTTTATCGGGTTGCGCAAAACCCGCATTGCCATGACGGGTGCGGCGCCGATTTCGCCGGCTATCGTGCACTTCTTCCGCACCATCGGTGTGCCGCTGATCGAAGTTTATGGTCTTACGGAAAGCTCCGGGATTGCGCTGGGGCAAGTGCTGACGGATCGGCGGGTGGGGACGGTCGGTTATGGCATCGCCTTAATGGATGCGCGGCTGGGAGATTCCAACGAACTGCTGTTGCGCGGCGATACGGTTTTTGTCGGTTACTATCGAAACGACGAAGCCACCAATGTCGCAATCCGCGATGGCTGGCTGCATACCGGCGACGTCGCGGAGTTCAAGGATGGCCACTTCCGCATTGTGGATCGCCTGAAGGACATCATGATCACGGCTGGCGGGAAGAATCTCAGTCCGTCGGAAATCGAGAATACCGTCAAGGCCAGCCCTTTTATCAAGGAATGCATCGTCATCGGTGAGGCGCGCAAGTATGTCTCAGCGTTGATCCAGATCGATTACGACCTCGCCGGCAAGTGGGCGGAAGAGAAGGGCATCGCCTATACCAACTTCAGGAATCTCACCGAGAACGAAAGCCTCCGTGAGTTGATTCAGTCAGAGATCGATACGGCGAATGGTCAGCTTGCGCAGGTTTCGCAAATTCGTAAATTCCATCTTCTGACGAAAGAGCTGGATCACGACGATGACGAAGTGACCGCGACGATGAAAGTTCGCCGCGCCAACGTTCAGAAGAAGTATGCCCTGGAAATCGAAAATCTCTATGTCGTTCGTGAACTGGAGATGGCAGAAAAATAGAGCAGTTAAGGTGCCCGCAGACATCATTCAGGCAGTCAACAGTGGGCGATTCACCCATTTTGGGGATTTGAGGTTGGCATGGCACCTCATAAGGCCTCTGCGCGGGGCTGATAAATTGCCGTATGTTGGCAATGGGCGACAGGAATGCGTTGGTTGGCCACGATAAGTGCGTCTAATTCCACAAGCAAATGACCCTTCTTCTCGTAATTAGCTGTTACGCATGCGCGGGCGGCCAAGTTGTCGCTGTCCGCCACGGCTGACAACATCTGCATGCGGCTGCCGACATGAATCCATGGTCCAAGGAGAGCATTTTCCATAAGGACCCTGTTCATGATCCGTTGTAGCACGCCTGGATGGACGAGACCTTCGCGCGCATAAATTGGTTCAGCGTCTCGCACCTCGGCGCGATACTCCGCGCCTACCTCACCTTGCCAAGATCTTGGGGCGGTGCCGAGCCACTTACCGAGCCGATAGGATTCTGCGTCGATTGGCGTTCGCGTCTCAACAGGCGCGGTGTCGGGATAATCGGCGAGCGAAAATGACGGCGCTTTGGCGGCAAGTAAGGCTGTTCCGGTTGCTGCTATTTCACCGCTTCCGACAGTCAGGGCCATCACTTCGCCGGACTCCTCGGCCTGAACCAGCACCATCTCGCCGTCATAGACGGGCTTGGCGAAGCGCGCTTCGATCAATCCTCGTTCGAGAAATGCCCGGCCCCATTTCGCAACGGGAACGTGGATCATGTAGGCGAGCACATCGACGCCGGGCACCAATCCGCCCTTGAAGCCATATTTCAGGGCCACGGAGTCGTCGTGCATCTTATTTTCCGACAGCTTGGCGGTGTTGTAAGCTTTTACACGATACGGCTCTAGCCGCTCAGTCATGATTCATCCTCGCGATGCGAGCGCCAAGCCGTGTGCTCTGCATTCCAAAATGTTAGGGCCGGATAGCGGGAGTCAGGCGGACCGGGCTTTGCTGTTGTGCGCCTGAAATTGGCTCGTCTTGTTGTTACCTGCAATCAACTCGGCAGCTTTCTCGGCCATGGCCATGATCGGCAGATTGGTATTTCCGCTGATCACAGTCGGCATGATTGAACCATCGATGACTCTCAGGTTGTCGATTCCCCTGACTCGCAATTGGCCATCGACAACAGCGTTGCTGTCTTCGCCCATGCGACAAGTGCCAACAGGATGGTAGATCGTTTCGGCGCGCGCGCGAATCCATTTTTTTCGGGAATCGACACTGGTAAACGCATCGATGTCGATTTTTCGTTTGACGAATTTTTTCAGACCCGGCTGATCGATGATTCCGCACAGTTGCCTGACCCCTTCCTGCATGCTGACGAAATCCGACTCGTCAGAAAGAAAACGAGGATCGATAGCTGGAGTGTCGGATGGATTGGCCGACCGCAATCGCAGGGTTCCACGGCTCTTGGGCCGAAGCTGGCAAACGCGAATCGCGAAACCATGAGCGATGCGTTCGTTGGGTGGGGGATTCCGGAGCGCGACGATCAGATGAGCTTGCCACTCCGGCAGCGATGAACCCTGGTCGGGTCCCCAGAAGGCGCCGGCCTCGACGCCCTGGGACGTTGCGGGGCCTGTACCACGAAGAATATATTGCGCCCCTGCGAGGCCGCCCTTGATCAAGCCGAGATAAGGCGTCAGCGTCACCGGCTGAGATGCCTCCATGCGGATCGCGCAGTCGAGATGGTCCTGCAGGTTGTCTCCGACGCCGGCGGAATCAAGAACAGGCTTGATGCCGAGCGACTGCAGGTGATCCGCCGGACCGATGCCCGACAACATCAATAGCTGTGGTGAGCCGATGGCTCCGGATGTCAGCAATACCTCGCGCTCCGCCGGGATGGTGACCTCGCGTCCTCCCTTTTCGATCACGACGCCCCGCGCGCGCGTTCCCTCCATGGCGATCCGGCGAACTCTGCAGTTGGCCATAAGAGTGAGATTGCGCCGTCCCTTCGCTCGATCAAGATACTTGAAGGCTCCGGATCGCTTTCCTTCCGCGATGGTGAGTTCGTAGAAGCCCGCGCCGACTTGGGACGGACCGTTGAAGCCGTTGTTTTCCGGCAAGCCGGCCGACACCGCGCTTTCAATGAATGCTTTCGAAATGGGATGTTGCAGAGTGCCGTAGGACAGCCGGATAGGGCCAGAGTAGCCTCGATCCTGATCTCTCTCCCCGGTGACTAAAGTCGCGTCCTCGATTTTTCTAAGATATGGGCGCAGGTTCTCGTAACTCCATGACGGTAGGCCCTGCGCGGCCCACGAGTCGTAGTCCCAGGCATTACCTCGGATTGCAATCATGGAGTTGATGGAGGACGAGCCGCCCACAACCCGTCCACGCGGAATGTAGATCTTTCGATTGTTGAGATTGGCCTGAGGCTCCGTCCAGAACTGCCAGTTATACTTCGGACTCGTATAGAGCACCCGAATGCCAGCGGGCATGTGGACGAAGATGGACGCGGAGGGGGCTCCGGCCTCGATCAGGAGGACGTTGACATTTGGATCTTCGCTCAGTCGCGAAGCCAGCACGCATCCTGCGGATCCCGCGCCGACGATGATGTAATCATATCCGGATAGTTTCATTTTCGAATCCCCCTGGGAACGCGCGCGGCTGGCAGGTGCGGCTGATCTGGCATGAAGTGCGTAGCGTCAGTCGTTTGCGATTGCAGCGACGAATTTTGCCATTGTTTTTAAGTCAGTTTGGATTACCATTTTGGTATGTCCAATTATAAGAGTAGCGACTCTGGCGTCAACAGAGAGGTGCTTCGGTGATCACTCGTGTGTTTACGGTCATGCTTGTTGCGGCAGCCTGTGCCGTTTTTTTCTGGTCGGCGAAAGGGTTGCAGCATTGGAAGGCGAGTATGTCGCCACAAGAAAGATCGGCCTTTGAAAAGACGGTCTGGGCCCTCGGTCACTAGTGAGGCTCTCCGCTGCCAGATATTCGGCCTGGCGTATCGGCGCGACGTCCGTGGTTGCCAACAATGCACCCGGATTATTCGGGCAGCCCGGATTTGGAATGCTGCGGATGCGTTCCAGTATCGACGATCCGGCGGTCGCTGAGCCTCTGAATTTTCGCCTGATCAAACTTTAGCACGGTTTTGAGAACTTGTTCGGTGTCTTCACCTCGAAGCGGCGGGCTCTTCGAATATTCGATCTTCGTTTTCGAGAACTTGATCGGGTTGCCGACGAGAGGCGTAATGGCGCCGGAAGGATGCGGAAGATTGATCTGCAACTCCCGATGGATCACTTGCGGATGAGCAAACACCTGATCCAGCGTGTTGATCGGCGCGCAAGGAACGCCGACCGGTTCCAGCAACGATACCCAGTGATGCGTCGTCTGCTTGGCCAGATGGACATCGAGAAGCGGGATGAGTTGATCACGATTATGAAGCCGGTCGGTGTTCGTGGCAAAACGGGTATCGGCGGCCAGTTCCGCAAATCCCGCCGTCGCGCAAAATTTTCTGAACTGCTGGTCGTTTCCGACCGCGAGCACGAATGAACCGTCTTTTGTCTTGAATACCTGATAGGGGACGATGTTCGGATGCGCGTTCCCGTAGCGCTTGGGCGGACGCCCCGTCGTAAGATAATTCATGTTCTGATTGGCAAGCACGGACACCTGAACATCGAGCAGAGCCATGTCGATGTGTTGGCCTTCGCCGGTGCGTTCGCGATGCAGCAGCGCGGAAAGGACACCCGTCGCGCTGTACATGCCGGTCAGAATGTCGACGATCGGAACGCCAACCTTCTGAGGGCCTCCACCCGGTTTGTCGTCGCTCTCACCGGTAATGCTCATCAGTCCGCCGGTTGCCTGGATGGCCATGTCGTATCCTGCGACGTCCTTCATCGGGCCGGTCTGACCGTAGCCGGTGATGGAGCAATAAATGATATCTTGCTTCAGTTTCCGGAGGGACTCGTAGTCCAGTCCGTACCGACGCATGTCGCCGACCTTGTAATTCTCAATCACGATGTCGGCTTGCTGCGCCAGCGAGCGTACGATTTCGCTGCCTTCCTCGGTTGCGATATCGACGCAGATCGAATGCTTGCCGCGGTTAGCGCTGAGAAAATAGGCGCTTTCGGTTGTGTCGTTGGAGTCTCCGTCCTTCAGGAACGGAGGACCCCATTGCCGCGTGTCGTCGCCGGTGCCGGGACGTTCGATCTTCCAGACCTCCGCGCCGAGATCGGAAAGCAACTGGCCCAACCATGGTCCGGCAAGAATTCTTGAAAGATCGAGCACTCGGTAACCAACCAGAGGTCCAGCCATGACATTTCCTTGTCAGTTTATGCGGCGAAATCTGCTCTCGAGAGATCGCATGTTTCTTCGATCTATAATTGGATTGACCAAATTGGTCAAACCAAACAAAATTGAGGCTGGTCTGTGAAGTCCGATCCGGGCTGCCGACTCCGGCGCAAGTTTTTGCTGAACGATCTGGATTTTGCTGATGCTGAACGGGGAGATTGCTTGACAGCCGATAGGGGCGGACGTATGGAAGACCAAAATGGTCTGTCCAATTTGGATGCCGGTTATGTGGTTGGTTCCCGCATAACGATAATAACTAGAGGCAACGCGAAGTGAGGTTTGCTGTATGGCGCGAGTCACTCTCCAGAATGTGTCGAAATCCTTTGGCGGAGATCGAGGCCCTTGGGCCGTTCAGGATTTCTCATTGGATATTGCCGACGGCGAACTGATTGTTTTTGTCGGGCCGTCCGGCTGCGGGAAGTCGACGACGCTGCGCATGCTTGCCGGTCTTGACGATGTGACGTCCGGCAAGATTCTGATCGGCGGGCGGGATGTAACCGCGTTGCCGCCAAAAGATCGCAACATCGCGATGGTGTTCCAGAACTACGCGCTTTATCCGCAGAAGACCGTCTACGACAACATGGCGTTCGGCCTGCGTGTCCGGGGCGAGTCGAAGGACGAGATCGATCGTCGTGTGCGAAGCGCGGCGTCGAGTCTTGGTTTGGAGCCGTTGCTCGAGCGGAAGCCGCGACAGTTGTCGGGCGGTCAGATGCAGCGCGTCGCGCTCGGTCGCGCGCTCGTTCGCGACCCCGACGTTTTTTTGCTGGACGAGCCTCTTTCCAACCTTGACGCAAAGTTGCGCGTGAAGACTCGCGAGGAGATCGCGACGCTGCATGCGAGGCTTGGCGCCACGATGATCTTCGTGACGCACGACCAGGTCGAAGCCATGACGCTCGGTGATCGGATCGTCATCATGCGGGACGGCTTGATCCAGCAGGTCGGTAGCCCGCTCGATCTCTACGACCGGCCTGTCAACGCTTTCGTGGCAGCATTTATCGGCTCGCCCGAAATGAATCTGGCCGAGGGTGAACTGATCCGCGACAGTGCTGGAATGAAGGTCCGCGCGGGCGAAACGGTGCTCGAACTTCCGGACGGCGAGTTTGTCGAGATTGAAAAGAACGTCACGTTCGGCATTCGGCCGGAACACATTACGCGCGCTGATTCAGCATCCGGCATCGATATGGTCGTCAGCCTGGTCGAGCAAATCGGTGCGCAAACATATGTTCTCGGAACGATATTCGGTCAGAAGTTTCGTGCGGTGTTCGCGCGCGACGATGTGCTCGCGGCCGGCGACAGGATTCCCGTTGCTCTGCCGGCGCAGCAGCTTCACTTGTTCTCGCGAGACAGCGGAAAAACATTGAGACAATCAAAATCGATAAATGAAATTAACAAAGGGAGGGAGAATTATGACCAAGTACAACCCAAGCGAATGGAAGTCCAAGGGTAAGTCTTCCGGCTTTAACCGGCGAAGCTTCCTGAAGACATCGGCCGCCGTGATGGCGGGGGCGGCAAGCTCTTTTGCAGCTCCCTACGTCAATGCGCAGGCAAAGGTAACGCTCAGATTTCTGAACAATGAGACCGCGGCCGATAGCCAGACTGTCCTGCGAAATGCTTGCAGTGCGTACGAGAGCAAGTTCGGCGTCAAGATCATTGTCGATTCGACGCCGATCAGCGGTGCCTATGCGAAGACCATGGCGGCGATCAATGCGGGCACGCCTTATGACCTTTCTACCCAAGGTTATATCGCTCATATTCTTCAGTACGCCCGTGGTGGTCATCTTCTTCCGATGACGGAGCTTGTAAAGCAGCATTCGTGGGGCAAGATGGGTGCGTGGACGTACCAGGGTGAGAACTGGTTCTATCCCTACGATTACAACCTGGTGACGTGCTACTATCGAAAGGATCTCTATGCCGAGAAGGGTCTCAAAGTCCCGACCACCTGGGCAGAGTATCTCGAAAACTGCCGGGCGCTGACCGTTTCAAAAGACGGAAATATCGAACGCGGCGGTTGCGTTATTCCTCTGGCGAGCGACAGCGCTACCAACTGGGCAAGTTTTGGCAATCTGTTTGCGGAAGCTCCGCAGTTCTACGACGACAAGTGGAACGTTGTTCTGGATGCGCCGGAGAACGCCGGCCGCGCAGGCCGCTTCCTCGATCTTTTCGGCGAGCTCTACAAGACAATGCCTCCCGGATTGAACACGGTGGGTTACGCGGAGCTTATGAGTCTCTTCGTTACCGGGAAGGTCGCGCATACGCTTTACTCGGGACGAGTGGTCGAAGCGCTCGAGGCACGAAATCCGGAACTTGCAGACAAGTACGGAATTTTCGCTGCGCCGGATAGCGGTGGCAAACAGTCCGCGCTGCCCTTCGCCTTCGATGGCTTCGTCGCGTTCAAGACCAAGCAGAGTGAGGAAACAATGAAGTTCCTCAAATGGTTCATCGACGAGCATTATATCGACTGGTTGCATTCCGCCTGGATGAACTTCCAGCCTGTGCGCCTGGATGTCTATGAAGACCCTCGCTGGAAGAAGCACCCGATGATTCAGAAGCATTGGGCAACGATGATGCAGATGAAGTCGTTCATCGACCCGGACAGCAAGGTCAGGCTTTCATCGGTTGACCTGATCGGGCCGTCGATCGACCTGCGGCCTTGCAAGGTGTTTGACGCGAACATCATGCCGGAAATGCTGCAAAACAAGGTGCTCAAGAACATGTCGTCGGCCGACTGTGTGAAAACGGCCGCTGATCGCATCCGGGCGATCGGCTGAAGTTGTTGACGGGAAAGTAGGTTCTTCATGAGGCAGGATTGGCGAATTATTGGCTTGTTCGTCGGGGGTGTTTTGATACTCGGCGCCGTTGTCGGCGGGCCACTCCTGTATTCCATCAAGCTCTCATTCTACGCGGCGGAGTCGTTTATCGCTCCGCCGCGGTGGGTCGGGCTCGATAATTACCTAGCCGCGATTAAGAACCCGAGCTTCTGGGCCGCGCTCATGAATGGATTGGTGATTTCCATTTTTGCGATTATTTCGCAAGTCGTGCTCGGTGTGTCTATTGCGCTCGTTCTGAATCGTCAGTTCGTCGGGC
>Ga0315336_1002609_pt1 | contig 26906 bp, 19 predicted proteins | sample ASW5metaG_FD_204512 | JGI IMG/M metagenome (GOLD analysis project Ga0315336, IMG submission 204512) | Ammonia-oxidizing marine archaeal communities from Monterey Bay, California, United States - ASW #5 | ecosystem: Environmental > Aquatic > Marine > Intertidal zone | place: USA: California... | reverse complement strand
TTAGAGTTTTGGGCTAATTTAGGCTATCAAAGATATTGGGCTTGGACAGCAGAAGCGCGTGCGGACTACGACGATGGTGGTCCGATGCGGGGTGTAGTTGGTATAAGCAGATACGAACAGAAAACTTTTAGCGATATCGATTCTGGTCCTGGCGTTTTCTTCGTCTTTCCTCCTGGACGCGGCCAAAATATAGAACGCGATCGCATTAAGACGACCGGAATTTTCGCAGGGTTGGATTTCGATCTTAACGACTGGCTGACTATTTCGGGTGAAGCGCGATATCAAATCAACCAGGTTCAAAACAATGGTGGGGCACTTGGCGCTGTGAAAAGCACAGGTCAGGTTATCAAATATAAGAAGTTTACTCCGCGCGTGATCTTGACGGCCCAGCCCCAGGACAATCTCACTGTCTATGCCAGCATCTCGCAAGGGGTTTTGCCCGGTTTGCGTCAGGCATTTTTCGATAACAAATCTCCGACGCAACTCGCAGAGATTGCGGCTCAAACCGGAGACGTTACGACCTTCTTGCCGCAGGAGGTTGTCACCAATTTTGAGGCCGGTTGGAAACAGGGTTGGGACAATGGATTTGTTAGTCTTACCGCTTTTTGGATGAAATGGAAGAAGATGAAGTCGGGAACTCTTGTTCTTTTCACTGACGAGGCTAATCCTGACCGCCCGGTGCCGCTTATCGGGAGCGTCTTAATACCAGGAGATTCCGAAATTAAGGGCGTGGAATTTGAAGGAGGCTACTCGGCGACCGACCAACTGACCTTCAATGCGACTCTTGGCTTTAATCAGGCACAATATAAAGACTTTCCCGCCGGTAACTTCAATGCGCCATTTAGTCTTCCAGGACCCCTTGGGGGACAATCGTACAAAGCAGATGGCAACCAACTTCCGAAGACACCTAAATGGAAGGGTAGTTTGACGGCCGTTTACACGGACGAACTTATGGCCGATTGGGATTGGTACTTGCGTGGTAGTGTCACTCACAACGGCAAAATTTTTATGACTGAGGCGAATCTTACGTCCGTACCCGCCTACACCAGAGCAAACTTTCGTCTAGGCTTTGTGAGGGAAGGTAACTTCAACATCGAACTGTTTTGCACGAATTGTTTCGATGAGGACGGTTATAGAACGGCTGCCCGTTTGCCAGATTTGATTAACCTATTTAGGGGAGTTTCGGGTGGACAAGGTGCTGTGGTCGTGCCGATTGACAAGAGAGAAGTTGGCCTAAAAGTCGGTTATGATTTTTAGCGACTAAATAAGCGGTTGACTCTACAGTGATCGTAGTTTGACTCGGTAGCTCTTCGCAACAATGGGGGGTTGAAGACCATTGATCTTCTGATCCCCCCTATAATTCTTAGGGCAGTCTTAGGAAGGCGAAGTCTACCTGGTAATGCAAGCAGAACCGGGTGGTTCTGGTGTGTTGCGCCGCGAACCCCAATTCACAAGAAATCGACATAGTTTTGCCATTTTAGGTTGGAACGTAATAGCGGATCAGGGTTATGATTTCTGAATATCTTGGAAAGTACTGAGATGGAGGAAAAGGTGATGAAGAGGGCGTACTGTATTCTGTCAGCTACTTTAATTAGCTCGGCACTTCTCGTCACCAACGGAGCCTTGTCGGCTGACACACCGTTGGGGTTGCCTCCGTTGATTGTGCCTGTAGACAACGAAATTACTGAGGCGAAAGTAGCACTTGGTACAAAACTCTTTGAGGATAGTAGATTTAGTTCCACTGGTGAAGTTAGTTGTGCTACATGCCATGATTCTGATTCGGGGTTTACGGACAGTCCCAAAGTGGTGTCGGAGGGTATCCACCAGCTCACTGGAACACGGAATGCACCAACCGTAATCAACGCCGCTTACATGAAACTACAATTTTGGGATGGGCGAGAGCCAGACCTTGAGTCCCAATCTGCGCAACCGTTTCTCAATCCTGTCGAAATGGGGCTTACAAGCCACGAACCAATACTAGAAGTTGTTCGCAATGACAGAGCTTACCGACGCATGGTGCGGCGTGCTTTCTCGATAGACCCGGACGATGTAACTATGGATCATGTCCAGAAGGCAATCGCATCCTTCGAACGAACTATCATTTCTGGAAATTCACCATTCGATCGTTACAGATATGGCGGGGATGAGACTGCTATGAGTGAAGCAGCTATTCGCGGACTTGAGGTTTTTGAGGATGATGGACGATGCGTTTCTTGCCATACGATTTCTCAGTCATTTGCTCTATTCACTGACGGAAAATTCCATAACCTAAATGTTAGTTTTGATAGAATTAGTGAAGGAATAGGAAACCTTACCCAAGCCTATAGTGAGCGGCGCGAGGCTGGAACAAATTTAAACGTGGATGTGCTCACTGAAGCCGACGTATCAGAACTGGGGCGTTTTGCGGTTACTGGCGAGTGGACTGACACGGGTGCTTTCAAGACATCTACGCTGCGCAATATAGAGGTAACGGCTCCATATATGCATGACGGTAGTCAGGAGACTCTGGAGGATGTGGTGGACTTCTACAACAACGGTGGTGCGGTTAATGAGGGAGATCCCATAAATGACTTCCAAAGCAGTGGAATACGACCGCTTGATTTGACTGACCAACAGAAGCTAGATCTTGTGGAGTTCATGAAGGCCTTGACAAGTCCTGAGTACGCGTCATCTGGCATAGCTGAAGACTAGGGGTGGAGATGATACTATGAGTGGCATCCTGAATAGGCGATTATTGCTGAAAGGCTCGTTGGCGGGAATTACGGCTTCTTGTTTGCCGTTATCGCTAATCAAACTATCCTTTGGCGCAACGGCACCGGCTAAAGACTTCACTTTCGCTTACATATCAGATTCTCATATTCAGCATATCCGTGGAAAAGAGTTTGTGCGCAACTGGGACCGCGGCCTGATTCGCGCCGTTGCCGAATGCAATCTCATGTCACCTAAGCCCGACTTCGTCGTTTATGGCGGCGACATTGCGCAGTTAGCCTTGCCGCAGGAGATTGATCACGGGCTCGAAATAATGTCCCGACTTAACTACAAAACCCATTACGTCATGGGGGAACATGATTTTTATCTCGATATGGGAGAATATTGGGAGAGACAACTCGGGCCACAGTGGTATTCCTTTGATCATAAGGGTGTTCATTTTGTGGTGCTAAACAGCATATTAACTTACGACAAATGGGTAAATAAGTGGGCATCTGGTGCAGAACGTATGGGTGTTATGGCTGGCTTAGACGACCCCCGTGGATCCCCTTTCATGGTCGGAGAAGAACAACGACGTTGGCTAGCTAAGGATCTCGCGGCTATTAACAAATCGACGCCGATCGTACTTTTCTCACACTCTCCGATTCAAAAAATATTTAAGAACTGGAACTTCTGGACGGAGGATGCTGAAGAAATTCAGGCTCTATTGGGGCCATTTGAAAATGCGACCGTGCTATATGGGCATGTTCACCAAATCCAGTATAACCAGATTGGAAACATAACTTTTCATTCAGCTATGGCAACTGCGTGGCCATGGCCCTATCCGGAGAGTTACGCGCAGGCGGATAATGCTCTACCGGTGCTGACGGTCCCCATGAATCGCGCCGATCCATTCTTTGAACGCGATGCTACAGGATGGCAGTTTGTAGACGTATGGAGCGGCAAGGCGTCTGTAAATTATAGTCTACCCCAAAACACATCACGAACAGTTGCCTATGATTTTGAAGCTGGTCGACCAGTTGACACTAAGTATCCGCAGAGTCTTTTGGCTCCGCAGGATCACTATTAGAAAAAGGAAGAACATCGATGAAACATAACTTGACTCTTTTCCTGATTTTCAGCGTGTTTTCTTTCCATGGTGTACCAGCGGCAGTCGCGGACGAGTTTACGCAAGAAGATATTGACGTATGGCAGGCTGAATACATGGCCGTAGTTCAAAAGGGACGGGACTTGTTTACGGATCCTGCACTTGGCAACAGTGAAAATGGTGTTATTTGTGGCCAATGTCACCCAAATGGAGCTAATACTCATCCGGAGACCTACCCAAAGTTCCAGAAACAGATTGGTCGAGTTATTGGTCTGTGGGAAATGGTGAACTGGTGTCTCCGCAATCCTCTTGAAGCGGAACCACTCGATGCTGCCTCACCCGACATGACCGCTATAATTGCCTACATGGCGCATGAGCGCAGGGGTGTTCCTCTTGAGCCAGGCAAGCATTAGCCAAAAGAAAAAGGTCAACAAGTGGTGCCCCGAGAGGAACAAAAAGACGAACTGTTGGCAAGATGGCAGTAGAGCGGTTTGATTTCGCGTTGGCGATCGGTGGTGCCGCAGGGCAAGGCATTGCGACTCCGGGTATGATTCTGGCGCGGATATTTTCGCGCCGCGGGCTCCACCTAAATGCGTACAACGCGTATCAGTCGATCGTGCGCGGTGGCCATATCTTCCTGACCATCCGTATCAGCAACGACAAAGTGTATAGCCACGGTGACAAGCTGGATATGGTGATCTGTCTCAATCAGGATACCATGGATCGCCATCTTTGCTTGATGGAGGCAGGAGCCCGGGTGGTTTTCAACAGCGATACGGTCACCCCCGGCGCCGCCGCCGACGGCGTGCATATGTGTCCCATACCGGTCAAGGAATTAACCGACGGTAGCCGCAACAAGGTCATCCAGAACACCGTTGCGCTGGGCGTCGTCACCTTCATGCTTGGGCTTGATTTCCAAGCTCTGGAAGATGCCCTTTCGCTCCAGTTCAGCCGCAAGGGGCAGAAGGTCCTGGACGAAAACGTGGGCGTCGCCCGGACAGGATACGAATACGCTGAAGCCCATTTCCAGCCTTTCGACGAGTCTGTGCCCAATGACGCAAAACCGTTGGGGATTTGGACCGGTAATCAGGCGCTCGCGATGGGCGGTGCTGCGGCCGGGGTCAAGTTCTATTGTGCCTATCCAATGAGTCCGTCCACGGGCGTGCTTCACTGGATGGCGCAGAACGCGCGCGACCTTGATATTATGGTACGCCAATGTGAGGACGAAATTGCCGTCGCAAATATGGTCATCGGCGCCGCGCACACGGGAGCTAGATCCATGTGTGCGACCTCGGGTGGCGGTTTCGCGTTGATGACGGAAGCCATCGGTGCTGCTGCTATGATGGAAGTCCCGGCCGTTTTCATCAACGTACAGAGGGCGGGACCGTCCACAGGTGTCCCTACCAAGACGGAACAGGGAGATTTGTGGCAGGCGTTGGGAGCGAGCCAGGGCGATTTCGAGCGCTTCATCGCGGCGCCATGGGATGCGCTGGACGCGTTCAATACGATTCCGGAAATGTTTAACCTTTGCGACAAATATCAATGTCCCGGCATCGTTATTTCTGACCTGTTGATATCCGAAGGTACGTTCAGCCTCGATACCGACGATCTCAACATGCAACCCACCATCGACCGGGGCGAGATGATCACCGATGGCCCGGCCAATGGCGACTATTTACGGTATGAGGACACAGAAAGCGGGATATCACCGCGTGCCATCCCCGGTGTCGAGGGGCACGTCCACGTGGTTGCCACTGACGAGCACGACCAGGACGGTGTTCTGATCAGCGACGAGTTTACGAATCCCCATAAGCGGCGGCGCATGGTCGAGAAAAGGGGCCGTAAGTTCGCCGGTGTCACAGAGGCTATCACAGCACCGCAGCTGGAAGGCCCCGCCGATGCCGACGTGACGCTGATCGGTTGGGGTTCCACATATGGCGTCATCAAAGAAGCGGCCGCCCTACTGGAAGCCGAGGGGATCACCGCCAATTATCTGCAAATCAAATGGATCGTCCCGTTCCACGGCCAGCAGGTGACGGAGATCGTCACTGCGGCGAAGAAGACGATCATCGTCGAGAACAATTATTCGGGACAGTTTTTCCGGTATATGCGCAGCGAAACTGGCTTGAACGTCGATGGACATATTCGCAAATACGACGGCGAGCCGTTCATGCCCCACCACATCGTCGACGGCGTGAAGGAACAGATGGGCGGCGAGACCGACCATTTCGTTCCCCATCAAGAAGTTATGGTTTGAGGAGTGCAAAAATGGATGGAATAATTACCCACGACCTGGTTGTTGAGCCCCAATCGGTTAACGACTTCAAAGGGAAGGTCGACCCTGACTGGTGCCCGGGATGCGGTGATTTCGGCGTTCTCAACAGCCTCCGGCGAGCCTGCGTCGATTTGGGGCTGAAGCCACACGAGATCCTGACAATCAGTGGCATCGGCTGTTCCTCAAACTTCCCCGGATTTTTCAACTCCTTCGGGATGCACACCTTGCACGGGCGCGCCCTGGCGGTGGCTACCGGCACCAAGATGGCGAATCACGAGCTGACCGTGATCGTCACCGGCGGAGACGGAGACGGCTTTGGCATCGGCGGCAATCATTTCACCCACACAGCGCGGCGCAATGTCGACCTCACCTACATCGTCATGGACAATCAGATCTACGGTCTCACGACGGGTCAGTTGTCGCCTACGAGCAATAAGGATATGAAGACGAAGAGCACCCCCTTTGGCAGCGTTGAATCGCCTTACAACCCCGTCACGGCAGCCATTATGAACGGTGCTACTTTCGTCGCCCGCGGATTCTCGAGCGACATCAAACAACTCTCCATGCTGATGCAGAAGGCGATCAAACATAACGGCTTTTCGCTAGTCACGATTTTCAGCCCCTGTCCTACCTTCAACCGAGATAACGATTTCAATTTCTTCAAATCTCGGGTGAAGAAGCTGGAAGATGATGATCACGATACCAGCGATTGGAAGGCCGCGTGCGAGAAGGCCATGGAGTGGGATGATACCATCTATACGGGCGTATTTTTCCAGGACAAGGAATCTGAATCGCTTGGCGATTTGGAGCCCATCCTCGGCAAGGGCGGGCCTTTGTGCAATCGCCCCCTAGGGCTGTCAGGCGAGCAAGCCGACCGCATCATCGCCCAGATGATGTAAATGGCGTCCCCGGCAGGATTCGAACCTGCGACCCCCAGATTAGGAATCTGATGCTCTATCCTGCTGAGCTACGGGGACCTGGGTGTATGTATAGCATAGGCAGAATTTCCCCGCATTCATCGCTAGGTTTGAAACATGGATAATGATCACCAAGATAACGCCTATCGCTTTGACGCCTAGTTTACATAGAGCGGCTGCAAATCATGCTGCAGGATTGTACCCCAGGCCTCTTCCTTGCTAGTCGCTGCGCCGACGGTATCGCCGCGGGCATTGTGGATTGACCAGACGGGGGCACTGTTGATGACCGAGCGACGGATATATGCTAACTGATTGAGACCTAGACTAGCTAGGTCAACAGGCGTGGAGGCTAGCTGCAGTGCACCCAACTCTGTTCCTTCTATTGCCTCAGTTCCTATTTTGCCGTCCGCATTATCAGTTATCTTGTCATTCATTAGTTTTCTCCTGACCATAAACATCATCAAACTTATCCGTTAGTTTCGGGGTCGACATCGATCGTTTTGGGTTTTGACAGTTTGGTCTTGCTACTTATGTTAACCGTAGTGACCTTTGGTTCTGGCACAGGCCGCTCCAGATCAACGTGCAGAAGACCGTTGTCCATGTCGGCTCCTGTGACCTCAATGCCTTCGGCTAGCACAAAGGTGCGTAAGAACTGGCGGGCGGCTATACCACGATGGAGAAACACCAGTTCCGGCCCATCGTCTTCTTGTTGTTGACCACGAATTACTAATTGGTTGTCTTCGACGGTGATGCTCAGGTCATCTTCTGAGAATCCAGCCACTGCCAGAGTAATACGGAGCTTATGCTCACTTAATTGCTCAATGTTGTATGGTGGATAGCCCTCAGCTGAACTTTTATTCACTCGATCCAGAACCCGTTCTATGTGGTCAAAACCGAGCAAAAAGGGACTCGAAAATACGGAAAGGCGTGTCATGCTTTTTCTCCTCTTGTGAGCGAGAACGGCATTTTGGCTCCCAACGGCACCAAATGCGCTGCCCAAAAAACGGCGCAGCCCTACTTATATCGGGTTATGAACGCAGTTCGTCAAGGTCTTGCGAGTAGGATTAAGATAGCTAACATCGCGCGGGCTAAATGAATTCATCAGACCTAGATTGTTTCCTACTCATTACGGCAAGATATATTTGTTAGAAGCAAAGAACGCATCCAAGACGTAGTGCCAATCTGCCATGTTTGCTGGTAGGTCGACTGATAGGCAGTTTGGGGCACTTTTGGCGGCTTCGACACTTTTGTTGTAAATGGGTTCCCATGGGGGGACGCAGAGAAGACAGGGGACGGTGACCCTCGAAAGTCGCTCTCGCATGGGGTAGGTCCACATGGAGGCGTATGCCCTCTGATACAGGTCGCCGACTTTGAGTAATTCCCGCACACGTAGGTCGGTGAGTGCTACATCAAAGGCACCGTCAATGCGGAGGATGCCGCCCTTCGTACGATTATACCAGGGCCAATAGAGGCTTTGATCTCGCATAAATCCCCAGGCGGTAAGTAGGTGGCTCCCATCCCAACGGGGGGAGATAGAGGGCGTGTAATTTTCAAGCAAGTCTCTCTGCTCTTCTCCTTCAAAGATACCCACGCCGGCTAGCGCTAGATGCTTAACAAGCGTGGGTTGGGCAAAATGCATCTCCATCGCTACCGGACCGCCCGAGTACCGACCAATAACATCGACTTCACGGACACCTAGTTTTTCCAGTGCTTGACACAGAATCGTAGCATAGCCCTCCGGGCTGATTTCATCGGGCGAAAGAATGTTGTCAGATTCTCCGTTCCCAGGGTTATCCAAGGCTAGTACTGGTCGACGACCTATGTACGGTGACAGTATTGGTTCCACCAATGCCGATGATCCTGCTGGGTCGTGAATCGCCATGATTGGACGACCAACGCCCGAAAAATTTACCCGAGCGTGAAGCTGGCCATCTGCAGTGTCAACATAACTGCTTTGCATCAGTGTTGCGTGATTGTTCGAGGCTATAGCTGGTGGCGGTGCGTCTGAGATTAGTCCGCACATTTCCTTGGCCGCAGCAGTTTGCACCTCAAGGCGATTAGCCCCATTACAATCTATCACCTTGTAGTTACTCGGTAGCCCCTTAGAGATAAGCGAATCAGTAAAAGGTGATATAGGGCTTGCGGAGTTTCGAGTCAGTATTGTTGGTACCGAAACGTCTTTTGCATGTTCCCAGTTCTCCACATTGAACGCTTCTCGGTAGGCCTTTGCGTATCCAGGGCCAGCACGCAGGTAATCATTGACTTGGTGTTGAATTAACTCTGGCGACGGCAAGTCAGAGACAATGCGATCCGTGTCTCTCCGAGACTGCCAAGGAAAGAAAACTGATAGGTGCCGGCTCATATCCCAGGCTCGCAGTAGATGTGATCCGTCGCGTACTGGTGTGATCTTCTGAAAATAACCGTTAAGAATTCTCCGTTTTTCTTCTTCCCAAAAGTCGCCAACACTGTCTAAAACTAAAAGCTCAACACGATGAGGATACTTCCTGGAAAACTGGATACATATCTGTCCTCCGGTAGCGCTACCGTATAAACAGACCTTACCAAGACTAAGGGTATCAAGTGTTGTAACCAGAGCATCGGTGTATTCCCAAAGTTCTCTCGGATTAGAAACAAAGTCATCAGACAACCCATAGCCCGGCGTATCCAATCCGATGCAAGTAAACGAGCTAGCAAAGACAGCCATGATGGGTTCAAGACTTTGGGAGGATCTAGGGGAGGAATGTAACATAACCACCGGCGGTCCTGATCCTACGCGCCGATAATGGATCTGTTTGCCGTTAGGTAGTGTTACAAAGTGTTTGCGAATAATCATCGAGATAAAAAAATGAACCGCCGAGCACCAGCCCGGCGGTTCATTTGCAATTCTTAGAACTGTCCTCTGCGCTAGAAATCTATGGTAGTGCGAAGGCCAAATTGTCTCTTATCTTGTGGTATTAGTATGATGCCCAGCTTGTTGAAGTCGAATACCGCTGGGGAATCGATGATGCTGAAATCTGTGAATTCATTTCCGGTCCGCCATGTATCTTCGTCGAACAGGTTCTTGACAAAGAGTTCCACGCGAAGAGCATCCCGCTGAATTCCGGCTCGAAGGTTGAATAGCCAATAAGGCCGCAGCATAGCTAGGTTGGTGAGACCAGCGACTGCCTTGCCTTGGTACATTACATCGCCTCGAGTATACCATTCCCAATTGCTGTTGAGGGGAGCAGTATAGGTGGTGCTGAAATTCCCCGACCACTTCGGGAACCTGGCCGAACGATTGCCTTTCGCATTACGGGTTCCCAATGTGCCTGATTGGCTGGACGTGCGGACGGTAAATTCGGTAAATTCGTTTTCGTTCATCGTGACATTCAAGTTACCCGTCCAACCGTCTCCTAGTATGAAGGCACTTTCTAACTCTAACCCATAGTACTTAGAGGTACCGCCCGTTGCCACGGGGAAGAAGTTAGGATTGGCATTCGGTACGCCGTCTCCATCGTCATCTTTGTAGATAGTGACGAAGGTATTGAATGGCGCGTTTATCCACTTCTGCCAGTAGCCTGCGATGTTGACGATGGCGCGACCGTCCAGCCAGGTGGACTTGATACCAATCTCGTAGGAGTCAAGTTTCTGTTTGGGTGTTAACGTGGTCGCACCTTCTCCCAAGGCCTGTGCGTACTGATCGCATTCGGAGGACGTGCTGGGTGCTCCAGTGCGCGGATCAATAAACGTAGCGGTATATCCCGCGGTGGCGCAGTTAATGATGTTTGAGTTGAGCACACCAGGCAGCGCACCACGGGAGAAGTTAACGTAAAGGTTGACATCATCATTGGGCTTGAAGCTCAGGATAGCGCGGGGCAGGAAGTTCTTAAAAGTGTTACTGAAGTCATTCACACCGTCGCCGCGCTCATCTTCCTGATATCGAGCCTCTAAGTCGAGCGTCAAATAATTGGTGATGTCGTAAGAGGCCGCCCCATATACACCCCAGACGTCAACCTTGTCTCCGCCGTCCACACCAACTGGAAACAGGCCTGGGACATCGCAGTTTGAGCCTACTCCGCCCAGAACGCCAAAGTTGGCGCAGGTGAACACGAACACGCCACCGTTAGCGCTAGTAAGGAAGTCCTGATTGTAATAATTAAAGCCCGCGGTCCAACGGAAGCGGGTATCGCCTGGGGACTCTATACGCAGGTCGAAACTGTAATCCTCACCTGCTTGCGGGTTGGTTACATACCATGCCTCAACCGGTGTCATATCCCAATCGCGGAAATTATTCGCTTCATTCTCGTTATAGGCCCCAGTGGCGGTTATGGTAACACCGCTATCTAACTCATAGGTGCTGATCAGACTCGCCCGAGTCAGGTGACGCAGAATGCCGAAGCTGTTCTGCTGAGGCACCCCTTCTACCTGCGGGAAGTTGATCAAGTTGCTGAGGATGTCCGGTTGGGTGGTGGCTAAAATCTGGGGGGTGAAGTGGGTATTTGAATCAACCCGCGGTGCTCCTGGTTGACCCGGATCCGGAACTCTACCACACAGAAAAAGAACTGGGCTTAATGTGACCTGATTGCCAGCATCGTCTAGGCCCGGCCTGGTAGTACCACTGCACGTGTCGTTTAACCGGCCTACATAAAACCCGACCGCTCCGGGTCCGTCGTCATCGCGCTGATGGGTAACCCTCGCTTTGAGGCTCCAATTGTCATTAGGTTCTGCATACAATACGCCGGTGACAGACTTAGATTTTTGCTCGCCCAGTTTGCCGCCATCCGTAGCTTGGAACATGCTACCTTTTTGGTAAAGGCGTGTGGCAAGACGGAAACTAACTTTATTTTCGACAAGCGGGCCCTCAGCGCTAAATTGCATTTCATGACTATCGTGCGTCGCACCTTCACCCTGCACCGTCCCCCGAAACTCTGTCAAATTAGGGGTCGTGGTAATGTAGTTAATTGCGCCAGCGAAGGAATTGCGACCAAATTGGGCGGATTGAGGACCCTTAATAACTTCAACACGCTCAAGGTCCATTAGGCTTAAAGACTGCGCTGCTTGGAGAGCAAAAATACCATCCACGAACAGCGCTGCTGTCTGAAGTGTTGCGAACTCAGACCCTTCAACGCCGCGGAAGCGAATATTGGAGAACAAACGCTCGGGGCGAAAACCCGCCAACTCGTTGTTGAATTGCACACCGGTGGTTTGCATCGTAATGTCTTCCAAATCGAGGAAGCCGGCGCGGTCAATTTGGTCCGCGGTGAAAACAGTTACTGAGACGGGAATATCCTGAAGACTTTCCTCACGTTTACGAGCGGTGACGACAATTTCCTCTAGTGCCAGTTCCTGTGCGTTGGCTGGCGGTGTTACGTCCCCCTGCCAAGCAAGAAGCGCAAATGCAGCCGAAACAAGCAACGAGTTGCGGTAAAGTGACCGAGTCATGTAAGCCCCCAATATTACTTTTGTTAGCGTAAACACAAGTGCTCGTACGGTACACGATTCCGAGACTGGTTTTCTAGACCTATCGTTGTTTTGTTGATAAAAAAAATACAATAATCCGATCTGTGTCTAAATAGACACAGTCTTTTAAAGCGTTGATAAGTATTGTTTTTTTGTTGACCGAGAATCGCATCCGAGAACAACCTGATATAGAAAAGTATTCTTATAACAGTATAAGGTTGTATTTACTCTTGTTGCATAGGCACGTTTTGGGCAGTAGCGTTGTCTAAGCCACTTGTAGACCTTTCTTTCTTCGGATTTGGGGGTTTCCAGCGGGAGAGGATGGAATCGATAGCCTGGGTGTAGGCGGCAATAATGGGTTTGTTGTAATGCCCCAGAGGCAAGCCGTTATATATTATGCTTGTGCCATCGATATTGAATGTCCTCGTGTAGGGTTTGGACCAGTCAGAATAATCTACAGGCTCATAGATATCAAAACCTGGGAAATGTTCGAAATTAAACATGGCATGGGAAAACATCGTGTCCGTGTTTTCTGCGAAGAATTCTATGGGCAGATTTATTACATAATCGTAGTCCTCATTTATGCCGTCCCAAAACGCCTTATTAGTAGATAAATACGTTCCATTGGGGTTGTTCACTGGATCCGCAAAGTGGTCTTGCGCCTGCACTACCTCGGTGCGGCCTAAGTCGTATTGAAGCAATACATTCCGTATGGTTTCCATGGTGCCTTCCACATACTGAGGAGATAGTTCAATCCAAGCTTCGTGGGGCACCAAATCCCACGCCATACCGTGGACCGACACAACTACTTTCACATCCGCGCCTTTTTGCATCGTGTCGAGGCGGTCACGCAGCATGTTGGCGTAGGTTTCGAAAATGACGGGGAACTGGCCTAACTGTGGCGTAACAATTAACTTAATCTGCTTATTGTGTGTTTCCTCCCAGTCGTGGATGTAGTGCATAGTGTGCTTGATGGAGCCATTGAACTCCTCGTGGTGGGAATAAATAGGTCGTGGTGGTGCAAAAACAATGGTGTCAGCGCCGCCGTCTAACAGCTCTACGATGTATTGGCGGGCTAGTGCAAAGTTTTCCGCAGAGACCCAGCGGTAGGGTACACTGCCATACTTAGCTTGCAGGTTTTGCAGGGTTGGTTGCACGATAGCCCAGTTTCCAGCGGCGTGGGGTACTTTGCCGTTCACAAAGCCCTTGCCTTTGCCATAGTAGTATACCCTTGCCTTATTGATGAGTTTCTGAGCCGGCATTGGCATTCCGCCTTGGCGCCCTTCATACAAAAAATAGCCATGATCGAGGTGTTGGCGGGCACTGGGTGCCACCCAGCGGATTTCGCCTCGCCGGAATTTATCCACATAGGCAATTCCGTCCACGTCCGTATCTGATCCATAGGGGTCTACTAGTCTCGTGGGCACGAAAGCTTCAGTTTCATAAAACTTGTGCGGATCGAGCAACAGCACGCCAATGTCAGCGCCGGCCCGCGCGCGGATGGGCCATGGGATGTACTGTCTGGATTTAAGGGAGAGATTGTGGAAGTCCGCCAATTGAAAATCTTCAGGCATGATAAGGCCGGAGATGAAAATAGCTACATTCCCGACTGGTGTCATGGCTTCGGGGTCAGCTAGCTGCGCTTTATAAACCTCGAAGTAATTAGGATTGGCGAGCTGGGGTGGTCTGTTCTTTATTTTGAATAATGCGTAACCACCCCCACCCAGGGTGACAGCGAGCGCTAGCAGAATGAACGAGGTCCATTTAACAAATTTTTTCATATCCGATTTGGATCCAAGACTAAAACGCTCCTTATGGTGTCAAGCGTATCGCATGAGACCGGTGTGTTGAATGAAGGCTTATGAGTGTGCGCCAGCTAATTATGTCAATGCATATGTTCGAGGTATATACGCTCTACATCAGCGTGAGACACCTCGTCGGCGGTCAATTCTTGCACTAAAGTGCCTTCGCGCATAATTCCGATCCGGGTTCCAGTCTTCTTGGCGCGGAATAGGTCGTGGGTGGCCATAAGTATAGCTGCACCACCCGTTTGTAATTGCTTCAGAAGTTCTGAAAACTCGTTGCTGGCCTTCGGATCGAGACCTGATGTTGGCTCGTCTAGCAGGAGAGCATCAGCCTGCTTAGCGATGGCGATAGCCACACCGACTTTCTGTCTCATTCCTTTTGAGTAGGTTGAAATACGTCGGTCTGCAGCATCCGCTTGCAGGCCTACCCGGTCCAAAAAGTTGCGAAGATCAGAGTCAGAATATTCCTCTTGACCCCCAAGCTTAGCAAAATAGGAAAGGTTCTCTAGACCCGAGAGGTTACCATACAACATCACCTGTTCCGGAATGTAGGCGAGATATTTTTTTGTCTCCAGGGGATTGTCAGTGACGTCTAGTTTATTAACTATGGCCCTACCCGAAGAGGGGTTGATGAAATTGAGAAAGAGATTGATTGTAGTTGTTTTTCCGGCTCCGTTGGCGCCTAAGAGACAATAAATGTCTCCCTTATTGATAGTAAGGTTAAGATTTTTTAAGGCTATGGTATCCCCGTAGGCCTTGGAGAGATTTATGGTTTGAAGCATTGATGGGAGTCCCTATTTTATTGGAATTTGCATTCAACTTTTACAAAGAATCTGCTGCTCGCCCTTAAATTCATACTCAATCAAACTCCTAAACAAATTAGGTGATTTGTTAACGGCGTTGGTCACTAGTCACCGGGGGGCACAAAAATCTCAGCAGCCTCGCGGGGCAGTTTTTCCACATACACTGAGCGGCTGGGGAAAGCAAAACCTGATCCAGCTTTCTCAACAATTTCCTTAATCTTGTATGCAAGCTGTTCCTTAATTTTTAGCCAGTCTCCCCAGTCGGTAGTTCTGGTGAAGCAATACAATAGAATATCTATGGAGGACGCATTGAGGCTATCGATGCGGACGAAGGTTGCAACTTCATCGGATGGGGCAAAATCGGAATTGTTATTAAGGTAGGCTTCAATCCCATCACGGATAATTTTAAGTTGATCTACCGAAGAAGTGTACTCGATGCCAATTAGCCACTTAATGCGCCGATGGGTCATTTCCGAAAAGTTGGTCACTGCATTGTCGGACAGTTTGGTATTGGGAATGTGAACAGGTGCTTTGTCAAAACGGCGGACTACGGTCGAGCGGAACCCTATGGATTCAACCGTTCCTTCCACTACGCCGTCGACTAGGATCCAGTCTCCTACACTAAGGCGTTTTTCAGCGATAACTAGGATCCCAGAGATGAGGTTCTTAAAGAAATCTTGGGCACCAAGTGCTACTGCAACGCCGAAAAGACCCAGTCCGGCGAGGATCGGACCAACCTTAATACCCCAGATTTCAAGAACTGCAGCGGTGCCAATCAGAACTATAGCGATGTGGAGAATACCTATCAGCCAATCGCTCATTTCGCGCGTAAGCACTCTTTCCATTTTCTTGATGCCATGGCTTATTGGGCCAACCAGTGTGTACAGAGCTGAAAAAAGAAGCGCTACGATGAGTGAGCGCACAAAGGAGGAGGCTAAACTAAGAAACGGTTCTTCTAGATCAAGATATTGGAGAGCAAGAAAGACACCGATAATTATTGGAACAAACCCAAGCGGGGGTTCCAGTGCCGCAATTACCGCATCATCGATCTCAGTCTTTGTGCGCGAGGCAAAGCGCCTAAGTGTGCCCATTATGAATCTTGTGAACAATCTTCGCAGGATTAGAAAAACAAAAAGAACAAACAGAGCGGTAACGGCACGTCCGAAGTCTATGCCCAAAAAGCCTGTTTGCCAGACGTCAACGACTAAGTTCCAAAATTCACTCAATTGTGCTCCAAGCTGGTTCATTTCGGCTTGTCACTCCAGTATTAATACCTTTGTCAATAGGTGATACGCTGTCTGCCGTCGGAAATCAAAAGGTGAGTCAATTAAGGCGGTTGTGATTTAATAATATCAAGTTAGCTGGAGGATAAAAAAACGTTAGTTGGAGAAGGTTATGGCTATCCATGAACGAAAAGACAACAAGGACAGAAGCGGGTCTTCTGATAAGCAAATTGTTAGTTTTTTAGAAGACATTGTGCGCCGTATGGAAGATTGTCCGACGGCGGAGTCTTTGAACGCTAATGTAATTACGCCTTTCGCCACGGCCCTGTCGGCTGTCTGCGATGCCCGTGGATATGTCCTGAATATATATGGCGAACATACCAACATAGTAGTAACCCCGGAAAACCATGCTGACTCCATTTACCGCCTAGCTGAAACATATCTAGATGACGCGGGCGTGGTTTGAGCTATTACCCTTAAGGCGTCTTTGCCCTATGATATCTGTACCTTCATGTGATGGGGACTGCAGGGCTGATTAAAGGAGTGATCCGCTATCGCCGCATTAGAACTTTCCGGAAAGTTAGAGCAGCAGGAACAAGCAAATCCGCAGTCGCTATACCCAGCAATCGACGCATTCAAGACTGGTTATATAACAGTTGACGGCCACAGGGTCTATTGGGAGCAGTGTGGCAACCCCGAAGGTGTTCCGGTGGTATTCTTGCATGGGGGCCCTGGAGCCGGTAGTGCGCCGGTTTACCGTCGTTTTTTTGATCCTCATCACTATAGGGTGATTTTGTTAGACCAGAGAGGGTCTGGAAAATCCACCCCGACCGCTGATCTTACAAACAATACTACTTCACACCTGATTTCAGACCTGGAAGTGCTACGACGGCATTTGGAAGTTGAAAGATGGATTGTGTTTGGTGGCTCCTGGGGCTCTACATTAGCTCTGGCTTACGGCCAGAGCTATCCTGACCGCTGCATTGGATTTATTCTTCGAGGTATATTCTTGTTCACTAGCGATGAGGTGCGCTGGTTCTTGTACGGCATGCAGCGGATTTTTCCAGAAGCGTGGCGTTTGTTCTCCGATTATATTCCTCATGAAGAACGCAAAGACCTACTGCGGGCATATTACAAGCGCCTCTGCGATCCCGATCCCAATGTTCATAAGTCTGCAGCAGCGTCCTGGTGCTCCTATGAAAATTCATGTTCACGCTTATTGATTACAAAAATGAAAAACAACAGACGCGCCGGCGCGTACTATTCGGGCGCTCTATCAATGGCACGTATCGAAGCTCACTATATGATGAACCAAGGTTTTTTGCGGCCTAAGCAATTACTTTCAGGAATTTCCGTGCTTAACAAACATCCGGCCATTATCGTTCAGGGTCGCTACGACATCGTTTGTCCAATCGAGACCGCTGATACGCTTGCACGGGTATGGTCCAACGCTACTTATCAAGTTGTAGCAGATGCGGGGCATTCATCTATGGAACCAGGCATTCGGTCTGCACTCGTCAAAGCGACAGATGAGTTTAGGCACTTTCGCTGACAATTTAGCTAGCTCCAATGCCAAACCTATTTAGCATTCACGGCGTTCGCTGGGCGATGCGAGATTGTGGAGGCTTTCACAAGGGCTGAGGGCTCATTTGGGTTTGCGGGCCCCGTAGCAAAACCAATCGCCATCTCCCCGGTTGCGTTTGCGATGGCCGGTAAAAATTGATTCGTTGGGACACCCTATTTCTGAAAGTATAGCCGGAATGTTAGCATCCGCGAATCCCATCCAGAATGGCTCGCCATTATACTTGACCTGCCAGTCATTCATGACTTGATCGGCTAACCCGGTGTAGCCTGGCTGGGTAGTAACGTCCATATGGAACATCACCCCTCCCGGACGCAATACTCGCCAACATTCAGAAAGGCTTTTAGTCAATATGCTTGGCGTCGTTTCATGGCCCCAAATTGTTGAGGCTATCAAATCAAAAGACTCGTCTTCGAAGTCCATGTCAGCTGAATTCATTTGCGTAAAATGAATGGCTTGTCCTAAGGACTCTGCCCGCGCATTTCCCCAGCGTAAAAGCCCAGGGGCAACGTCGATGCCATGGACATCCGCATTTGAATAAATTGTTGCGTAGGTTGCTGTGTTGTAGCCTGACCCGCATCCCACATCCAAGATCTGATTGGGCATAAAATCTTGGAAATCTGCTTTAATGTTTTCTATCAAAAAATGTGCCGCGGAATAGCCGCCCGGCTTGGCACCCCGACCTTTACCTGCAGAATACATCATCCCACCGCCTGTGTAACGAGCGCCGGCTAAAATGTCGAAATCATTCCCTTCGCGTTCGCAGCAGAACCCGCCTGGCTGTCGGTGTATCCAAACGTCGGATATGTTTTGTGGAATATCAAGGTCCGGATTAAGGGTAAGCGTGCCTCTTTGGTCGGACTTACCCTTCAGGTCCGCTGTAATATTTTCGAGACGAGGGAGGTCATGGTCGAGAATTTCATCCACACAATCCCACATCATGTCTTGGGACATATAGGTCATGCTCGCCCATGTATGGAACAAATTCTCTTTCGTTAGCTCCTGTTTAGCAGCCTTGCGGTCATCGCGGCTGAGGTTATCAAGCTCATGCCCCAACTTTACCTCGAGTTTGGGTTGCAGCTTCTTTTCGAAAACCTCTCGGATGTCATCACGAAGCTCTAGATTGACCTTTTTCTTGAAATCAATAACGAAGCGCTGTCGAGCCCACTCATCGTGGTTCGGATGGAGACTGAAGTCGTTGTCGTCGAGAGATGGATGTACTCCGTATATTGAGTTGTTGGGCATGTCTATGGTTCCAATACTGGCACTTGAATAATAACAAATATAATATTGCTAGGACGAGATGCCAAGCTCCCGCTGTGGCGCTGAAAAATCATGTTCGCGTTATGAACCCCATTGACGTGTAGGCGGAAAATGCGCCAGAAAAATCCAAATAATCCCGTGCGATGGTTGCGAGGTATTGGCGGAAGTCAGTGGTGTGTTTGAGGTTATTGCCGTCAAGATCGTTGAGGGATGGATGTACTCCGTATATTCCACCTTTGACGTTACCGCCTAAAACTAAATGGGCGGCGGCTGTGCCGTGATCTGTGCCAAGTGATCCGTTGGCCGTGACCTGGCGACCGAATTCAGAATAGGTTGCTATCAATACTCTGTCCCACATGCCCGTTCTGATCATAATGTTCCGAAATGCCGCTAGACCGCAGCTGAGTTCCTGCAACAGTGCACTATGCCGGCCCATTTGACCCGTGTGAGTGTCAAACCCAGACAACTTTACTTTAATAACCGGTGTGGCAACCTCTTCTAAGAGCATTGCTGCCGCAACCTTAATATTTTGCCCAAAGTGACCTGCCGGAAAATCGTTAGCCGATAGTAACTTTCTACGTGAAGCTCGAGATACGTCGCTATGATTGGTCAAGAGCCATTGTCGCAAAGACATTAGGGTGTTGCTCGCATTAGTTCTTGTGGTGGAGCATTTTTTGGGTCTGGTGCGGGTTTGCTGCCTCTTTACGTCATCTGTACTCCATCTCGGGACGGTATGCATACAGCTTGCAAAAGCAGTGTCCCAGATCTTACCCGATCTGAAGTGGGAGCGACTAGGTATTGGGTGCCCGAGCCCTACAACAGAAGCCATATCTCCATTCAGCCAAGCCCCCATCAACGGTTCCATTGCCGGATGCAGTCCCAGATTTTCGTCAAGGGGCAGAATCTCCTGCGGGCTTATTGCTAGCTGCTGGCGCTGCTTGGTGTATAGCGGGTCAGAGTAGGGAATAACTGTGTTTAAGCCATCATTACCACCAGCCAGCTCCACTAAAAGGCAGAATCGTTTACTCAAACTATTATTTTTTTTTGGCCCGGCCCCTAAAGCGCATGGTGCAAAGAAGGCTACAGAGCTAGCGCAACTGAGGGCGATAAGACTTCGTCTATCCATGTCATTTTACCTCATCTTGTGTCGTCAAATAGTTGCTGTGCGGCGACAACAATACTTCGGCTGTTCTTAAAGCAACTAGCATCGCAGTAACGGCTAGCACCAAGCAGGTAAGATTGCACTTAAGAATTGATATTCTATCTTGTCTTCCAGTTAGCGACCATGAGCCAATGTTCTGGCCTCGACAACTATTTACTTGGTCTTGACGGTTGATGGATTGAGCATCATCCGGCTATTCTTCATAGATGCTTGCGCGCGCCCTTGCACTTAATGTACTTCTCCTCAGCACCGCTTTGTTTTGGTGCTTACCCGTATTAGCACATCCCCATGTTTGGGTGAGTGCCTCTGCTTCGTTTAAGTTTAACCAGTCCGAGCTTTTGCGTATTGGTCTGAGATGGCAGTTTGATCCATTTTTTAGTCAAGTGTTGATAACTGATTTTGATGAGTCTGGCGATGGTTCGCTGGACGACAAAGAAACCGCCGCCATGAAGCAGCAGATATTTACATCTTTGCAGGAATTCGACTATTTCACTCATGTGAATGCTAGTGGACAGAAGGTCCAATTTGATCGTGTGGAGAACTTTTTTACGGAAACAAATGATGGGGAATTGGTGTTCGTTTTTGATTTAGTTATAGCGGAACCGATTGACGTTAGTGTCACGCCAGTAAATGTCAGTCTTTATGATCCTAGCATTTACGTCGACATTATGTTTCTCGGTGATACGCCCGTGAATGTTCTTGGTACCGGCGGTGCTAACTGTTCTTGGAAATTTACGGACGGCGCCGAGGTTCAAAGTGAGTCCTGGTTTCTAACGCCACAGCAGATTCATTTGACCTGCGGCGGCCCTTGACCCTTAGTATTACTGTGACCGATCGCGGCAGAAATTATAACATAAACCCAGACCGCTCCAGTGTGGCACCAAGTAAAATGGCGCCTATCATCGCGACCGCTAAAGATCCCGCAACAGCAAGAATCTTGGCCGCTAGAGCGCGTGCTGGCGACATGTTTTTCTCTTTACCAGCCAACGACCGGCGCAAGATAATAGCCCCGATACCTAGCGCAGAAATGGTAATTGCGACCCCAAAAGCCATAGTTAGTGCTGCTAAAATGCCTAGCAGGAAAACTCCATTAGCTAGGGCAAACAAAAGGACTAGGATAGATCCCGTGCACGGTCTCACACCTGAAATTATGCCAACGGCAATGACCTCGCCCTGGGGTCCCAGTGCGCGCGATGCGGTGCGTGCTAGCCAAGTGTTTTGGGCTTTGGGATCAGGTCCGTGATTGTGGCCGTGGTGCTCGGTCCGATCGTGGTTATGCCCCTCATTTTTATAGTAAGGCTCTCCGAGGTGATTGTGTCCGCAAGTGGTTTTTCCAGTTACAGCTTCGTACGTCATATAGAGCCCAATGGCAAAGATTAGGGTGTAACTAATAATCTCTAGATTGTTTGTGCGGTCCATAATTTCCAGCTGATTTCCGCCAAAGGCTATTGCAAGTATGCCCACCATAGTTATGGCAACCACTGCTTGAGTAATAGCAATTACACTGCCCATTATAATTCCTGTGCGCAATGGTGCTTCGCGGGCGGTGAAGTAAGACCCCACCACCAGCTTGCCATGGCCTGGTCCGGCAGCGTGCAGCACCCCATAAATGAAGCTTGCCAAAATGACAGTAAACATCGCAGCAAAACCGCCATTCTGGCTAGTAATCCTGAGTTGTGTCGCGAGATAACGGTTGATCTTGCGTTGCCATTCCGCCACTTGACGGAACAGAGTCCGAACCGATGTGGGTAGTTTTACCCTGGGACTATCGATCTCTTTTGCCACTAAACCACCGCCAAATGGGCCACGAGGCCGCTCAGAACCTTCTTGATTGTTTGACACCTCAATAAACACGGGCTCATCAATGGAGTGGTCCATTTGCAGGGGCTCCTGCTTAGCTGCTGCATCTTGCGCTACAAGAAAACAAGAGCTCAGTAACAAAATCATGAAAATCTGCATCCTAACGCTCCGGGCTTTCTTAACCATGCCTCTACCTTATTCAATACTGCGGGTATCTGGAATTGCAAAGGGTGGGCGGCGATTGGTGCTGGTCCTTGTGCCCACTGTATTGCTGTTTCTGCAGCGCCGGAATCTGGATAACGATCAGATCAAATAGATTCAAACTAAGAGTTGCATAACTATCCAAATAAAATTCCAACCGAGATTTGGCGTCTACCCAATAAATGAATAATATCATCACATTGTATAACTTGTTTCACAGGTTTTCTGGTAAAAGTGACTAACTAAGGTTATATAGCTGTCAACAAAAGATTTTTTGGGCTGGCGATCTGCTAAATTACCGCAGTGGAGGCTGGCGACAGACAGCCGTTGGAACTCTTATGCGATCAACCAAAACTCTGGCACTTGTTGTGCTTCTTTCTGTTGCTGGTGTTGCTGGGTATAGTTACTACGCGGAAATTAATGATGTAGTGTCATCATTGGTAGGTAAGTCACGGCCGGCGGGTTCCATTTCGGGTGGGTCGACTCAAGGCCGGCCTGCAAGCGCTCCAAGGGTAGCTAGTTCTAGCGGTACAGGTGTCCTAAGTTCGCTAAAATCGGTCCTTGTGGTGCCGGTTCGCCAGGACATTTTTTCTGATCGCGTTGAGGCTATTGGCACATTAGTCGCCAATGAAGCAATTGTCGTGACGGCAAAAGTTCAAGGTATTATCGAGAATATCAACTTTGAAGACGGTCAATTGGTGGAGGCCGGCGCCGTAATTGTCCGTTTTGATGATGCCGAGCAGCGTGCTCGTCTCGCCGTAGAGCAGGCCAATCTTGACGAACAAGGTAAACAGCTCGAACGGATCGTGGGTTTAGCCAGAACCAGTGCTGCTTCTCAAGCGCGTCTGGATGAACAGGTTGCGGCGGTAGAGAAAGCCCGGGCGAATGTGGCAGCGCAGAGCGCGCGTCTAGATGATTTTACCATAACCGCGCCATTCTCGGGCCGCTTAGGAACTCGGCGTGTCAGCATTGGAGCCCTGGTTTCTCCAGGCACTGAAATAACAACGCTGGATGACTTAACCACTGTAAAGCTCGACTTCTCTATTCCAGAGACTTTTCTCTCTACCTTACGCGAAGGACAGGAAATTGAGGCTGTCTCGGCAGCCTATCCAGATGACTTGTTTAGAGGTGGTGTTACCGCTATCGATTCTCGTGTCGATCCAACTACGCGGTCAGTGGAAATACGTGCGAAGATTGCTAATTCCGATGGTCGTTTAAGGCCGGGCATGTTGATGATTGTCGATCTTATTAAAGATAGTCGAGACAGCTTGGTGGTGCCTGAAGAGGCGCTCGTTGCGCTGAATAATCAGCAATTCGTTTTTGTGGTGGACAACAATAATCGATCCAGCAGGATTCAAGTAACTATTGGCCGTCGTTTACCCGGATTCGTTGAGGTGCTAGAGGGTTTGACCATCGGTGACATTGTCATTACCGAAGGTCAAACTAATTTGCGTTCGGGCGCGACCGTGCATATCTTGAATTCTGAGATTATCGGTCGAGCAGGACCTCCGTCGGCTTCAGCTCCGCCCCGTGAAGGTTGAATATTTCCATTCGGGTCAAGGATAACCAAAATGGTTTTATCTGATTTTTCCATTAAACGGCCAGTTGTTGCGACGGTAGCAAGCCTGCTGCTGGTGGTATTCGGTTTTGTATCGATTTTTCAGCTGCCAATCCGGGAAGCCCCGGACATTGAATCTCCGGTTGTATCTGTGAGCGTGGCATATCCCGGAGCTTCGGCTGCCATCGTCGAGACGAAAATCATTAAGGTTTTAGAGGATCAAATTAGTGGGATCGAAGGCATCCGCTATATCAATTCGTCAGCGCGCGATGCAGTAGGCTGGATAAGTGTTAATTTCGAAATTGGCCGCGACATAGATGCCGCTGCTAACGACATACGTGACCAGATTAGTCGCGCTGCACGTCAATTGCCCGACGATGCCTTGGCTCCAACAATTCGCAAGGCGGATCAGGATGCCGAGCCTATCCTATGGCTTAATCTGTCCAGCCCAGAAATGAGCCCGCTAGAACTTTCGGATTACGTCGATCGTTATATCATTGATCGAATGACATCTATCGAGGGAGTAGCCTTCGCTTGGATTGGTGGTGAAAGGAAGAAATCACTTAGAGTCTGGTTGGACCGCCGTGCGATGGCGGCTCGCGGTCTAACGGTAACGGATGTTGAGAATGCTCTTCGGCGCGAGAATATTGAGCTCGGCGCTGGCATTCTGGAATCCCGAGAACGCGACTTTACTATGCGCACTGCACGTCTCTACAAGTCGCCGGAGGACTTTTCTCAGCTAGTAATTGCGCGTGGTAATAATAATTACTTGGTTCGTCTTGGAGAAATTGCGCGCGTTGAAATCGGCGCGGAGAATACGGCAAGCAATTTTAAGACCGACGGCAAGTCATCAGTTGGGATTGGCATCGTAAAACGTCCTGGTGCAAGTACCCTGACTGTTGCCAAGAATGCCAAACAAGAAATGGCTACAATCAGTCAGACTTTGCCCTCGCATATAACATTTGTTGCCAGCCAAGATAGCTCAGTCTTTATTTCCGCTGCTTTGCGGGAGGTGGGTGTTGCTATGGGCATTGCCGCCGTATTGGTCATCGCAGTGATCTACTTTTTTCTCGGCACCATACGCGCAGTTTTGATTCCCGCTGTGACTGTGCCGATATCGTTGATGGGAACATTCTTGTTCTTATGGCCTCTGGGGTTTTCTATTAATATTCTGACGCTGCTGGCGATGGTCTTGGCTATTGGACTTGTGGTTGATGACGCCATTATCGTTCTCGAAAATATTCACCGGCGGATAAAAAGAGGTGAACCGCCTCTTTTGGCCGCCTTTCGTGGTGCGCGTCAGGTGGGTGTTGCCGTTGTAGCAACCACTTTGGTTTTGATAGCAGTATTTGTCCCGCTGGCATTAACTCAGGGTGTTGTAGGTCGCTTGTTCTCTGAATTCGCAGTGACCATGGCTGCCGCTGTCTTATGTTCCATGTTTGTCGCCCTTACTTTGACTCCCATGATGTGCTCCAAGATTCTTAGAGACGACTTGGATAAGAGTATAGTGGCGCGGTCTTCCCTAAAGTCTTTTGAATGGCTTAAGAAATTTTATCGCAAGACTCTGACTGTGGGGCTTGAGCATCCTTGGTCAGTAGTAGCTATATTTTTGATTGTTTGCGCGACAATAGGTAGTTTATTTAATCAGTTGCCCCAGGAATTCACACCCCCCGAAGACCGTGGGTCCATGAATATAATGGTCCGAGCTCCAGAAGGGGCAAGCTTGGAATATACGGATCGCCAAGCCGCACTCGTTACAGATATTATCATGCAAGATTACCCTCAAGAAATAAGGAGGGTGCTGCAAGTCCTGCCAATGGGTATGGGAATATCTGGCCAAGCCACTAATAACGGCAACGTAATAGTGCGCTTCAAGGATTGGAAAGACCGGGATCGTTCAACTCACCAGATTCTTGCCGATCTATCGCCAAAGGTTCGCCAAATTCCCGGCGCACAAATCATTCCCTCGCAAGCAGCTGGTTTCGGTCAGCGGAGGCATGGGGGGGGAGGGGTTAATATGGTTATTGGCGGCAGCACGTATGAAGAGCTCAAGGTCTGGCGCGACGCAATCATGGCGGGAATGAGAGAAAATCCGCGTCTGTTCGGGGTGAGATCAAACTACAATGAAACCCGTGCCCAGATGCGGATTCAAATAGACCGCGCGCGGGCCGCCGACCTCGGGGTGTCGGTCAGCGCTATTGGTCAGACTTTGGCAGTAATGCTGGGTTCGCGACGTGTTACCACCTTCGTTGACCGGGGCGAGGAATATAACGTTGTGCTTCAAGGCCGGGACGAGGATCGCCAAACGCCTACGGATGTGACGAATATTTATGTTCGGTCGGATACCACCCGCGAACTTATTCCCTTATCGAGTCTAATTACTGTTGAAGAGATATCGGACGCATCAGCCCTCAACCGATTCGACCGCTTGCGCTCCATTTCGGTCCTGGCAACTAACGCACCCGGGTATCCCTTAGGAGAGGCAATCGAATATGTAGAAAACCTTGCCAAAGAAAGATTACCGGAAGCAGCGCGCATTTCCTGGAACGGCGAATCCCGAGAATTTAGAGAATCTGGCAGTGCCATGTACATGTTTTTTGGGTTGTCCTTGCTGGTTGTTTTCCTCGTTCTTGCAGCCCAATTCGAAAGTTTTGTGCATCCCTTTATCATCATGATGACCGTACCTCTCGCTGTGGTTGGTGCGCTTGCTGGATTATGGGCATTTGGGCTTAGTTTTAATATTTATTCTCAGATTGGAATCATCGTACTCATCGGTCTCGCCGCGAAGAATGGAATTCTAATTGTGGAATTTACTAATCAGCTCCGGGATTCTGGCTATGAATTTCGTGATGCTCTTATGGAAGCGGCAACTATCCGTCTGCGGCCCATTATAATGACTGCTTTGGCAACTTGTATGGGGGCGACTCCACTTGTATTGGCATCTGGTGCTGGTGCTGAGGGTCGCGAGGCCATCGGTGTAGTGGTTTTAACTGGGGTTGCATTTGCAAGCTTCATCACACTGTTGGTAGTGCCCGTGTTTTATTTGCTGATGGCGGGTAAGACATCTTCTCCTGGAGCTGTG